>Ga0075421_100002396_pt1 | contig 22439 bp, 14 predicted proteins | sample SoiMetdeltSBSDD5_FD_75292 | JGI IMG/M metagenome (GOLD analysis project Ga0075421, IMG submission 75292) | Bulk soil microbial communities from a Populus tree surrounding site in Tennessee, USA - Soil MetaG P. deltoides SBSDD5 | ecosystem: Environmental > Terrestrial > Soil > Tree plantation...
GTCATCCAGATCCCGTTCGCCTTGGCTGTGATGCCAGCGATCTCAACGCGTCGCGTCGAAAGGTCGATCAGAAAGAGCACGAGAAATCTGGTCAGGCCCGATCCCGTCCACACCTCGACGGTGAAGAAGTCTGCCGCCACAATCACCTCCCAGTGCCGGCTCAGAAACTCTCTCCATGTGGTCTTTCGGCTGCGTTCCGGCATGGGTTCCATGCCGTGCGCCTTGAGAATGTTGGCAACGGTGACGCGTGCGATCTCATGGCCCAGGTTGGCTAACGCTCCTTGGATCCTCCGGTAGCCCCAATCCCGGTTCTCCGTTGCCATGCGAACGATCAGTTTCTCGATCTCGCCGCGAGTTCGGGGCGACCCGGGCCACGGTTCTTGCTGCCGTCGTACTTCTGGGCGATCAGTCTCCGATGCCAAGCCAGGAGAGTCTCCGGCGCGACAATTGTCGCGATTTCTCGAAGAATGCGACGCCCAAGTATCCTCGCCTTGGCTGCCAACCGGCGGCGCTGATCGTCATTCAAGCGGAGTCGCTTGTCGCAGAGTCGCTCCCGCAGTACTCGATTCTCTTCGCGGAGGTAATCGATGGCGTCGCGCTGCTGTTGGCCCACCCAACCGGCGACTGAAATCAGCAGCAGTCGAAACGGGTCAAACGTCCGGGCATTCGGATAGGGTACCAGCAGGAAGTTGCATAAATGCGCGCCAAGCTGCACGGTCTGCGATGGAATACTTGGGCACCACGCGATTCTCAACCACCTCAAGAGCGTGCTGGCACCAGCAGGCGGTACCTAACCGCCCTCGGGCATCTAGAGATGCCAAACGCTGGAGGGAAGCGCCGAGCAACCCAAATAGCGATGGCGGGTCCTCCAACGCAGCGGAGGGGCTCGATCGCGACCAAAGGCTTGAATTCACGGCGGAAGCGGGCGAGATGTGACAGCGCACGTACCGTCATGTGCTTGAATCTGGTTCGCAATCCGCTTAACCTTGGCCGAACGCAAACACCCATCCCGTCATGGATATAATTAGCGAACCCCTCTCACGCCGGAAACTCGTAGCCGGGGTCACCCTCACGGACCCTGCAGGCCTTCCGCATATCCAGGCGAACCTTTTCCATAACGCTGTTGTGGCCGGTCCGACGCGCCGCGTGGAGACTCTCATCGGCGTCAACCCTGCGCGCCTCATTAAAGAGATCACCACTTGAATCGGCTTCTGTTTCTGAGTGCGTTTCTGCTGCCAGCCTCGTGGGCCACCGAGCGCCCCGCCATCATTGGCATCGCCAATTTCGTGGTGAAGACCGACGATCTCGAGGAGGTCCGTAGGTTCTACACAGGCGTGCTCGGCTATCAGGAGGTGTTCAAGCACAGGCGCCCTGGTGTCCCCGCGGACCTGACCGCCTTCAAAGTCAACGATCACCAATACATTGAGGTGGCGCAAACGCTCACGAACGAATCCGACGACAAGCTGATCCAGATCGGCTTTGAAACCAAAGATGCGCGAAAGCTGCGTGACTATCTGGCCGAAAAAGGCGTCGCGGTGCCCGCCAAGGTGGGCAAGGACCTCGATGGAAACTACAGCTTTCTCGTCAAGGACCCGGAAGGCCACGCAGTCGAGTTCGTTGAATACGTGAACGGTTCCATTCACAGCAAGAACTTCGGGAAGGCGCTTTCGGATCGGCGTATCTCGGACCACATGCTCCACGTCGGCGTCCACGTGAAAAACCCTGACGCTCAAGACAAGTTCTACAAAGACATTCTCGGCTTCCGGTTTCAGTGGAAGGGTGGTCCGCAAGACGACCGCATCGACTGGCTGTCATACATGGTCCCTGATGGCAACAACTGGATCGAGTACATGATTTCGCGCGACACCCCCAGCCCGCAGCAGCTCGGCGTCTGGCACCACGTCTGCGTCGGCACGCTCGATATTCAGAGCTTGTACAAAACCGTGGTTTCCCGCGGCTACACACCGCGCCGCGAGCCGAATATCGCCCGTGACGGACGCTGGCTGCTGCAACTCTACGACAAACACAATACCCGCACGGAAGTCATGATCCGCAAGCCGGTCGAAAAGCCCTGCTGCTCGGAAAACCTGGACCCTTACATCAAGTAATTACACATCTATGCGACGACCACTTCCTGACTTCGGAGTAAGTTTCGCGCCTCCCCAAAGTGCCGCCCACCCGCTGGCGATCACATCCTTTCGTGCATGGCGCATCAAAGAACCGGTCTCCGGCCGGCGATACACGGTAGTGAAGTTACAGTCACAGAGCGGCAACTCAGGCTATGGCGAAGGCGGCCCGGCATCTGGCCTGGAGATCGCGGAAGCCCGCGGCGCAGTCACGGGGCGCCGCGCCACGGAATCAGAATTTGTCCGCTCACGTTTCGCCAAGGTTCCAGCGCTTGAGGCGGCCGTCAGCAACGCCATGCTCGACCTCGTGAGCAGATCGCGCGAGATTCCCGTCTACCAATATTTCGGAGGGCCCACTCGATTCAAGGCCCGGTTGCTGGCGCATCTCGAAGGCGCCGACGAGAACGCCATCACGCCTTCGCTTGAACGGGCCAAGCGTCACGGCATGCTCGCTTTCACTATGCCTGCCCTATCGCGCGACTCGATGGTCCCTCTGAGGGCGTACGTCGACTCGATGCGCAAGCGTGTTGCCGCAATTCATGCCAAAGGCGGTCCGGACGCTGAGTGGGTCCTCGACGCGTCAAGCGGCATGACTCCGGGAGACGCCGCCACTGTCGCCACGGCGCTCGAGAAGAATCATCTCATGTGGTTTGACGAGCCAACCGGCGTGTTGACCGCCGACGCTCTCGCCAAGATCACCAGTGAAAGCGTGATGCCGATTGGGCTCGGCCGAACCGTGACCGACATCAGCTTCTTTCAGGGACTGCTTCGTGACGGCACGATCAACGTGCTACGCCCCAGCCTTGGGCTGAACAGCCTGGTCAAGATCAAGCGCATGGCGGCCATCGCCGAAACACACTACGTTGCCGTCTCGCCGTACCACGACGGCGGTCCCATCGGAACGTTGGCAGGCGTCCATCTCAATGCAGCACTGCCGAATTCCTTCGCACAGCAAGTGCCCGTTCCCGCTAACGACCGTGATGCCGCTATGCGCGCCGACATCACCTCAGGCAACAAGGAAGTTGCCGAAAAGGGTTACGCGGCGCTGTTCAACAGGCCCGGTTGGGGATTCGACGTGAACGAGCGCGCGCTCGATGCCCACAGCGAGGAGCGCATATGAAGCGACGAAATCTTTTGGGAGCGATTGCTGCAGCCGGCGCGCTGGGCGCGGCCCCGCCGGTCCGCAGGAATGGACTGCGCCCGCTTTTTTCCGATTGTGGTTGCGCTCCGCAAGTGCAGACTTCCAAGGACAAGCCGCCTGGCTCCACCGTATTCAAAGATGTCGGGTCAAAGCTTCGCATCACCAACATGCAAGTATTCGGCGTTACGCTCGACGAGCGCATCGCCCAGGCGGACCGGCCCTACGTATTCGTAAAGCTCGAAACCAATCAGGGCGTGGTGGGTTGGGGAGAGGCGACGCTCGAAGGCAAGGCTTCTGCCGCCATGGCCTGCGTAATGGACCTCAAGGACCACATCATTGGCAGCGATCCGATGCAGGTAGAGCACCTCTACCAGCTCATGTACATCGGCAGCTTCTATCGCGGTGGCCCAGTCCTTGGCTCAGCGATCTCCGGCATCGATCAGGCACTGTGGGACATTCGGGGAAAGGTACTCAACCTGCCTGTCTATGAGTTGCTCGGCGGTCCTGTGGATCCGCGCGGCGTCCGCGGTTACTACCATGCTTCGGCGTGGAGCCTGGCACAGGCGAGGGAGTTGCGGGACCGAACCAAGGCAGCCGGCGTGACCGCGTTGAAGTTTCAACTGCCCGACCTCCTGGAGTGGGTGGAGACGGGAGCCAAACTGAAGCGGGCGGTTAAGCATCTGGAGATGCTACGGGAAGGCCTCGGGCCCGATGTTGATTTTGCATGCGATTTTCACGCGCGTCCCAGCCCGACAGTCGCGGCCATCATCCTGCGCGAAATCGAACCACTGCACATGCTCTTTGCGGAAGAGGTGTGCCCTCCCGAAAACCTGCGTGCGATGGCTAAAGCCGTCAAATATTCCACGACGCCCATCGCAACGGGCGAACGGCTCATCGCGGCCTACGGCTGTGCGGAAGTGATTGACATGGGAATCGTCGACATCCTCCAGCCCGACATAGCCCACGTAGGCGGAGTGACCGCACTTTGGAAGGTGTCGGCCGCCGCCGAAGCTTCCGGCATCCGCATGGCGCCGCACGCCTGCGAAGGACCGATCGGCGGCATCGCCAGCCTGCATGTGGACGCGGCTGGACCCAATTTTCTGGCTCAGGAAATCTGTGGCTTTGTAGACGGTGGAGAAAAGGCTCGCGTGTGGGAGGACCTCATGGGCTTCCCCGCAATGCGCATGGTGGATGGCCGCTACCCGCTGCCCCGCGGTGTTGGACTGGGGATCAATATTAGTGAGGCTGCGCTGAAACGTTACCCGTTCCAAGGCACGCGGCCTTTTCCGACAACATTCTTTGAAGACGGCTCTATTGCTTCCTTGTAATCTCCGTGTGATTGGAAAGGGGTCTCGACGTATGGCCAAGTTCAGCTCAGTAGCAGTATTCGTCCTAGGAGTTTCGGTAGCTATTGCCCAAACCGAACGCGCGTCCGTGATCGGTAACGTTACCGATTCGTCGGGCGCCCCGATGGCGGGTGTCGAAGTCACGGTTACCAATGAAGGAACGAATACAGTGGTGCGCCTCACCACCGACGATGCCGGCGCGTATCAGGCCGTCAACCTCATTCCCGGCAGCTACTCGATCAACGCCACGCGCTCAGGCTTCAGAGCTGCGATCTTTCGCAACTTTGTGCTGCAGGTTGGTCAGTCGGCGCGGCTCGACATTCAAATGGAAGTGGGGAGTGTCGAGCAAGCCGTGGAAGTTACCGGCGCAATTCCCCTCTTGCAGACGGAAAACGCCTCGGTCGGTCAAGTCATTAGTAAAGAGGCGGTCAACTCGCTTCCTCTCAACGGACGGAACTTTGTGCAGTTGGCCATCCTCGCGCCTGGCGTCTCCGGACTCGACTACGCTCAGCCCAACACGATCAATACCGGCAGGCGTCCGGATGAGCTTCGGCCTGGCGGAACAGCGATCCAGGTCAATGGCGGCGTAAGCTTCTCCAACCAAGTGCTGCTTGACGGTATCGACAACACTGAGATGATCTCGCAGACGTTCATCGTCCGTCCCTCGGTGGAGGGGATTCAGGAATTCAAGGTGCTGACGAATAATGCGGGCGCTGAGTATGGCCGTACGATTGGCGCCGTCGTTGTGGTCACAACGAAGTCGGGCACCAATCAGTTTCACGGTTCCGCATTTGAGTTCCTGCGAAATGAGCGGTTCGATGCCCGAAACTTCTTCGCGCGCCCGGATGCCCCCAAGCCGCCCTTCAAGCTCAATCAGTACGGCGCAAGCTTGGGCGGTCCGGTGCTCAAGGGGAGGACTTTCTTCTTCGCCAACTATGAGGGCTACCGAGAGGTGTTTGGCGACACACAAGTTGTCACCGTGCCGGTGCAGCAGTTTCGCGACGGTAACTTCAGTAATGCCTCCACTGTCCCCAATGGCATCTACGATCCGCTGACCACGGCCAACAACGTGCGCCAGCGTTTTGCCAACGACACGATTCCGCGCAGTCGCTTTGACGCCATCGGTGCGGGGCTCGTGAACATGTGGCCAGCGCCGCAGCGCGCAGGCTTTGCGAACAACTTCGTGGCCAACCCGGTCAAGCGGAGCAAAGTGCATCGTGCCGATGGCCGGTTGGATCATCAACTCTCGCAAAAGGACACGCTGTTCTTCCGGTTCTCGGCCGATTGGAGCGATCTGACGATCCCGGATACCTTTGATCGGAACATTGGCGGCAACGAGGCGAGTTTCGCCGGCGACGACATCGTGAAAGGCCGTAGCCTGGTCGGAGCCTGGACGCACACCTTCAGTGCCAGCACCATCGGCGACTTCCGCTATGGCTACACGCAATTCAACATGGCTCTGCTGCCCACAACTCTCAGCAACCCCTTGTGGCGCACGATTCCCGGCCGTCAGACCGACGATCCGTTCCAGCCCTCGGCACCTATCGTGGGCACGACTGGTTATGCCGGCCTTGGCAATGCTCGCTCCACCCCGCTCATTCGCGACCAGAAGACCCATGAGATCGTAGCCAACATCTCGACGCTCAAGAACAATCACAACCTGAAATACGGTATCGATTTCCGGCTTCGGACAACGGGTGAAACGGCGAGCCCTCCTGGCGAGAGCGCCTTTGGGCGATGGGTATTCGACTCGGCCTACTCGCGTAACCCCACCTCTCCAGGCGGCACCGGCGAGACGATTGCCACCATGCTGCTGGGATACCCGATTGCCATCCGGCGCGACGTGTTTCTTCCGCGCACGGCCACGCTCCACACCAACGAACTGAACTTCTTTATCCGCGACGAGTGGCGCGTGAATGGCAAGCTTACTCTGAACTTCGGAGTCCACTATGAAGTGAATACACCCTTCACTGAAGTTAAGGATCAGTGGGTGAACTTCGATCCCGCCACCGGCAAGCAACTCATCGCCGGCCGCGACGGCGTCGGCAGAACCGCGGGGATCAATACGGACTACCAGGCCATCGCTCCGCGTTTCAGCTTCGCCTATCAGGCGAACAAGAAAACTGTCTTTCGCGGCGGCTATGGGCTCTTCTACTTCCCGCAGGGCAATGCGGGCACTAACATCCGGCAGTTCCGTCAACCGCCGTACGACTTTGTCGTCAACCTGCCTTTTTCCGGCAACGACATTCCCGCCACGACCACGTCGCAAGGCTTCCCGATTGTGACCACCGTGCCCGATTTGACCAAAGGCCCCGCCCTGTTTGCTTTGCGCGGAGTCACGCCGAATTTCCGCAATGGCCAGTCACAACAGTTCAATTTCAGCGCCCAGCGCGAACTCGGTAAAGAACTGGTGGCGACCTTGAGCTTCGTCGGGTCGGCGGCCGCCAAGCTCTATTGGGCGCGTAACATCAACCAGCCCGACCCCGGTCCGGGCGCCATCGATCCCCGCCGGCCCTATGCGGCCGTCCTCCCGGGGGTGACCGGAATTACGTGGTTAGAGAGTTCAGCCAACTCTTTCTTCTCTTCGATGCAAACCACCGTCGAAAAACGCTACAGCAGCGGATTTTATTTTCTCGGCAATTGGACCTGGGGCCACACGCTCGATAATTTCGGCGGCGACGGCGGCAACAACGGACCCATTCCTCAGAATCCGCGGAACCGTCGCGCGGATTGGGCGAGTTCCAATAGCGATGTCCGCCACCGCGTAAACCTGGCGGCGAGTTACCTTTTACCATTCGGGCCCGGACGAAAATACGCGAATGCAGGCGGCGTGTCCGGACACATCTTCGGCGGTTGGGAAATCGGAGGCCTCGCCGTGCTGCAAAGCGGCCTCCCATTTACAGTATTGGTGCCGGGTTCGCCAGCCAATACGGGATCGGCGAGCCGCGCCAACGCAGTCGCCGGCGCCAATCCCTATCCCGCAAACCGAAGCATCGCACTGTGGTTCGACCCTGCTGCCTTCGCAACGCCTCCCGCGTTTACCTGGGGTACGCTCGGCCGCAACACGCTAAACGCTCCAGCGCTTTACAACTTCGACTTCTCGATTGCCAAGAAATTCACTTTCGCCGAAAGCCGCCAACTCCAGTTCCGCTCGGAGTTTTTCAACGGCTTCAATCATCCGCAGTTCGGTTTGCCGAACGCCACGATTGCCGTTGGAGGAGCCGGTACGATCACAAGCACGCAGCGGTCCAGTCGCCAAATGCAACTGGCATTGCGACTGTCTTTCTAATAGTGAGTGAGCAGTCGAGTCTCACGCTTCGCGATGGGAAGGAGGAGCCGGGAATCGCGCATCCATGCGAAGACCGCGCGGCGAAAACAACAATCGAAGCAGCAGGAGCAACCGTTGATTGTACTGGCGATACCGCTTGTCCGACTATGGTTCCTACATCAGAGGGAATTTTTGCGGAGCACAGGGTTGAAACCGTAGGGTCATAATCCGTCCGCTGGTGCCCTCGCCAGGTCATGTGTTGCTTACTGGAACAATCTGACTTTCTGATCCTAGGGCTGGACAGGCTCAGATATCACAAGAGTCTGTCCGGCATTTTGATTTTTGAGTACCTGCCTGGAACCCTTCGGCCAGAAGATTTCGATTTCCGGGACGACGGCCTGCTCTCCGAGTCCGAAGTGCACCGAATCCAAATTCGACGACGCATAGCCGGACGCGGATGTTCGCTCCTGCCACTGGGCGCCGATACGAATCCGCGCGCCGATCGAGAATGGTTTGAGTTTCAGACGCAGCCAGTTGGCTGCAGGTGTTTCATTCCGCCACAACTCCGGTTTTTCTCCGAGAACGGTCACGATTACATCCAGACGACCGTCATTGTCGAGGTCTGCGATGGCCAGCCCGCGATGTGCAGCTGCCGGTCCGATCTCCTGCGTGGCGACAAACAGACCGTTTCGGTTGAGGAAGGCCGTGTTGGGCTCCTCATAGATCTCGTTGCGAAACTGCGCGACATTGTCAGTAACGTGGGAGTTCGCGGTGACCAGGTCCTTCCAGCCATCATTGTTCAGATCGGCGAATACGGCGCCCCAGCCGCTGCGCCGGGCAGCCGCCTGTCCAAGGCGACTCGGAAAGGTGACGTCCTGAAAGCTGCCTGTTCCCGTGCTTCGGAATAATGGAAAGTTCTCACCCGTGAGAGCCGTCACGATCAGGTCCGGCCGTCCATCGTTGTCGTAGTCGCGCGCATCCACTCCCATACTCGAAACCGCCTTACCCTGCTCGTTCAATGCGACCCCAAACTCAAGTGCCCGCTCTTCGAAGGAGCCATCGCCGCGGTTCCTGAACATGAAGTTCGGCGCTGTATCATTGGTGACGAATATGTCCGGCCAGCCATCGCCGTCCCCATCGAGAACGGCTGCGCTCATGCCCTTTCCGATGTGCTGCCCTATGCCTGAGCGCTCCGTGACGTCTTCAAAGGTGCCGTCACGGCGATTCCGGTACAGACGGTTTGGCAATCCCCTGTAGTCGCGAGGATTGCAGTACACTCGAAGGCCCGCGTTGCGGTCTCCGCAGTAGCGGCCGGGTTCCGGTTTCCAGTCGAGGTAGTTGACGACGAACAGGTCCAGCCATCCATCGCGATCGTAGTCAATCCAGGCGCCGGCGACGGACCAAGCTTCGTCACGGATGCCCGCGCTGCGCGTCACTTCACGGAATCCTTTTGTAGTGTTGCGGTAGAGCAGATTTCGCCCTAGGCCGGCCACAAACAGATCGGCGCGTCCGTCGTTGTCGAAATCGCCTGCCGCTGCGCCGATAGAGAAGCCCTCACCCTGCAGGCCCTCACGTTCGGTCACGTCCTGGAATTGCCAGTTTCCCCGGTTGCGGAACAGCCGGTTCCAGAACCGCGGACCGGATTTGCGCATGGATGGCAGTTCTGCTCCGTTCGTGAAGAAGACATCGACCAGGCCGTCGTCGTCGAAGTCGAAAACAGCCAGTCCGCCGGCCATCGTAGATGGGAGATACTTTTGCGGCGTCGGAGAGTGCTGCAGACGGAATTCAATGGCCGACACACGTGTGAAGCGCGCGGGTTGAGCTGTATCGGGTTCGCGGCGGGAATCCGCGCGCTGCACACGATCCAGCACACTTGCCGCTTCCGTGTTGTTCGGATCGAGTTGCAGCGCCGCCTGCGCCGACGCTCGCGCTTCAGGGTAACGGCCGAGCTTATAAAGCACCGAAGCTTCACCGGATAAGGCTTCGGCCATCTTGCGGTCAGCGCTGGTGGCGCGCCGATACTCAGCGAGCGCTTCAACGAACCTTCCACGCTCCTCTTCGACGCGCGCACGGAGATGGTGAACGCGGGCCGGCTGCTCACCAAGCTCCAGGGCGTGCTGCGCAGCTACAAGCGCATCTTCGAACCGGCCCGTCAGCAAGCGCGTCCTCGCAATCGCATATCGAGGCCTAGGATCTTCGGGTTTCAGCGCGACAGCAGCGAGGAAACTCGCTTCCGCTTTGGAGTACTCCTGCAACTGCTGTCTGCAGAGACCGAGCAGCATATGAGCGGCGAAATCGTTGCGATCCGCCACGAGATGCCGTTCCAATGCCGCTGCGGCTTCTGCGTACTTGCGGTCTTCGAAGAGTCTCGCTGCCTGTTGCCACCATGACTGCGCAAGCAGTACGGTGACCGCCGCAAAGAGAGCGACTCGCCTCATACCGCGAGGATTCATTTCGCAGTTACTTGATTTCGCACCGCGTCATTTTCGAACACGATGCGTTTGACTGCTGCATTCGTATCGTTGTCCCGAAGTGCAATGCTTTTCGAGGCCTTTCCGCGAACCTCTATGAAAGTGCCGCAGCCGGTGTCCGCCCGGGATCCGTGAATGGTTGCTCCTGCGACGTTCTCGAGCACAACCGCAGGTGTTGTGGAAGACTTGAGTCCCTGCCGTCCTGTGAAGTTGGCGAGTTCAAGATCCGTCACATTGCGGAATAGTGCTGCACTTGCCCATTTTGGCTCCGCGCCCTCGGTTGCCCACTTGACGGTAACGTCACGCATCTTGAGTCCGTTTACGTTCTCTATGCGGATCGCGTCGGTCGCTCGCTTGTCCACAGCGTTTTCCGGCTCCATGTACATTCGCACGTCTGAGATCGTGACGTTTCGGATGCTGCGCTCCGGATGGCCCACAATCGCGCTGGTGCCCCGGGCGTGCGAGGTGACGTTGTTGATAACAATGTCGCTGATGGCGCCGAGCTTCGAATCCGGCCTCCGTTTTCGCAGGGTGAACCGGAACGTCTCCGCGCTTCCCCACCAGTTCCAGTGCCGCCTGCCCGTGTCCATGGTGATATTCGAGAACAAGACGTCACTCACGGTTGCGCCGTCCATCACGTTAATGCTGAGACCGCGATTGGCGTTCCGGATTACTGAATTCGTTACGACTACATGGCGCACATCTGCATGTGTCTCCGTGCCGATTGTCACGGCGCTTGAAGATGAGGAGAGAATGCAGTTCGTCACCGTCACATTCTCCACCGGCCTTGCCGGCGCCCCACCGCGTCCGATGGTTTTCATGGCGATGGAGTCATCGCCGGTGACTATGATGGAGTCTGAAATCAGAACGTTGCTCGATGAAACGATATCAATCCCGTCAGCGTTGACTCCCTTGTCGAGATCGGAGTAGATGCGGACGCCACGCACGAATACGCGATCGCACTCGTTCAGTCGAACGTTCCACAACGGCGAGTTGACAATTGTGATGTTCTCCAGCCGCACGTCGACGGAGTTATTGAGGATGAACATGTACGTCTGCATTCCCGTGCGGTAGTGCCGATTCATTTCGATTCCGGCCTTGCGCGCGATCTCCATTTCCGTGGCGATCTCGGGATCCAGACCTCTCGCGGGAACCCATTCGTATTTCGCCAGTCCGTCGAGCGTTCCCCGTCCGGTCACGGCGATGTTCTTCGCGCCGTCGGAGTAGATCATAGCTCGCCGGTTGTTGAAATCGTCACGATTCTGGCTGAGCAACAGCGTGCCGCCTGCCTCGATATGCAGGTTGACGTTGTCCTTCAGTTCAAGGACACCGGTTGTATATTCGCCCGGAGGAACATAGACCATTCCGCCTCCTGCCTTGAAGCATGCCTCTATGGCATCGCGTATGGCTTTGGTGGCGTTGTCCGCCCGCTTGCCGGTTGCGCCGAACTGGCGCACGTCAAAGACCTGCTGGCCGGGCGAGTTCAGCGCCGCGCCAACCAGGAGAACCGTTGTGGCGACTATTTTTACCATCTCTTACAGTCTGGCCAGACGAATCGCTTCGGTGAGGCTGGCCTCAATGAGGGAGTACATTTCATCGATGTCCGCCTCGTTGGCGATGAGCGGGGGAGCCACGGCAAACCATGAGGGATCGGTGCGAAGAATGATGCCATTCTGCAAGGCCGTCTTCTTCAGAAACGTGCCCAGATTGGGTACAGTAAACTCCACCCCGCGCAGAATTCCCTTGCCTCGGATTTCCCGAACCACGCCGAGTTTCCTGAGGCAGTTCAGTCGTGAAACCAGATACTCGCCCAGGCGCTGAGCTTTCGCGCAAAGATCTTGCTCCAGGATCTCCTCAATCACCGCGATGCCAACTGCGCATGCCAGGGGATTGCCGGCAAAAGTATGCCCGTGAGCGAAATGAGTGTTCGCCGCCGGTCCGGCGAAGGCCTCCGCCATATCCTGCCGCGCGATCATAGCGCCCAGCGGAACCGCGCCCGCGGAAATCCCCTTGCCAGTGCATATGATGTCGGGCGTGACGCCGAAGGTCTGTGCCGCGAACATTTGCCCCGTCTTGGCGAATCCGGTTATGACTTCATCGAAGATCAGAGCGACATTGTGCCGGTCGCATATCTGCCGAAGAATCTGAAAATATTCTTCCGTCGGCGTGATGATGCCGCCCGTGTTGCCGATCGGCTCAACTATGATTCCGGCCACCGTGTCCGGATCTTCATGAATGATGATGTCTTCAAAGCAGTTCGCGGCGAACCGGTTTGCTTCTTCCCATGTAGGGAAGTCGTCGCGATAGTGACTGGGCGGAAATACTTTGGGGAACCCGCTAAGTTGAGGATCGAACTTCGATTTCCGCACCCCGTTGCCGCTGGCGGCCATGCCGCCAAACGTGCCGCCATGATAGCTGTAGTAGCGGCTGACGAACTTGAACTTCGATGGAAAGCCCGACTGCTTGTAATATTGCCGTGTGAACTTCAACGCGGATTCGACAGCTTCGGACCCGCCGCTGAACGGCTTCACAAAGTTCAGAGCGCCTGGGGTGACGCTCCCCACCTTTTCCACGAAATCCAGCAGCACGTCCGTGACTGCGTGCAGGGGCGGCACAAACGTAGCGCGTTCCATTTGGGATCGCATCGCTTCCATGACGCGCGGATGCCGATGCCCAAGAATGGCTACAAATATTCCACCGATTGCGTCAAAGTACCGTTTTCCGTCTGTATCCCAATAATAAAGGCCATCGGCACGGTCGATAATGAGCGGGTTCTCGAGGAAATCGGAGGTCGGCCGATAGTCAACGAACGTGTTGCGTAGAAGCCGCTCCTGGCGATGGGTAAGTCTCACACCTGTACTCTGACCGGGATATCCGCCAAAACATCATATGTTGCTGGATCCGGATAAGTCAACCACATCACTGCTCGACGCTGCTCCTTCGATCACCCATATTACGATAGGATCAGTGGACCCGAATGGCCGTAACGTCAGGACAGCCAAAGCCCAAAAGACGCTTCAGTCGTGGACGATTAAGCGGACAGGTGGTGACGGAGATCGAGCGCATGATTCTCGAGGAGTATCGTGAGCCCGGCTCTTATCTGCCGGTTGAAGCCGAACTCGCCGACCGCTTTCGCGTAAGCCGCATTGTCATTCGTGAAGCCATGAAGATCCTCGAGGATCGTGGTTTAGTAAGAGTGCGCGCCGGCCGCGGCACGCAGACTACGGCTCCCACAGCCGAGAGAGTAAAGCTCTCCCTGCTCCGGCTGTTCAGGGACCAGCCTCTTCCGACTCTCGAAGACATGCAGGCAATGTTGGAGTTGCGTGAGGTGCTGGAGGAGGTGGCAGCCGGAGTGGCTGCTGTGCGAGCCACACCGGAAGACCTGGAGCAAATCGCAGCCGCACTGGAGGACATGGGCGGCGAGGGCACCGTGGAAACCATTGTCGATGCGGATCTCCGCTTTCACCTCGCGATCGCGAAGGCGGCGCACAATCGCTTCTTCGAAATGGTGATCGAGCCGTTTACGCATGTGTTCATTCAGCAGATCAAGCTCACAGACAGCTTTTCGGTAGGTCTCGAGCTCCATCGCGATATCTACGTTCAAATCAAGCGAGGGGATGCGGTCGCAGCACGTCAGGCAGTTCGGCGGCTCATGAGAAGCACAAGCGCGCATATCAAGACAGCGCTGGGAGTAATGGCCTCCGGGAGCCGGCGCGCGACAAACTCATAGCGGGTAAAGATCGATCTCGCGCCTCGTCAATCTCTTTTTACCGCCCCTTTGCCAACCTGAGGCTTGCCTTGCCGGCCATATGAAAGATATGATCTTATAAATACTTCGCACATCGGTGAGGAAATTGCCTATGAAGTCAACACTAGCCTTGCTTCTGTTTCTGGCCATTCCTGTTTATGCCCAGACCAGCGCGGGAACGGTCAGCGGAACCGTTCGAGATCAGTCGGGAGCCTCTGTTCCGAACGCCAAAGTAGCGTTGTTGAATAGTGCAACCAACGTGCTGGTGAATGGAGCAACAACGGAGACGGGATTCTACCGGTTTCCGGGCGTCATTCCCGGCCAATACCGGATCACTGTCGAGTCTGCCGGGATGCAGAAGTTTGAAGGCAGCGTCGCGGTGCAGGTTGGCCAGAGTGTCGTTGTAGACGCAGTGTTGCAGCCGGCGGGCACGACTACAGTGGTCGAAGTCCAGGCAGTCGCCACCATGGTGACAACCGATAGTCCCACCATTGGTTCCGTGATGGAGCGCCAGCGCATCGAGCAGTTACCGATCAACGGCCGAAGCCTGTTGACCCTGATGCAACAGCTTCCCGGCATGGAAAATCAGCGCGCTTATGGGGCAAGGCACGCGTCGCTTGAATTCATTCTTGACGGCTCCCAGGAAAGTGAGCGCCGATGGGGCAACAACCCCCAGATCAGCCTAGAATCGCTGCAGGAATTTCGCGTAGACGTCAACGCGGTCTCGGCGAAATATAGCCGTCCTACCAACGTGATCCTCTCTACCAAAAGCGGCACCAATCAGATCCATGGAACCGCTTTCGAAACCGCAAGAAACAGTGCAATTGGCGTGGCACGCAGGCGGCAGGACTTCTTCGAGAAAGCGCCGCCGCTCAACCGGCACGAATACGGTTTTAGCATCGGCGGGCCCGTGTTCCTCCCGCGCCTGTATAACGGGAAAGATCGCACGTTCTGGTTCGCGAATTATGAAGGACGGCAGCAGGCCCAGTCGTCCACTGCTTCCTATCGCGTACCCACGATGGAGATGCGCAACGGCGACTTCAGCAATCTACGAGACGCTCAGGGCCGCCTTATCCCCATCTACGATCCACTGACGACAGATCCGGTGACGCTGCAGCGGCAGCAATTCAGTTATCAGGGCAGGCTGAACGTCATCGATCCGGCGCGTAACAGTCCTGCGGCAAAGTACATGTTCAGCCAGACCCGCGTCCCCACGACCAGTGCCAACCCGCTGGTGGATGTGAACTGGTTCGGCGCCATCCCGACGGGCAGCAAACAATACAGCGTGAATCAACGTGTGGATCATCGCTTCTCCGACAGGGACAGTGTTTTTATTCGCACCTCCGTGGCGGATTCCTACGGCCGGAATCTGTATCAGTCTGCTGCAAATCAACTCATGCTGAATGAGATCTGGGGACGTGAGATCAACACGGAAGGGAGAATGAGCATCGCGACCACGTGGATCCACACGTTCTCTCCCTCGCTGTTTAACGAAGTGGTGCTAAGCGGATCCAAAATCAACTGGGAGGGCGGCAACTTCAACCCGGACGGCACGAACTACATGGATCTTCTCGGCGTGCCGAATCCATTCGGTGTCACCACGGAAGCGGCCCCGCAGTTCACCGGTACCGGCCTTGACGGCTACAACTTTCGTGAGAACCAGTACAAGCAGCATCGGACGAACAACTGGACGCTCGATAACAACGCCACGAAGATCATGGGCAGACACGAGTTCCAGTTCGGCGGCCATTTGCGGCAAGACCGCCTTAATATTCTTCCCGATCAGACGTGGAAGGAGGGAATGCTCAACTTCGACACCCTCGCAACGGCGCAATATAACCCGGCCTCAACGTTTGAGAACCCCATTCCGGTACAGCTCACCGGACACAATCTGGCCAACATGTTTCTCGGCATCGCCAACTACCAGAACAATCAGAACCGGCGCTGGTTTAATCTGCGCGGCGGCGAGCGGGCTCTCTATTTCCAGGACAACTGGCGAGTAACCTCCCGCCTCAACCTCAATCTGGGCTTGCGATGGGAATACTGGCCGGCGTACAGCGAAAAGAATGGCACTTGGACCAGCTTCAACCCCGAAACCAAAGCACTGGTCCTCGGCACGGACATCGAGACGTTTTATAAGACAGGCAACAGTCAGCCCTCACTTGTGAGGCGATTTCAGGAACTGGGCATGAAGATCGAAAGCTTCGAGCAGGCAGGGCTGCCGAGAAACCTGTATTCGACCGACAAGACCGACTTCGCTCCGCGGTTCGGATTTGCGTACAGGGCTGGCGATGGACGGAAGTCCTTCGTGGTGCGCGGCGGCTACAGTCTGGCTTTCTTCCCGATTCCGTTATGGACATTCGTCGATCGCATGTTCGTCAATACGCCGATGTCCGCCGGATACACTTACGCACTGAACAATGCCAACCAGTCACCCGACGGCAGACAGAACTACCTGCTCCGAACGGTGCCGACGACCATCCTGGGCGTGAATTCCACGAATGTCATCGATCTGAATCGGGTTCCCGGCATTAATCCAGGGAGCGCGCAAACCACTTACTTCGCGCGAAACCTCCCGACCTCGCGCCTCCACACCTGGAACTTCACAATCGAGAAGGAAATCATGGCCAATACCGTGGCGCGCGCGCGGTATGTCGGCAATCACGGCAGCAACCTGGAAGTCTATAATCCATACAACAACAATCCTCCCGACTATGTCTGGTATGAGACAGCGCGTCAGCCGCTTCCTACCGGCGTCACTTCCGGTGTGGTGCGCCGGCCCTTCGACAACACGTTCTGGGGCAACATCCAGGAGTACAACAAATCGGGATGGTCGAATTACAACGGTTTTGAGTTCGATATCGAGCGGCGGTTCAGCAACGGAGTCAGCTTCCAAGTTTTCTACGTAGTGGGCAACGCGCTCGCGCTGACGACATCCGGCAACACCGACACGATCCCCATGCAGGCTGTCAATCAATTCCTGTCTGGCGCAGTGCCGTCCGACTACGGCGAGCGCAACCGCTTTCTCAACTACCAGCGCGACCCAAGCATCCCCAAACATCGCGTGCGCTGGAACTGGGTAGCGGAGCTTCCGTTTGGAAAGGGAAAGCTGATCGGCAGGAATGCGGGTGGTCTCGTTGATAAACTGATCAGCGGCTGGCAACTGGCCGGCATCGGAACCTTCCGCACCAATTATTTCGCGCTGGCAACGAACAACTGGAACATAACGGGAGAGCCGATTGAGATATATGGATACAAGTATCCGATCGAGAACTGCACGAGCGGCACGTGCGTTCCAGGGTATCTGTGGTGGAACGGATATATCCCGGCAAACCGGATCAACAGCGTCGACGCCAACGGCCGGCCTAACGGCTACATGGGCGTGCCCACGAACTATAAGCCTGCCGTGACGCCGTTGATACCGGCGGGCACGACAACACTGCCGCCAAATGCTCCGGCGAATACCAATATCACGTCCCATTGGGACACGAACAATGTCTGGGTCCGGCTGAATAACGGCAATGCGCAGCAGGTCGCATATAACAGCAACTTGCATCCCTGGCGCAACCAGCGGATGCCCGGCGTCAACCAATGGGGTCTGGATGCATCGATTTATAAAAACGTTCTGATCGGTGAGCGTTTCAATTTTCGGATCGGTGCGGATTGGTTCAATGCTCTGAACGTCGCGGGCAATCCGAATTCCATCGGCGGCGATGGAATGCTTGTGACGCGCGACTCCGGGCAGGCTGCCAGAACATTGCAGATCAACGCACGAATCAGTTGGTGAGGTTTGTCCATGATTAACCTTTGGAAGTGCTGTTCCGCGGTAACCGCGTTGCTCTCCCTCGCTGTTGCGCCCGTCGCTGCAGATCTAGTGGAGCAGGGACCGCGCAATTCGAAGCCGTCCGGGCTGCTGGCTGGAGTCGCCCGCGTGGACATCTCGCCGCCGGTGGGAATTCCGCACATGAACTGGGGCTCCGCCACTCATATCGAGTCCGAAGGCATCGATCCTTTGGGCATGAAGGCTACGGCGCTGGTGCTCTCCGACGGCAAACAGAAGTTCGCCATGGTGGATCTCGACGCAGGCGGCGTGCAGGGCATGGACAGCGTGATCAAGCGTGCCTCGGCCCGTACCGGCATCCCCATTGAGCACATTCGCATCGGAGCCTCGCACACGCACGCAGGCCCCGCATTGTCGTCCGGGAAAGGACCGGCCGGAACCGACCTGACGAGCTATCAACCAATGATGGAGCGCCACAGGGCGGTGGTCGCCGACAAAATTGTTGGCGCGATTGCAATGGCCGCGGCTAAGCTGCAGCCTGTGCACATGTATGGCGGGCGGGGCCTCGGATCGATTAACATCAACCGCCGGTTCCGCGGCGCCAACGGCCAGCCTCCCGCGGTGGGCCGCAACGAGGATGGTTTCGTGGATCGCGAGCTAGTAGTTTTCCGCATCGACGATGCGCAGGGCAATCCCTATGCGGTTCTCATTAACTACCAGACGCACGGTACCGTGCTTGCTTACGAGAACCGCTATATCTCACCCGACTGGCCCGGGATGACGCGGAAGGCCGTCGAGGACGCCGTACCCGGCGCGACAGCACTCTTCTTTCAGGGCGCGGCGGGGAATCAGGGGCCAATCGAGGGATTCACAGGAGATCTGGAGGTCGCCCACCGCCTTGGAGCGACGCTCGGATATCAGGCGCTGGGCGTTGCATTCGGTATTGAGACGGTGGATCGCAGACCAAAATTCGAAGGATTTGTCGAGTCCACGGCATTCCAGGCAAAGCAGCATTGGCGCGTCAACGGTCCGCGCGATCAAACCCTTCGTTTCGCAACGAAGATCATCGAGGTTCCGAGGCGGGAATATGAGCCGGCCGAAGTCTCTGCCATGGAGAAACTCGTAGCAGATGCGCAGAAACGCGTGGATTCGTTCAAGAAAGGCGACGAATCGCGGGAGGCGTATCAGGCGGGGGCGCGACTGCGCCGCGTTTCCAATCTGTTGAACCGCTGGAAACAGCCCCCGTCGAAGGACCCAGTTCGCGTGCAGCTGCAAGTGCTCCGCATTGGTGAACTGGCAATCGTCTCCATGCCAGGAGAGCCGTTTGCGGAGATCGGTGCCGCGGTCAAAAAGGCATCGCCTTTTGCGTTCACGATGTTCTGCGGCTACTCAACTGGCACAGGCGGAGGTTACATGCCGACTGCCGAAGAATTTCAGCACCGCGGTTACGAAGTGGAAGGCACCCCCTACGGCAAGGGTGCGGCCGAAGCCGTCATCCGCGCGGCGGCCGACCTGCTGAAGAGTGTGCGGTGAGGTTTGCCGTTACTGCTCATTACCAGTGCGTCAGCGACCCGTCCGGCCGGTAGTAGAAAAGCTTCCGCCCGGGCGAGGTCACTTCTCCGATTTGCGTCAGCTTGCTCATTTCCAGAGTTACGCCTAAACCCGGCCGGTCGTTCGGCCAGCATTTGCCTTCGCGGAAATCGAGACCTTCCCTGATGTGGCTCGGCAGGCGCGTGTTGTCTCCGATCTCCACCAGCACGGGACCTGAGAACGGCCCCAGAGTGTGAACCAACGCCGCGGTGGAGATGGATCCCGTGAAATGCGGGCAAATTCCGACCGCATGAGTCTGGCAAAGCGCGGCTATCTTCGTCATCTCAGTTATGCCGCCGACATTGGGGACGGTGGCACGGATATAGTCGATATCCTTGTTTTCCACCAGCGGAAAGAAATCCCAGCGATGACCCCACTCCTCGCCATGCGTGAGAGGCACCGACGTCTGCTTACGCAGCTTCGGGATTTCCGAAAGCGCCTGAGCGTCGGCTACGGGATCTTCGACGAAGTATGGCTCATACTCCTCGATCAATTTGCAGGCGCGAAGTGCATCCGCGAAATCGAAACGCTGATGAAAATCAATAACCCAGTCGCCTTCGGGACCTACGCCCTGGCGAACCTGTTTGCACTGTTGCGCAGTCTTCCGAACCTGCTCCCGAGTCTGATATGTGTCGCCATCGCGCCCAGTACCAGCGGCGATGCGAAACGCGCGGAAGCCTGAGTCGATTGTGGCCTTCGCACGATCGGCCAGAGTCATCCTTTGAGGCGGCGCCGCGCTGCCAGCCGTGCGCAACGGGCCGGTGCCATAGCACTCGAGGTGATTGCGGATCATTCCGCCGAGCAGCTGATGAACCGGAATCCCCAGCGCCTTTCCTTTGATATCCCACAAAGCGAGATCAAGCGCTCCCTGCGCGTGGATCTTCTCGCGTCCTGGCGGATAGAACCAAGCCTTAAACATCTGGTGCCAGATATACTCGGCGCGAAACGGATCCTGGCCGATGAGGCTGCCCGCACACTGCTCCAGAAGGTCCTTTGTGCCACCCTCACCTACTCCGGTGATGCCGATGTCCGTTTCCACTGTTACAACAAGGTTGCTCTGGTTGAATGTGGGATTGAACATCTCAGGCCTATAGATCCGGACTCGTATGATTTTGGCTTTGGGGAGAGCGGATTCCGCAACTTGCGGCAGGCTGAGCGCGACTCCGGCTGCGCCAGGGATCTGTCTCAGAAATTTGCGCCTATTCATGATCGAAAGATCATATCATTGTCAGCGCAGCATCTTTCGAACGGCAATGCTTTGCGGCATAAACTTCAAATACCGCGCGAGAATCTGTCTTCTCGCTTCAGATTGCCCTGAGTCTTGATAGATCTCTGCCATCAGTATGTAGGCATCTCGCATCGAAGGATCCTGATCGATCACTTTTTCCAACTCCGCAATTGCCCCAGTTCTGTGGCCGGCTTCCATGAGGGCGATGGCGAGGTTCAGGCGATGGCTCGCATTGAGAGGTTCCAGTTCCGTGGCGCGAGAGAAGTAACGCACGGCCGCAGCCGGAGCCTTCTTGCGTTGCAGCACGGCGCCGAGAGATGTCAGCACCACCGGATCGGCCGCAAACTTCGACTCAATGCCGGAAAGTATTCGAAAGCCTTCATTCAAATGTCCGGCGGATTGGAGCCGCTCACCGGCGCTGATCCAGGCGAGACCGAGATTTCGTGCAGCCAGTTCTGCCGGAGGTTCGCGCCACGGTCTTAGCTTGACTGTACCGCTTGGTCGGGTTTCGAGTTTACCTGGAGTTGCCAGGATCTGGTGATCGGTGAACGCCGTGTGGCCGCCATCGTATGCCCTCCGGCGTGGCATGTGGCAGCCGACACAATCCCCCATGCGTTCAAGGTGTTTGACAAGTGAGGCTGGCGGATGACACTGCAGGCAGCGTTGTTTGTAATGGACTACCGGCTGCGACGGCCGATCGTGCGGATCGTGGCAAGTGCCGCACCACATGCGCCCGGCGCTCTGCTGCGCGCATTTACTCGCCGCCAGTTGCTCGGAGTGACTGACTACCTTCATCGCCTCGCCCCGGCTGTCGGACGGACGATCGAAAATATATACGGCCAGGGTATCTTCCAGCGACTGCCCAGGTCGGAAATCGCCTGGCTGCCGGCCCGGATTCAGAATGCGGGCTTCTCCGCCAAGATGGCACTGCTCGCATACAGCATCGCGCAATCTCGGCGGTAGTTTGGCCGGATTCACTATGTTGCGGACAGAGGGCTGTACAACATGCCGATCGGACGGTCCATGGCATCGCTCGCATGTAATTGCCTCCGATGCAAAGGCCGGCTGTTCGTAGCTGTTCAAGGTGAATGCCACCGGACGCGGCGCGCCCGAATGGCAGAACAGGCACTCGGCGGTGATGGGACGGTCAAAATCGAGTTCCCGCTGGATGTCAAACCCCGGCGAGAGATCCCACTTTCTTCTCGCGGTATACCAGGAAGCGGGCGATTGAAACAACCGCCCCCCAAGCTCTATCAGGTAGCTTCGACCATGATTGCCCGAACCGACGAAATAGCTAATCCTGTAAACCGCATCCAGGCCGTTCTGCTTCAGCCGGTGCTTCATTCCTGCCGGATCGCTGGTTATTTCGATTCGGCTGCCTGAGAGCGCGTGCTGGAAGGCTCCGCCTGATTGCCTCACCGGTCTGCCGAGTGAGTTCGCCATACCCGTTTTTGCATAGCTGATCACCTGCGTGGGGTGACACTTCACGCAGGTTTCAGAAGACATGCCATGCAGACCGGAAAGCAGCAGCAATGGCCAGATTGCCAATAGGGAATAACATTGCGGCAGGCGGGGCATGGAAACTTACAGAGGCGCCCACCCGCCTCTGTCATTAAGAGCGTACAACTCTGTCAGTAGAACAGTTTCATGCCGAACTGGATCACACGCGGGCTGAGCACGCTGGTAATTCTGCCGAAGTTAGCTCCGGCAGTCAGGTTCGTATTCGGATTCCCGAATACC
>Ga0075421_100002397_pt1 | contig 22430 bp, 22 predicted proteins | sample SoiMetdeltSBSDD5_FD_75292 | JGI IMG/M metagenome (GOLD analysis project Ga0075421, IMG submission 75292) | Bulk soil microbial communities from a Populus tree surrounding site in Tennessee, USA - Soil MetaG P. deltoides SBSDD5 | ecosystem: Environmental > Terrestrial > Soil > Tree plantation...
GGGCTGCAGCGGATCATCCTGCTCGACGCATCCGCCGCGATCGGCTGGGAGAAGATCCGTCAGCTCGAATCTCCCTTGCTCGAGATGATGGAGCTCGCGATCTCCCGCGCGGCCGACGCCGGCCGGATCGCGCCGCGCAAGCCGGGCCCGCTGGCCCACTTCTTATATGGCGCGCTGTGTGAGACCGCGATGATCGTCGCCCGCGCCGACGACCAGAAGGCCGCCCACCGTGACGCAGTCGTCGAGATCGGCCGCGTCCTGGCCGGCCTGGCCCTCTAGAAAGCGATTTCGGCTGGACAAGCGCGTCATGGGAAGATGGGACGCGTGTTGCGATGGACCACTGCTGGTGAATCCCACGGCCGCGCGCTGGTGGCCGTGGTCGAAGGCATGGTCGCCGGCGTCCGCGTCACCTCTGACGACATAGCGGGCCAGCTGGCCCGCCGCCGTCTCGGCTACGGCCGCGGCGCCCGGATGAAGTTCGAGCAGGACCAGGTCACCGTGCTGGCCGGCGTCCGTCATGGGGTCACTCTCGGCGGCCCGATCGCGATCGAGGTCGGCAACACGGAGTGGCCCAAGTGGGAAACCGTGATGGCCCCCGACCCGGTCGACCCCGCAGAACTCGACGTCGCCCGCAACGCACCGCTGACCAGGCCACGGCCCGGCCACGCCGACTACGCAGGCATGCTCAAGTACGGCTTCGACGACGCCCGCCCGGTGCTCGAGCGCGCCAGCGCCCGCGAAACCGCCGCGCGCGTCGCCGCCGGAACCGTCGCCAGGGCGTTTCTGAAGGAGGCGCTCGGCGTCGAGGTGGTGTCGCACGTCATCTCCATCGGCACGTCCAAGCCCTACGACGGCCCGCCGCCGCAGGCCTCGGACTTGGCGGCCGTCGATGCGAGCCCGGTTCGGGCCTTCGATGAAGAGTCCGAGAAGCTGATGATCGCCGAGATCGAGGCCGCCAAGAAGGACGGTGACACGCTCGGCGGCATCGTTGAGGTGGTCGCCCACGGGCTGCCCGTCGGGCTCGGCTCATTCACCAGTGGCGACAATCGGCTCGACAGTCAACTGGCCGGGGCGGTGATGGGCATTCAGGCGATCAAGGGCGTCGAGATCGGCGACGGTTTCGAAACCGCGCGCCGGCGTGGCAGCGTCGCCCACGACGAGATGTACCCGGGCCCCGACGGTGTGATGCGTTCGACGAATCGGGCCGGCGGTCTCGAGGGCGGCATGACCAACGGCCAGCCGTTGCGCGTACGCGCCGCGATGAAGCCGATCTCGACCGTGCCGCGGGCGCTGGCCACCATCGACATGGCCACAGGCGACGAGGCCGTCGCGATCCATCAGCGCTCCGATGTGTGCGCTGTGCCTGCCGCGGGCGTGGTGGTCGAGACGATGGTCGCGCTGGTGCTGGCCCGCGCCACCCTGGAGAAGTTCGGCGGCGACTCGCTCGCCGAAACGCGGGCCAACATCGACACGTACCTGCGCTCGGTGGCGGACCGCGAGCCGGCCACGCAACCGACGCAGGCGTCGGGCTGATGGCGCCCAAGGCGGTACTGATGGGCATGCCAGGATCTGGCAAGTCCACCATCGGACGTCGGCTGGCCAAGGCGCTGGACCTGACGCTGCTCGACACCGACGCCAAGATCGTCGAGACAACGGGCCGCACCATCGCCGACATCTTCAGCAACGACGGCGAGCCCGAATTCCGCCGCGTCGAGGAACAAGTGGTGCGCGCCGCGCTTGCCGAGCACGACGGCATTATTTCGCTTGGCGGCGGCGCGATCACCTCACCGGGCGTCCGCGACGCGCTGGCCGGTCACACTGTGATCTTTCTCGAAATCAGCGCGGCCGAAGGGATTCGGCGCACCACCGGCGGCACCGTCCGTCCGTTGCTGGCGGGCCCTGACCCCGCCCAGAAGTACCGCGATCTGATGTCCGAACGGGTTCCGCTGTACCGGCGGGCCGCCACGATGCGCGTCAACACCAACCGCCGCAATCCGGGTGCGGTGGTGCGCCACATCGTCGAGCGGCTGGAAAATCCCGACGCGCCACGATCGCAGCGCCGGCGGCGCAGACCGCCGTGGCGCCGTGGACCGTCGTCACTGACGCCGGAGCCGATCACTGAAGCCCCACCGACACCTGCGGCTGTCGCCGCCAGAAACACGAAAGGACACCGTGACTGAGCCGGTGACAGTCGACGTTCTGGTCGACCCACCTTATCCGGTCATCATCGGCACCGGTCTGCTGGGCGAATTGGTTCGCATCCTGGATGGCAGGCACAAGGTCGCGATCCTGCATCAGCCGGCGCTGGCGCAGACCGCCGAAGCGATCCGGAACCACCTGTCGGACAAGGGAATAGACGCGCACCGCATCGAGATTCCAGACGCCGAAGCCGGCAAGGAACTTCCGGTTGTCGGCTTCATCTGGGAAGTGTTGGGCCGCATCGGTGTTGGCCGCAAGGACGCAATCATCAGCCTCGGCGGGGGAGCGGCCACCGACGTCGCGGGTTTTGCCGCCGCCACGTGGCTGCGTGGCGTGGACATCGTGCACGTGCCCACCACGCTGCTCGGCATGGTCGACGCGGCGGTCGGCGGTAAGACCGGAATCAACACGGATGCCGGTAAGAACCTGGTCGGTGCGTTTCATCAACCGGCTGCCGTGCTCATCGATCTGGCCACCCTGGAAACCCTGCCGCGCAACGAGATCGTCGCCGGCATGGCCGAAATTGTTAAGGCCGGCTTCATCGCCGACCCCGTGATTCTCGATCTGATCGAGGCCGACCCCGAAGCCGCGCTCGACCCGACGGGCACTGTGTTGCCGGAGCTGATTCGGCGCGCGGTCGCGGTCAAGGCCGAGGTCGTCGCCGCCGACGAGAAAGAATCGCAGCTGCGCGAGATCCTCAACTACGGGCACACGCTCGCGCACGCGATCGAACGGCGCGAGCGCTATCAGTGGCGACACGGTGCCGCGGTGTCGGTTGGCCTGGTGTTCGCGGCCGAACTCGGCAGGCTGGCAGGACGTCTCGATGACGAGACCGCCGACCGGCACCGGTCGGTTCTGACCTCGCTGGGCTTGCCGGTGACCTACGACGCCGACGCTCTACCGCAACTGCTGGAATACATGGCCGGCGACAAGAAGACGCGTGCTGGCGTGCTGCGATTTGTGGTACTCGACGGGCTGTCCAAGCCCGGACGTCTGGAAGGGCCGGATCCGTCGCTGCTGGCGGCGGCTTACGCGGAGGTGGCGCAGTGACAACCGTGCTTGTGCTCAATGGTCCCAACCTGGGTCGGCTTGGGCGACGCGAGCCTGAGGTCTATGGCAGTACGACGCACGACGACCTCGTGGCGTTGATCGAACGGGAAGCCGGCGAACTAGGTCTGAAAGCCGTTGTACGCCAAAGCGACAGCGAAGCCGACCTGCTGGGCTGGGTTCACGCGGCTGTTGATGCGGGCGATCCGGTGATTCTAAACGCCGGTGCGCTGACCCACACGTCGGTGGCGTTGCGCGACGCGTGCGCCGAGTTGCGGGCGCCGCTGATCGAGGTGCACATCTCCAATGTGCATGCTCGCGAAGAGTTTCGGCATCACTCCTACATCAGCGCGGTGGCCACCGGTGTGATCATCGGCCTCGGAGTGCAGGGCTACGTGTTGGCGCTGCGGTACCTAGCGAGCCTGGGCGAGGAACGACCGCCGGTGCCGGCCGCCGAATAGCAGTCAGGCCGCTACCGCTCCTCGCGACGCGCTTGGGTCGGCGCGGTCTGCTCGGTGCTCTCGGTGCGCTCGGTGCGCTCGTCCGCGCCGGGATGGCGCACGGCGGCGAACACGTCGGTGTCGGCGCGGTCTTGGTCTTGGTCGGCGGCGGCCTCGGCGAGGCCGTGATGCTTACGCGGCTGCTTTTCGAGTTTGCGGTCGACCAGATAGCGGCCGAGCGCGACGCCCGCGACCGCGAACAGGAAGACCAGCAGCGCGGTGAACGCCGCGAACGTGGTGAGCTCGTTGAGCAGCGCCTCGACGTAGAGGCTCTTGTAGAACAGCGAGATGAACCACGTCACCGCACCGCTCACCACACCGGCGAACAACCCGGCCAGCAGCCACGTCATCGCCAGATCGCCGCGGCGGTCAGGGTCGGGGTTGGCCCGCGCGTCGGAGCGGCCGTCGCTCAGTCCCCAGATGAACACCACGACCGCGTAGAGAACGACCAGCACGATGCTGATCAATCCGGCCTTGGTCTCCCACGCGTTGATCAACGCCCCCTGCAGCAACCGCACGATCACCATCAGGGCCGCGAACACCAGTCCGCGCAGTAACCACTTACTCATGGGGCCACACCTTAGCGAGTAGGTTCATGAACTGTGACTATTTCACAGCGCCGGGACCGGCTGCGCCAGCGGTTGATCGACGCCGAACTGGACGCGATGCTGGTATCCGACCTGGTCAACGTGCGTTATCTGTCGGGATTCACGGGTTCCAACGCGGCGCTGCTGGTCCTTGCCGACCGCGAAACTCCGGTGCTGGCCACCGACGGTCGCTATCGCACTCAGGCCGCGCAGCAGGCCCCGGATGCGGAGATCGTCATCGAACGGGCCTGCGGGCCGCATCTGGCCGGTCGCGCCGCCGAGGACGGTGCACGGCGGGTGGGGTTCGAAAGCCATGTGGTGACCGTCGACGGGTTCGCCGCACTGCGCAAGGCGGCTGGGGATTCCACCGAGCTTGTTCGGGCAGCGGGAACGGTGGAGGCGCTGCGTGAGGTCAAGGACGCGGGCGAGGTCGCGCTGTTGCGGCTGGCGTGCGAGGCGGCCGACGCCGCGCTGACGGATCTCGTCGAGCGCGGCGGGCTGAGCGCAGGCCGGACGGAAAAAGAGGTGGCGCGCGAACTCGAATCGCTCATGCTCGACCACGGCGCGGACGGCGTGTCGTTCGAAACGATCGTGGCGGCGGGGGCCAACTCGGCGATCCCGCACCACAGGCCGACCGACGCGGCGCTGGCGGCCGGCGACTTCGTCAAGATCGACTTCGGTGCGCTGGTGTGCGGTTATCACTCCGACATGACCCGCACCTTTGTGTTGGCGCCGGCCGCGCAGTGGCAGCTCGACATCTATCAGCTGGTGGCTGCGGCGCAACAAGCCGGCCGTGACGCGCTCGCGCCCGGCGTCACGCTCAAGGATGTAGACGGCGCGTCGCGGCAGGTCATCGCCGAAGCGGGCTACGCCGACAACTTCAGCCACGGGCTCGGCCATGGTGTCGGGCTGCAGATCCACGAAGCGCCGGGAATCAGCGCGTCAGCCGCCGGTACACTGCTTGCTGGCTCTACGGTCACCGTCGAGCCAGGTGTCTATCTGCCCGACCAGGGCGGCGTCCGAATCGAGGACACGCTGGTCGTGTGCGACAAGACCCCCGACTTACTCACCCGGTTCCCCAAAGAACTGGCGATCCTCTAGGAGAACGACCGAACGTGGCAACGACCGCCGACTTCAAGAACGGGCTCGTCCTGCAGATCGACGGCCAACTGTGGCAGATCGTCGAGTTCCAGCACGTCAAGCCCGGCAAGGGACCGGCCTTCGTGCGGACCAAGCTGAAGAACGTGCTGTCCGGCAAGGTCGTCGACAAGACCTACAACGCCGGCGTGAAGGTGGAGACCGCGACCGTCGACCGGCGCGACGCGACCTACCTCTACCGCGATGGCTCCGACTTCGTGTTCATGGACTCGGCGGATTACGAGCAGCATCACCTCTCGGATTCACTGGTCGGTAACGCCGCCAAGTTCCTGCTGGAGAGCCTGCCGGTGCAGATCGCGTTCCACGACGGCGCACCGCTGTACCTCGAGCTGCCGGTGACCGTCGAACTCGAGGTCACGCACACCGAGCCGGGCCTGCAGGGCGACCGGTCCAGCGCAGGCACCAAACCGGCCACCGTCGAAACCGGCGCCGAGATCCAGGTGCCGCTGTTCATCAACACCGGCGACAAGCTGAAGGTCGACTCCCGCGACGGCAGCTACTTGGGCCGGGTGAATGCCTGACCGGAAGGGTGATCGCGGCCGGCACCAGGCCCGCAAACGCGCCGTCGACCTGCTGTTCGAGGCCGAGGCGCGGGGGATCACCCCCGCTGAAGTCGCCGAGTCGCGAAATGCCTTGGCGGAGAAGGAATCCGACGTCTCGCCGCTGAACGCCTACACGGTGACGGTGGCACGCGGAGTGACCGAGCACGCCGCGCACATCGACGACCTCATCTCGGCGCACCTGCAGGGCTGGACGCTGGACAGGCTGCCCGCCGTCGACCGGGCGATCCTGCGGGTGGCGGTGTGGGAACTGCTGCACGCCGACGACGTTCCCGAACCGGTCGCCGTCGACGAGGCGGTGGAGCTGGCCAAGCAGCTGTCCACCGACGACTCACCTGGTTTCGTCAACGGTGTGCTGGGTCAGGTGATGTTAGTGACGCCGCAGATCCGGGCGGCGTCGGCAGCGATGCGGGGTAGTTCGGAAGGGACATAGATGGGCGTTCCGCAGGACTGGGCACCGTACTCCAGTGTCGAGGAGGCGGCCAGGGTATACCTGCGTGATCCCGAATTGGCCCTGGACCAACTGCGTTCGGTCATCGACCTTGCTGCGATCAAGTCCTTCATCATGTCGCGCGGATCGAGCGAGGAGTCGTGGGGCGAAGCGCTGTGGCAAGAGGTCGTGCTGACCGACGGCCAGCGTCTGATCATGTGGCGCGCCGACGACGAGCTGTCCACAGCCGAAGATCGCGAACGGCGCGTGCTGAACGCGTCGGTCCGAACAATCCTGTTGTCGACGATCACCGACCACGTCTTGACGGCCGAGTACGAGGTGCTGAGCGACGACACCCGCCGACTCTCCGAAGTGCGACTGCGGATGTACACCCAACTCGTCACGCGGTCGCGGCAGAAGTCGGCCACCGAAACCGACATCTTCTGCGAGTCTTTCCGCTACTACAAGTCCGTCGACAACGGCGGCCTGGCTCAGATGCAACGCCTGCTGCAGTTCGGCCGGGTGCTGTCGCGATGTATGCAGTAATTCGCGTCGCGGTCTGTGCCGTGGCGCTGGCAGCGTGTTCGACTTCTGATCCCACGCCGGCGCCGTCATCACCGGTGACGCCTCAGCCGCAGGCGGAAGTGACGACAACGGCGCTGACGGTGTGGGCGGTCAATCCGCCGATCCGGCTCGCCGGCAGCGACGGCAAGACTCATCTCGAGTACGACCTGATCCTGCAGAGCATGTTCAATGCGCCGGTAACGGTCTCGTCGATCGAGGTGCTGGCACCGGACGGGGCATCGCTGTTGAAGCTCGACGGCGATGACGTCGCCAAGTTCACCACGCCCGCGTTCATCGGACCGCCGACCGCCGTGGTGCCGCCGAGCGGAGCGCTGGGCACGGTGATCGACGTTGTGGTGCCGACAGACAAGGTGCCCGACCGACTCAACCATCGAATCAGTTACCGCCCAGGCACATCGGATGTCGGATCGATCGTGGGCACGAGCGACATCGTCGGCCCGGAGCTTGACGTCGACCCGCGCCCACCGGTTGTCATCGCGTCGCCGCTCAAGGGTCAAGCCTGGCTAAACGGCAACTCCTGCTGCGTGCCGGAATCGCCGCATCGGCGCGGGCGAATCGCGGTGGACGGCAACAGCATCAAGAAGTTCGAGGAGTTCGCGGTCGACTGGGTGCAGCTGCGTGATGGCAAGTTGTTCGACGGTGATGGCAGCCGAAACGAGCACTGGTATGGCTTCGGCGCCGACGTGGTCGCGGTCGCCGACGGCTCCGTCGCCGCGGTATTCGACGGGATGGGTGAACAGACGCCGAACACGCCGGCGGTCGGACTGCGCGGGCCACGGGATTACAGTGGAAACCATGTGTCCCTTCAGATTTCGCCCGGCGTCTGGGCCGCCTACGCGCATCTGCAGCCGGGCAGCATCACGGTCAAGACCGGTGATGAGGTGAAGAAGGGTCAGGTGATCGGCAAGCTGGGCAACACCGGAAACTCGAGCGCTCCGCACCTGCACTTCCAGCTGTCCGATGGGCCGGAGATCACGACGTCGAACAGCCTGCCGTTCTCGCTCGAGTCGTACCAGCTTGCTGGCGCGGTCGATCCGGCACAGTTCAACGACGCGGCTGACGGCAAGGGTTTACCGCCGCCGTTGCGCGTGATCGGCCCGGGCCGCCAGGAGTCCGGCACCTTTCCATTGATGTACGCGGTCACCGACTTCTAACTGCCGCGGGTGTGCGTGTCTGTACGCCGACACGCCGCAATATGCGTACATTTCGCGCACCCTCGCGGGCGCCGACTGTGCACAGCCGCTCATTCATCCACAGATAGGTCGTCAGGGGCTACCGCGTCGACGGGCCGGCTTCGATGATCCACGCTATGCAACCTGAACTCGAGCAGCTCTTCGACAAGCAAGGCGGCGTAGCCACGAGTTGCCAAATCCTGGCTCATATAAGCAGACGTCGTTTCGAGGCGGCCATCAATTGCGGTGTCCTGGAACGCATATGGCAGGGCATCTATTGCTGCGGCGAGCCAACGGAGGAGCTGCGCCTGCGTGGGCTTGATCTGTCGAGCGGCAACACGGTGCCGGTGTGCCTCGGCACCGCCGCTGCGTGGCACGGCTTCGACACGGAGGACTCCGTGGACTTGCACGTCCTGAATCCACCCGGCGGCCAGCTCCGATGCGCCGACGGCCTGGTTGTGCATCGCCGCGACAGCGCTCCGCTGGTAATGGTGAACGGACGACCCGTGACGTCTCCTGCTTGGACCGCTGTCGAGGTTGCTCGCGGGCTGCGCCGGCCGCGGGCGCTGGCGACACTGGACGCGGCGATGCGCAGTGAAACGTGTAGTCGCAGTGAACTCTGGCGGTCGGCGGTTGAGCAGGCCGGTCGGCGTGGCATCGTCGCGGTGCGCGAACTGATCCCGCTCGCCGACGCGCTGGCGGAGTCGCCGATGGAAAGCGAAGCGCGCCTGGCGATGATTGACGGCGGCTTGCCGATGCCGGAACTGCAGTACGAGATCATCGACGGCAATCGAGAGCTCAGGCGCGTCGACTTCGCTTGGCCGAAGGCGCGGCTCGCCGTCGAGTATGACGGGGTCGATTGGCACAGCGATCCGGACGCCATGAAGCGGGATCGGAGGCGACGTGCAGCGCTCGAGGCAGTCGGGTGGGTCGTCATCTCGATCGTGTTCGAGGACGTCCGATACCGGGCGTGGGAGTTCGTCGCTCGCATCGATGCGCAGTTGCGTCACGCTCGCGCCGCTTGAGCGTGCGCCGAATGCACGCAGATTGCGGCGTGTCGGCGTACAGACACGCACGCTCGGCGTAGTGGGCGAGAGAGTTGCGGTCAGCTCAGTTGATTGACGATCGCCGCGCTGTCCAGCCAGACGTTTTCGCGGCTGACGAGCCCGTCCCGGAACTCGAAGACGTGCAAGATCCGGAAGCTGATGCGACGGCCATTGCCCGGCAGACCCAACATCGAGCCGATCACGATCCCCGTCATCACCTGATCCAAGACCACCGCGTCGTCTGTCGCGAAGCGATGCAACACTTCCTCGCCTTCGGTGCGGAAGTTCGCAGTCAACTCGTCGTAGAACGCGCGAGCCCCGTCCTTTCCGCGCGTCGGGCTTCCCGGAAATCCGACGACGTCGTGCTCGATGTCATCGGTGTACACAGCGCCGCACCCTCGACATCGCCCGCACCCTCCGCGCGCAGATGCCGAGAGACGGCGTTGAACATCTCGGCACTGTTCATCGGCCACCTCCCCGGGCGGTTAACTCTACGGTCCGACCGTGAGCAGTAGCCGGACGAGTTCGGCTTGTCGGTGGGTATCCGTCTTGTCGAAGATGTGTTGCAGGTGGGTACGGACTGTCTGATAGGACACCGACAGTTCATCCGCGATGTCCCCTAGGCTTGCACCGCCAGTCAGGCGCACGGCGACTTCCGCTTCGCCCACCGTGAGGCCGAAGAGTCGACGCAACAGCGCTGCGGCCGGTTCGGGTTCTTTGTCTGGATCCACGATCAGTACTAATGCCGTTGCGTCGCTTTCTATCTCGTCGGCCGCCGTCCGTGGCAGCGGTAGCACGTGAACCACGTAGGGCCGCCGACCCGAGGGGCGCCCACAGACAAACGATCTGCCGTTGCGAATCATGGAGCCGTCATCGACGAGCGCGGCACGCAGTGCGCACTGCAGTTTCCGATTCGTGTCCATACCAGTCGCCGCAATGCGTGCCGAGCGCAACTGCATGCCGTCGTCGGCGCGAAGGATGCGTTCGGCAGCAGTGCTGATCGGCGCTGGCCTGTCCACTCGCGCGATCGCTGATCGCCTGACCCTGTCGGTCCGCACAGTCGAAGGGCATATCTACCGCGCAATGGCTAAGACAGGTGCGGCTGACCGCGACGAATTGGCCGCGATGCTGCCCTCCACCCACGACAGCAACAAACTCATCAGGTAGCCGAACAGCCCGACGATCAGCAGCAGTCCCCACGCCGCCGACGCGTCAAAGCGCTGCTGACTCTCGACCAGTAGGCGCCCGAGACCCGTTCCTGTGCCGAAGATGTCGACGAGCAAGGTGATGATCACCGCCAGCGACGCCGCGACTCGCACCCCCAGCATCATCCCCGGTATCAGCGACGGCACCATCACCTTGCCCCACCGCTGCGGCCCCGACAGTCCGATCGTCCGCGACATCTCCAACCGGACGGCAGGAATTGCGCGCATGGCGGTCGCGGTGTTCAGCAGGATCGGCCATGACACGATCAACGCGACCGCCACCACTCCGCTGAGCTGGCCAGGACCAAGCAGCAACACCGCGACGGGAACCAGCGCCGCGCCAGGTACCGCGGCCATGAAATCGATTGTGGGAGTGAGCGCGCGGTCAATCAGTCGCGACGAGCCGATCGCGGCGCCAAGGACGCCACCGATGACGACCGCGCACAGCAGGCCAAGCGCATAGGTGCCGAGCGTATGCAATACCGCCGGCGCCAGCACACCGTCGTGTTGCATCCGACCGATGGCACTGAGCCATGTGTCCGGCGGGGGAAACGACAGAGAGGCATCGGATGTCGTCAGTTGCCAGACGACCAGCAGCGCCGCGACAGGCAGCAGTCCGCGCAGCGCCGTAACGGGCGGTGTTGGCGTTGGCTGATCTCCCAGGGACTGCGCGGGCGGACCGGGAAGGGCGAGGCGAACCGCGCGTCGCAGCCCCGCGTTGAGCACCACTCCGAGAACTCCGCAGACCACCGCGTAGGCCCACATCCGTGCGGGTGCGAGCGCGTGCATCGACTCGGTGAGGCCGCCGCCAAGGCCGTGCGAGGACATGAGCATTTCGACCACGATCGCTACCAGCAACGCGATGGTCACGGCCATCCGCGCGCCGACGAGCCACGCCGGAACCGCGGCCGGGATCACGATCTTTCGCACTGTCGTCACTCCGCCGAGGCGCAGCATCCGCGCGACGTCGTACTGCCGTGGATGCACTGCCGCCACACCGCCCGCGGTGTGCAGCACAATCGGCCACAGCGCGGCGTATGTGGCGAGCGCGATCTCGGCCGTCCGAACCGGTCCGAAGGACAAGATCGCCACAGGCACCAGCGCCACGGCTGGAATCGTCCGCAAGAAGTCCACCGACGCCATCGAGTAGCGCCGCACCATCCGCAGCAAGCCAATGGCCAGCCCGAGTGCCGCACCAACCGCCATGCTGATCGCCGCCGCCAGGGCCGCGACACCGAGCGTGTGAGTGACGTCAATGAGGAGTTCGCCACTGCGCGCCAAATCCACTACCGCCGCCAAGAGTTCGCGCGGCGACGGCAGGTACTCGTAGTCGAGCAAGCCCATCGACTTCAGTGCCTGCCAGCCCGCCACAGCGGCGAGTGGCACCACGAATCCCACCAAACGGTTAGCCATCGACGGCTCTCAGGGCTTGGCCAAGGAGATGGCGGACCCGCAGATACCGCGGCAGCTCGCGGGTCGCCAATTGGTCACGCGGACGGGGCAGTTCGGTGTCGACCGCGACGGTGATGGTGCCGGGGCTGCCGCTGATCACCAGCACGCGGTCACTGAGGTAGATCGCCTCATCGAGATCATGGGTGATGAACACCACCGTTGCCGCGGTCTCCTGCTGGACACTCAGCAGGACGTCTTGCAACGCGGCCTTGGTGATCGCGTCCAACGCACCGAACGGCTCGTCCATCAGCAAGACCTTCGGATCCAGCGTCAGCGCCCTCGCGAGCTGCACCCGTTGCGCCATGCCGCCCGAAAGCCGCCACGGATAGTCGGTGCCGCGGTCGGAGAGGCCGACCATGCTCAACGCGTCGGCTACCCGCCTGCGACGTTCGGCGCGTGCTACCCGGCCTTCAAGGCCCAACCCGGCATTACGGGCGACCGTGCGCCACGGCAACAGCGCGTTGCCGTAATCCTGAAACACCATGACCGCGCCACTCGGCGGCTGCCGTACCTCCTCGCCGTCGAAAACCACCGTGCCGCTTGAGGAGTCGACAAGCCCGCCGAGCACGCGAAGCAGTGTCGTTTTGCCCGCGCCGGAGCGGCCGACGATGCCGATGATCTCGCCGGCGCACACCTCGAACGAGACATCTCGCAAGATCTGCCGTGGCCCGTCGGCGGCCGGAAGCCGAACGCCAACCGAGTTGACCTTGTAGAGGATCCGGTTCACGGCCCTTGCCACACCAGCGCGTTCACGTCGGGGTCGCCGCGCGTCGAACCGACGGCTTTGGAAATCGTGATGTAGGGCCCCAATTCCTGCGGCGTGATTGCCACGTCCCAGTCCGGCAGCGGAGCTCGGTCGAGAACTCGTGGCGGAATCTTCAGCCAGTCCTGCATCATCTGCCGTGCCTCGCCCGGATTTCCGTCGAGCAATTCAATTGCGGTGCTTAATGATTTGCGCCATGCCGATACCGTCTCGGCGTGCTCATGACCGAAGCTGCGCGACGCGGCCCATACCGAGGTCATCGCCGTCTCAACAGTGCCGCCGCTCGCGTCGCGCACCGCATCGACCACGACATCGTCGTGCACTCGAAACCCCCGAGCCGCAATGGCACCGTTGAACGGGATCGACGCCACGGCGGCATCGACGCGCCCCGCCGCCAGTTGGTCGCCCATCGTCGGAAACGGCGTCTGGACAAACTTGACGTCGTTGCGCGCCACACCGTCGCGGCTCAACAGATACACCGTCGCGTCGATGATGATTCCGGTCAGCGAGGGCACCGCGATGGTCCGGCCCTTCAGTTGTCCCAGCGACTCGATCGCGGGGTCCCTGGTTATCCACACCGCGTTGGGCCGCTGTACCGACGATCGCTGCAGGCTCGAAATGATCTGCAGGTCAATACCTTTCTCGACACCGATCATGACGAGTGTCGGGACGCTCATCACGATGTCGTACTGGCCCTTGGCCATTGCGGCCATGAAGACCGGCAGGTCGGTACCCTCGGTGAGCTCGACTCGCAGACCGTTGCGCTCGAAGATGCCTTTCGCCTGGGCCGCATGCGCGGGAAGCGTGCTGCCGGCGGGAAACATCGCGACCCGCAACAGGGTCAGCTGCTGGTCGGTGTGCGGCGCAGAGCCCGTGCCACAACCCGCGAGCACAAGCGTCAGTGACGCAAGCACATTCGCCAACAGACGAATCAGCTTCCCGCGTCGCATCAGCTCCGGCACCTACCCCCCTGGTCCATGAGCTCGAACGTTATGCCAGTTGCCGCCGTCCCCACACGGAAATCAGCGCCATCGACGCGGGATAGAGCAAATCGGGCAGCTCGAGAAGTCGGCGGAACTCGGCCAGCTCCGACGACGTCATCAACCCGCTATCGACGATCGAGGGACCGAGCTGGTCGATGTTCGCCTTGGAGAGCGCGGCCACTGCGTCCGTACGGAACGGAACGAAATAGCCCTCGGCGCCGACGTCGGACAGGCCGGCCTCGGCCATCAGTCGCGGGATCTCCCGCGCGAACACGGGATCGCCGCCCTGGCGCCGAATCGTCTCCACGATCGCAGTGCGGCCCTTCCGCGCCACCTCAGCGTCGGGCTCATCGGCTGAATCCAACGCCTCCGTGATCGGCGGGATCAGTTCCTCAACGAGTAGCCAGCCCTGCGGCTTGAGCGCGGTGAACATGCGCCTCAACGCCGATCGTCGCTCGGGAACGAAGGTCAGCACCGCGCGGGAATGGACGACGTCGAACGCCGCCTCGGGCAGGGGGTCGACGCCGATGTCGTGGCGACACATATCCACATTGGCGGGCATCGTCGGGGCCATCCAGTCGGTGTTGATGTCGGTCGCCATCACGTAACCCTGCGCGCCGACCCGCTGGCTCATGATGCGCGCGATCGACCCGCCGCCCGCACCGACTTCGAGGCATCGCCAACCGGCGCGGATTCCGAACCGGTCCAGGTGGCGACACGTCACCTCGTCGTACAGGGCGGAAAGGTTCGCGAAGCGGTCGCCGGCCTGCGGCGCTGCGTTGTCGAAGGGATAGTGCGGCGACGCCGGGGCGGAATTCACGACCGGTTCACCACCGAGGTGCTCTCATGTAGAAGATGGTCTAACGAACCGGGGGGACTACGACAGAGTTGATGCCCGAAGATTCGGCCGAAGTCTTTTCTTTAGGGGAGCAGCCGCTGCTGTTCGACCGCGAGGACGACCTCGCTGCGCTCGACGCTGCGCTGGCCGAAGCCGGCGCAGGGACCGGGGGTGTACTGCTGATCGAGGGGCCCGCAGGCATCGGGAAGACGGTGCTGCTGGAGGCGCTTCGTCGTCGCGCCAGCGCTGCGGGGATGGCCGTGCTGACCGCCCGCGGCGGGGAGTTGGAGCGCGGGTTCGGCTTCGGAATCGTCCGCCAGCTGCTCGAAGGCGCGCTGATCGGTGCTGACGACGCGGAACGCGATCGCTTGTTGGCGGGTGCCGCGCGCCTGGCCGAGCCCGTCTTCACCGATGTCGCGGCGGCCGAGGACACCGGCGACGTCGCGTTCGCCACTTTGCACGGGCTGTACTGGTTGGTGGTCAACCTCGCCGAGCGGGCGCCGCTGCTTCTCGCCGTCGACGATGCGCAGTGGGCCGACGAGCCGTCGCTGCGGTTCCTTCTTCACCTCGCACATCGGCTCGCGGGCCTACCGGTCATAGTCGCGCTGACCGTGCGATCGGATGCCGACCGGCATCGGCAGGACCTCGGATCGCTGATGCTGGAGGCCCGCCCGCCTGTCCTTCGCCCCCGGCCGCTGGGAACGCCGGCGGTTGCGCGTCTCGTTCGGAATAGCCTCGGCGACAACGCAAGTGAAGAGTTGTGCCGGGCGTGCGCCGAAGCGACCGGTGGCAACCCGTTCCTGTTGTCCGAACTGCTCGGCGAGTTCCGCCGCGACGCGCGCCCGGCGAACACAATCGACCCACGGGCGGTCGACAGGTTGGCGCCCGAGCGCATCGCTGCTGCCGTGCTGCTTCGCGTCAGCCGACTCGACCCGCAGGCGCCCGCTCTGGCGCGGGCAGTCGCGGTGCTGGGCGAACAGGCCCGACTGACGATGTGCGCCGAGCTGGCCGGGTTGGACGTAAGGAAGGCGAGCGCGCTGGCGGCCGCCTTGGTCGACCTCGCGGTGCTCGACAGCGGGGAGCCGCTGCGATTTGTTCATCCGATCGTGCGAACAGCGATCTACAACGATTTATCCGCCACCGAACAGGCCGATCTCCACGCGCGGGCGGCCAAGCTGCTGGCCGACCAGCGGGCCGATCCGGGTGCGGTGGCGGTGCACCTCGTTGCGACGCCGCCGAGCGGAGACCGCAACGTTGTTGCGATGTTGCGGGAGGCCGCCAGGTCCGCGCTGGCCGGCGGCGCCCCCGACACCGCGGCGGAGCAGCTGCGCCGGGCACTTGACGAGCCACCGGATGCTCACGATCGGCCATCCGTGCTGTTCGAACTCGGCAACGCAGAACACGAGTTGGGGGACCCAGCCGCTCCCGGTCATCTTCGGGAAGCGGGTGAGACCGCGACGGATCCACTGATTCGCGCGCGCGCATTGATCGCCCTGGCGTGGACGACGCATCCGAACCCGCCCAAACAGCGTGACCAACTGCCGCTCTACGAGTGGGCCGCCGACGAAGTCCGACCCCATGATCGTGAGCTCGCACTGCAGCTCGATGCGGCGAGGTTGGGCGCACTCATGCTCAATCCGGACCTGCCCGCCAAACTCGAGGACGAAGCGGAGCGCGTCGCCGGCTTGCCGGCGCTGACGGCAGCAGAGTGCCTGTTGCGGTCCTTTGTCGCCCGCAGGGCACTCGACCGTGGACCCGTGAATGTGGCGGGCGATCTGGCCGAACAAGCAGCGGCCCATCCCGCACTCGTCAGCCAGGGCGGTCACCCGTTGTGGCGGACGAACGTCACGATCTGCTTGATCGAGGCCGAGCGTTACGAGGTTGCCGAACACATTCTTTCTCGTGCCGCGCGCCACGCCGAGCGCAACGGTTCGCTGCAGTGGTTGTCGCGTGCGCTGTGGTTGCGCGGTCTGACCCGCATTCGCCGCGGCGACGTGCGTGCGGCAGAAGCGGATGCCCGCGCCGCGGTCGACATCCTCGGGACCAAGGACTACACCAAGGTGCCGGGCCTTGGCGTGGTGATCGAATCGCTGGCCGATCAGGGCCGCGTCGCCGAAGCCGAAGCCTTGCTCGCGGAATACGCGATGGACGGCGAGCTCGTGCCAAATCTGTTCTCGGTCTTGCCCTTACTGACTCGTGGGCGGCTGCGCGCTGCCGCGGGTGACGATGTTCGTGCGCGGACCGACCTCGAAGAGGCGTTGAGGTGGATGCGCTTGAGCCGTGGGCTGTGGCCGTGGACAACAGATGCTTGCGTGGCGCTCGTTCCCGTGCTGCGTAACCTCGGCGAGGATGACGCCGCCCGCGCTGCCGTCGAACAAGCGATGCAAGCGGCGACGGTCGCACAGTCTCGGCGCAGGCTCGGCGGCGCCCGGCGGGTGGCGGGACTGCTGGAGGGCGGCAAGCGTGGACTGGAGCTGCTTCGTGAGGCGGCCGACACGTTGGCCGATTCGCCGGCCTTGTTATGGCGGGCACAGGCATTCGTCGATCTGGGCGCCGCGTTGCGGCGAGACGGGCAGGTCGCCTCGGCGCGGCTAGTCCTGCGTGACGGCATGGAACTTGCCCACCGATGTGGCGCCACACCGCTCGCCGACCGGGCCGAAGAAGAGTTGCGCGCCGCGGGCGGCCGACCACGACGACGGGCAGGAGTGGGAGCGGACGCGTTGACCGCCAGTGAGCGGCGAGTCGCCGAACTGGCGGCCGAAGGGGCCAGCAATAAGGAGATCGCGCAGTCGCTGTTCGTCACCCTGCGAACGGTGGAGATGCATCTGTCCAATGCGTACAGCAAGCTTGAAATTCGATCACGCCACGAACTGGCCACAGCGCTGGCGTCGTGACGGCGCGGGAAAAGACTTCGGTCAATGCTTCGGGCCGATACGGTAGTCAGCAAAAGTAGCTCCGACCAGACTAAACAGTGTGTTGGAACTGGGGGGCTGGCCGCTGATCGGCCGAGCCGAGGAATTGGATGCGATCGCGGGGGCGCTCGCGAAGTCCAGTGAATCTGCCGGCGTGGTGATTTTCGGGGAGCTCGGTGTCGGCAAGAGCAGGCTCGCTCACGATGCTGCCTCGCGATGCGAAGGCGCGGTCGTTCGGTGGGCAGCGGGATCGTCGGCGGCTCGGGCGATTCCGCTTGGTGCGTTCGTCAACTGGCTGCCTATCGACGTCTTCGAGCCGGTGCGGGCAACGGGCCAGCTGATCAACGAACTCATCAGAGGCACGGGGCCGCGGTCCTGCCGCGTGGTCGTCGATGACGCCCATCTGCTCGACGACACCTCGGCGTTCATGTTGCAGCAGCTCGTCGACCGCCGCCTGGCGCGCCTGCTGCTCACGGTCGGCACCGACACGGCTGTATCCGATCCCGTGGCCGCGCTGTGGCGCGACCGGCCGCTTCAGCGCGTTGACCTGCAGCCGCTGGGGCAGTCCGACTGTTTGACCCTGCTCAAGTCTGTCCTGGGTGGGTCGGTGGATCCGGTCAGCGAGCGCCGGCTGTGGCGCCTGACTCGCGGCAATGTGAGCTTCCTGCGGCGCATCGTCGAACAGGAGACGTGCGCTGGACGTCTGCGCCGTGCCGACGGGACATGGACATGGCTACCGGGCGCTGTGGTCCCGTCGTCGGTCTGCGAACTGATCGATCACCAGATGGGTGACTTGACGGATGCGCTCGCTGACACGGTCGACCTGCTTTCGGTCACAGAACGGTTGCCCCTGGGGATGCTGGAAGACATCGTCGGGCGCGAGACCGTGGAGCACGCCGAGATGCGCGGTCTGATCGCCGTCGACGGGCGCGAGGAACTCGTTGTGCGACTGGCTCATCCGCTCTATGCGGAGGTTCGTCGGCTGAGGGCCGGCCACATCCGGTTGCGCCGGCTGCGGGGTGTGGTCGCCTCGCGCCTGGCGTCTGACGGCGATGCGAGGCACATTCTGCGTCGCGGCACGCTGCAGCTCGAATCCGACCTCGCAGCGACGCCGCACGACATGCTGCGCGCAGGCGAGGCGGCGCTCTGGAGCGGCGATACCGAGTTGGCGGTCCGGTTCGCGCACGCCGCTGCGGCGGCCGGAAGCGGATGGCGCGCCTCGCTCGCCCTGGCCGAGGCGCAGACCATGGCGGGCGAACTCGACGAAGCGGAAACGCTTCTCGCCATGGATGATCCGCCGCGCGACGCTCGACTCCACGTGGCACTCGGCCTGTCGAAGACCTTCTATTTGCACGGTCGGACCGCAGACGCGCGTGCGGTTCTGGACCAGGCAACGCTGGGGCACCCGGAGACGACTGCGATGCACGCGTTCCTCGACGCGTGCAGCGGAGACTTCTCCTCGGCGGCGTCGACTGCCGACACTGTCCTGCAATGCACCGGCGTGGACCATTACTCCGCGATGCTCGCGGCGACGGTAAGGACGATTGCGGCCGGTGAACTGGGCCGCGCCGACGAGCTGGCCCCGGCCGCGGCATTCGCTCGCCACCTCGGCGCCGCGTCGCCGTCGACTGGATTACTCCGGTTCGTTCTCGCCGAGGCGCACATCTCCGCGTCGCAATTGCTCGGATCGACGGACGCGGACGATCCGGTCGACAGCGTCCGTGACGACGATCTGCCGCCCGACGTCTTTCGCTGGGTCGAGATGATGGCCGGTTCGGTAGCCCTCAGTCGTGGCCGCGTCGAGGATGCCGTGCCGCGGTTGCGTGATGCACTGTCGGCACACAACCCCGCTTTCTTGGGTGGCTGGCTCTGCCGCTACCACGTCGACCTGGCCATCGCGTTGGCCGTATGCGGCGAGACCGACGCGGCAATGCAGTGCCTGAGCAGACTCGAAGCTGCTCGCAGGCCGGAGACTGCGTGGCTGGAACCGATGGAAATGCTTGCGACAGCATGGATTTCGGCGTCGACCGGTGCGGTCACACGCGCCATCGGGGAGGCGCGAAGCGCCGCGGTGACTGCTGCGTCACGCGGACAGCCGGCGCGTGAGGTGCTGTGCCTGCAGACTGCGACACGGTTCGGGGACACGACGACCGTCGCGCGGCTGGGGGAGTTGGTTCGGGTGGTCGGCGGTACTCGCGCCAGGGTGGCCGCCCGTCACGCGGCTGCGCTGGCGGCGAGCGATGGTGACGGGCTGATGGCGGCCTCGGCGGCATATGAGGAGATCGGCGACGCGTTGGCCGCGGTCGACGCCGCCGCTCAGGCGTCCGTCGCGCTCCGACAGGCCAACCGGCGGGGATCCGCGTTGGCGGCGACGAACCGGGCGCGCGAACTGGCCCGCCGGTGCGGCGACGTCCACACGCCTGCGCTGAGCGATGCCGCCGCTCCAGCGGTATTCACCGGCCGGATGCGTGAGGTCGTCATGCTGGCAGGCAGCGGACTGACCAACCGCGAGATCGCCGAGCGGCTTCAGTTGTCCGTGCGCACCGTGGAGGGACACCTCTACCGGGCGGCCGGACGCGTCGGTGCCCGCGACCGCAACGAGTTGGCACGGGCGTTCGGCGATGCGGCGGCGGCATCGGCATAGGCCTCGCGGTTGCGTGGGCTGGGGCCCGGGTACGCGAAAAATCGAGTAGAGGCGTACTCACCCCGTGGCCACCCGGCGGGTGCACGCTGATGAGGTGGCCGATGAACTCAGCTCCCATGAGAGCGCACTTCGCAAGCTTCCGCTGCCGTACTCCCTGGCGCTGCGGTTACGCGACGCGGGCGTCGCGCCCGAGCTGGTGAGCGAGTATGTCGGGGTCGACGAGGCGGCACTGGACGGCGTCTACCGCATCGCCGAGGCGAAGCTCAGCGCTGCCGAACAATCACTGGCGCCATGCGAAGCGCAATATTGACGACGGGCGGGGCTCAGTAATTCGGTAGCTCGATGGCGGCGGCCGTGGTGAACCATTTCTTCTGGGCGTAGTAGCGAAATGGCCAGCGCTGCATCCAGCTCATCACCTGCGCAGTGATCGCGATGTCGCTGGCGGACTTCGGCAGATACCCGTCGATCCCATTGGGGAGATCCTGACACCGGTCGATGTAGGGCCGCATCACCGCTTCGTAGCGCTGCAGCGCTGCCCTGATCCGTTCGGCGCCAAGTGATTCAGCAGCGCCAAGCTCGCCGGCGAGCACATACGCACCAACGAGCGCGAGGCTGGTCCCCATGCCGCTGAGCGGAGAGGCGCAGTATCCGGCGTCACCGGCAAGCGTGACTCGACCCTGTGAGATCGACGGCATGTGCACCTGCGCGAACGCGTCGAAGTAGAAATCGTCGGCCTCGGCGGCCGCCGAGAGCAGGGCGTCACATTGCCAACCGGCGCCCGTGAAATGCTTTGCGAGCAGGGCCCGTTGCTCGTCGGCATCGCGGCGGTCATAGCCGATGGGTTCGGAGCGAAATGCCAGCCCGGCCGTGCACATCGTCGGCTCGTGCGACGGTCGCATCGACGCGTTGAGGCCGGGCGCTTGGTACATCAGGTACCAGCCGTCGAGCCCTGCCGTGTCCGGTGCAGTGAACCACGCGTTGTATCCGCCGAGCGGCTTGACGAACTGCTCTTCGGGGCCGAACACCAAGCGGCGCACCGAGGAATGGGGACCATCGCGACCGACGACCAGATCAGCAGACACTGTCGTTCCGTCGCTCAATGTTGCCTCGATACCGTCGTCGTTCTGGCCGAGATCCTCGATCCGGGTGTCGAAGCGGTAGTCGGTCTGGTCCTTGGTCGCCTGATAGAGCACATCGACCAAGTCGCCGCGCAAGATCTCGAGCTTGGAGACCAACCCGTTGCCGTCGAACGCCGTCACCGGCATCTCCGCTCGGCGGCGCCCATCGGATTTGATCCAGGCCACGCCACGCTGATCGAGCGCACGCTGGCGCATCTGCTCGATCAGGCCCATGTGCTCGACCACGTCGCCGCCGGCGCCTCTCAAGTCGACGGTTTGTCCGCCGGGCCGAATGCCATCCGCGAGCTCAACGATGATGACGCGATACCCACTCTTGTTGAGCCAGAAGGCAAGTGCAGGCCCTGCGATTCCTGCTCCGCTGATCAGGACGGTCGGCGCTGCCATGAGCGCAAGGGTAGTCGCTAGATGTCGAGCGCCTGATAGGTCCGGCGCACGAATTTCGGTTGCGTGGACTGAAGTTTCAGCAATGAGGTGTTGCCTGCAACGGCGGCCGCGGCGTCGGCGCCGAAGTTTGGCAGGTTCTGGATGAGATAGATCAGGATGAGGTTCGCGCTCGGATCAGCCTGCCACCATGTGCCGTAGGCGCCGGGCCAACTGAAGGTGCCCAGGCCGCCGGGCCCGAACAATTGACGTGACTTCGCCGGGTCGGTCACCACCGACAAGTTCAGGCCGAAGCCACGGCCGATCCAAAACGGCATACCAAGAAACGGGTGACGTTTCTGCTCGTCCGTCAGTCGGTCGGTGCGCATCAGCCGGACCGACTTTTCGGAAAGCACCCGTACACCGTCGACTTCGCCGCCGCCGAGCAGCATTCGCGTAAACGTCAGATAGTCGTCGGCGGTGGAGAACAGATTCGCGCCGCCCATGCAGAACGGCGGCGCCGCAATCGGTGGCGGCCCCATCGCGTCATGGCTGAGTGTGTCGTCGTCTTCGAGCTTGTACATCGTGGCGGCACGGCCCCGGTTGCGGGACGCCACAAAGAATCCGGTGTCGGCCATGTTCAGCGGACCGAGGATCCTCTCGGTCAGCACGTCCTGAAGAGACTTGCCTTCACTGCGTTCTAGCAGGATGCCCAACACGTCGGTGGCGTTGCTGTAGGTCATCCGGTCGCCGGGTTGATGCTGAAGTGGGAGCGCCGCTACCTCGGCCAACCAGCGGTCCGGGTTCTGCCGCGCGGAGATGCGTGAGTACGCCTTCGCCAACGGGCCGG
>Ga0075421_100002399_pt1 | contig 22423 bp, 14 predicted proteins | sample SoiMetdeltSBSDD5_FD_75292 | JGI IMG/M metagenome (GOLD analysis project Ga0075421, IMG submission 75292) | Bulk soil microbial communities from a Populus tree surrounding site in Tennessee, USA - Soil MetaG P. deltoides SBSDD5 | ecosystem: Environmental > Terrestrial > Soil > Tree plantation...
AATGAAAACAAGTTGTCGGCGGGCACCGCGACAGCAAACACTGGGGACGCAGTCCGGTGCAGTGGACTAACCGGGTCGCCGTCAAGTGTGACGGACAGGTTTGTGGCGCCGTTCACGAACTGCTCGGACAGATCACGGTAGACGCTGACCGGCACCGGATCACCCTGTCCACACTGGCCAGGCGTGTCGATGTTGATCGAATTGATAACCGGGAAGAACAGCGTCGTGCCCTCTGGCACGTCGCATTCGCGCACGACAGGGCCGCCACCGAAGGTGCCGGCTAGGAACCACGTTGTCCCGCGCTGCCCAACCATGCAGTTGCCGCCGGTCGGGTCAATTAGCGGATTCACCGATGTCGGGATTGAAAGTACCCATTGCCACCACTGGGCGCTTAGTTGGTTCCACGGAACGGCATCGTCAGCAGATGCCCCATTCACCGGTAGGAACGCCACGATGGTGATGGCGACGATCCGGCTCGCTCGACCGATGGCATTGCGCATGTTCCTGCTCCTTGGCAAAGGTCACGTCACATCACGCGAAGGGCGCACAACATATCACGGCGAGTACGGCCGAACACCTGAGGTGAGTGATTGGCGAGCCCGTGGAGCTCAGCAGCGAATGCCTGTCGACGTTTCGTCTTTACGGAGCTAGTGTCGTGTCTCTGAAAAAGCCTAGTCGAGCGCTTCTTTGCCAGGATCACAACGCAGTGGATTCGCCGGGGTACCTTCGAGAGTGTCCACGCCCTCGAGACGGCGATCGACCACTACCTGGCGCACCATAACGATCACTGCAAGCCGTTTGTTTGGACCGCGACCGCAGACGCCATCCTCGACAAGGTCAAGCGATTCTGCGAACGTACTTCTGAGACACGACACTAGGATCCCGGCCTCATGAACACCACACCACAGTGTCAATTCTGGAACGGCCAACCCGCAGCGTTGGAAACGGTGTGGACCCTCTCCAAGAGAGGGCAGGTGGCGCTGCTCGTGCTCTACACCCACCAATTGGGCTGGGAACTGCGGATCGAGTCCGGCGATCTCCTCATGACGCAGGTCTGTAAGTCGGATCGAGAGATCGAGGACGTCTCCGCGGCGTGGAAGGCCGCGATGCTCGAGAAGGGCTGGCGGTAACAGGTAAGATGCCGGCACGGGGAGTGAACCCTGTGCCTGCGGTGAAACCTTCTCAGGCGAACAGCCAGCGCCGCGTCTGATCTCTTCTCGCCACCGCAGGAATGCCGCCCACCATCGGCGAGTCATTTTGCCCCCCGCGGTCTACGGGTCTTCGGCAGGTAGGACTGCGGCATCGAGCGTTGCGGGCCGATGGCGACTGTCAGGCGATAGCGTTCTCGATCGATAAACATCTCGGACGACACGTCGAATCCCGGGAGGATGCGCTCAAGGCGTTTGGGGACGTGCGGAGCCAGGTCTTGGCTGGAACGTTCGTGCTGGGTGCTCCGCTCGGATCTCAGGCCTCTCTGAGCAGCCAGGGGGGACCCCAGCCATTGCCAGCGCCGCAGATCGAACAGCCGCCGGCTGAGACTCTGAAGACATACGCCGAAGACTGGCTGAAGACCGCCGCTCAGAATCTGAAGGCCAGCACGGTCGGGTTCTACCGCGACCACCTCGAGAACCACGTCTATCCGCTCCTGGGCGACCGGCCGATTACCGACGTCACGCGTTCCGACTGCCGCCGACTGATCACCACCGCGAGGGAAAAGGGTCTGAAGGTCCGCACCGTTGCGGGCATCGTTCGTTCGCTCAGCACCGTGCTGTCGCAGGCTGTTGAGGATGGGCACCTGCAAGCCAACCCTGCGCTGCGCCCGGGCAAGTATCTCCGCCGCGGCGATGAGGCCGCGTCACAGCCAAACCCGTTCACTGTCGATGAGGCTGTGCATTTGGTCGAGACGGCGCGCGAGCACTTCCCTGAGTGGCACGCGTTCGTGCTAACAGGGCTGCGCACTGGGCTGCGCCTCGCAGAGCTCCTCGCGCTGCAGTGGGGCGATCTCGACATGCGGGGACGGTTCATCAGCGTGCAGCGGAGCCTGCCCAAAGGAAAGCTGAGCACGCCGAAAAACCATCAGCAGCGTCGGGTCGATATGTCGCCACAATTGAAACGGCAGCTAGAGTCCTGGCGTCGGACGCAGGGCGCGAAGTGGTTAAAGCTCGGGGAGCCACGTCCGCTGTGGGTCTTCCCTTCCGAGGAAGGCACGCCGCTGGACGAGTCCAACGTGCGCAAGGCGTTCAACAAAGTTCTCGACAAGGCCGACCTGCACCGCCGCGGCCCGCACCAGATGCGGCACACGTTCGCGTCACTGCTGCTGCAGAACAATGCGCCAGCGACCTACGTGAGCAAGCAGCTCGGGCACCGCGACACGGCGATCACGCTCACCGTCTATGCGTCCTGGCTTCCGAAGCCCGATGAGCGGCGCGATGTCGATCGGCTAGACGTCGATCCGCGTGTGGCAAAGAAGTGGCAAAAAACGCGAGAGCAGGCCGGAACGCGTCAAGCGTGAAGAGTCAAATGAAGCGAAATTGTTGGGAAATTGTGGTGAGCCGCGAAGGAATCGAACCTTCAACCCGCAGATTAAGAGTCTGCTGCTCTGCCAATTGAGCTAGCGGCCCACGTGCGCGGTGCGCTTGGGAATCTGTCCGCGCCAGGATTGAGGAAATCCCGCGACGGACAACGTGTGAGTATATCACCTCGATCCGCTGAACGCGAGGCCCCGCAGCTGCGCGTCGGCTCAGCGACGGCACGTCCTCAGGCCTCATCCCGGCGGCGCGGAGGCAAAGACCGCGGCTCCACTCGATGGAGTTGCCACTCGGATCGTCGTGACGGTACTTCCGCGTGGCCACACGTCATGACCGCTGGACCAAGGCGACCAACCGACGCTGAGGCGTGGCTTCGCGAGGTTCACCCTGGCAGTTCATTCTGAGGTAGCAGAAAGCGCTGCTTCCTGCCGACACGACAATTCCTAGCACGACCGTTACCTGGTTTGCAGCTTGCAATGCCCCTCTGCGGAGGGGTCGATGAATGGCATCGAGACCAGCGATGTCCAACGTATCAGGTAACCACGATCGCGGAACGGATCGCCGCCAGGGAGGTCGGGGCGGCAGGAGACGTACCGATCAAGGCAACCCGTGGTGGCAGAAGGGGTTGGTCTTTGCGGCGATCTGCGCGGTGCTGCGATGCTGGCGGCTGTTCAGGCCGCTCGCGGCCCGACTGCAGCGTCACAACGCGAATACGCCTTCCTAGGGTTCTGAAGCGACTCTCCACCGAGTGGAACATCAGCTCACACCGTGAGCACCCGGCCAACCACTCGGGCCGGGCTGCGCCGGAATCTACATCGGGACTGCACGCGCTGGTCCGGTGATATCCAGCGAGCATCGCTGAATCGCAATGCGCGTCATCTCGACCCGCTCGCAGCCACGCTTCTGGACGCGTGTCGCGATCTCGCGCGTGGACTCGGGAACGCTTCGACGGTTTCGTTTCTGGAAGCGCAGCCGCATCGCGTGATTCAGGAAGAGATGCGGCGCGCTCGGGCCTTCGTGCAGCATTCCGTTCCTGCATCGACGGTCATCACTCGAGCCCGTTGTCGCCGACACGCCCGCACACCGCGGGCTCGTCCCCGGGGCATCTCGACCCATCTATAGAAGAAGTCGTCCGCCGCTGCGGCATGGAATATCGGGAGACGTACGCAGATTAGGCGAGATGTGGACGCTCGGCGCAAGCGGCCGCGGCGTGTCAGCCCATCCGGTGGCACGACCTGCTCACGCGCTTCATAGCTGGAGATCACATGTTCTTTTCGCGTCTCGCACTCATCACGGTGACTATCGCGTTCGCGGCAGCCTGCGGAAGCGACAAGCCGGCGCCGCCGGTTGCACCGTCACCCACGCCTTCGCCCAACCCGGCACCGGCACCGGCCCCGGCACCTCCGCCCGTACAAGCGACGGCATCCGTGTCCATTCCGACAAACGCCGCCACGCTCGGGAATCGCGCGTTCGCTCCGCCGGAACTGACTGTGGCGACCGGCACCACCGTCACCTGGACGAATACCGACACGGTGACGCACACCTCGACGTCCGACGGGGCGGGCTGGGACTCGGGCGCGCTCGCGCCGGGTGGTCGCTTCTCGTTCGAGTTTCGGACGGCGGGAACCTTCCCGTATCACTGCGTCATTCATCCGGGGATGGTGGGAAGGGTCGTCGTCCAATGACGTTACTGGTGCGGCGTTCCGCCCGCTCAGGGAAGCAACGCCGCATCGATTTGCTCGAGCAGCCCGTTGATCGTGGAGCTGCGGCCCGCCTCATACGCGCGGGCCCAGCGCGCCGGGCCGAGCCGGGCGCGGGCGCCGCGCTCGGCCTGGTCGCGCAGGTCGGTAACGGACGGATCCAGGAGCGCAGCGCCGGTGCGTTCGGTGATCGCGTCTCGCGCGCCGAGGCTTCGTGCGGCCCATTCGTCATCCCCCTTGAGGACCGCCGCCGCGGCGAGCGGAACCAGCGCATAGACGAAGGCGAACTTGTCCTGGAGCTCCAGGATCCGGGTGAGGCTCTCGCGAACGAACCGGATCGCCTCGCTGGCGTTGCCGCACCGCACAGCCATGACGGCGCGGATGTAGAGGCCGAGCTCGCTGAACCACGGACCTGCGCGCGCCAGCCAGGGGACGGCCTCGTCGAGCAGCCGCCCTGCCCCGTCGATGTCTCCGCGCGTCACTGCGACCCATGCCATTCCGCTGAGCCCATTCCCGACCCCCCAGGGAATGTCCATCGCCTCGAACATCTCGACGCTCTGAGAGAACCACCGGAGAGCCGCGTCATTGTTCCCGGCGGCGTGTTCCAGATGCCCGAGCAGATTCCTGGCTTCGGCGACGATATCGAGCTGGCCCGCGGGTTCGGCGAGAGCGAGCGCCTCGGTCATAGCCGATCGGGCCGGCTCCAGTTCTCCCTGCGTATACGACATGACGGCGGCCCCGGCGAGCGCCCTCGAGCGAACGGCGGGCGTCAGCCCTGGCAGCTGCAGGATCGCGTGGTACCAGCGCAAGCCTTCCGCGCCGTGCCCCCTGATGACCCAGAAGAAGAGCAGGCTCCAACCGATGCGTGCGGCTTCCCCCGACCGCCCGCTTTCGATGAGCCAGCCGAGCGCCGCGCGGTAGGATTCGAGATCCTCGCGGGCTCGATCCAGCCAGTTGGCCTGGTCGGGACCGACCAGCCCTTCGGCGGCCAGCGATGCCTCGGCCGAGCAATAGCGCACGAGCCCTTCGAGCGTGTCATCGCGCTCACCGGACGCGACCAGTTCGAGCGCCGCATACGCTCGTACGGTTTCCAGCATGTAATAGAGCGGACAGGTCGGCATCGCCGAGGTCTCGGCGCGCGACAGCAGGCTCTTGTCGATCAGAATCGCGACCGCGGCAAGAGCGCGCTCCGTGCCCGACGCCGGCTCGCGCCCGGCCAGGAGCTCGGCGGCCGCATCGATGGGAAACAGGCCTGGCAAGGCTCCGAGCCGCCGGAACGCGCGTCGCTCCTCGGCATCCAGAAGCTGGTAACTCCACGCCACCGTCGCGTTCATCGTCCGCTGCCGCTCGGGCAGGTCCCGGGGCGCGATCGCCGAGAGCAGTACGTCGCGCTCGAGGCGTCGCCACAGGCCGTCGGCATTCAGCGTCTTGATCCACGGTGCGGCCAGTTCGAGTGCCAGCGGGAGGGCGTCGAGCCGGCGGCAGATCGCGATGACGGTCTGTCCATTCGCCGACGTGAGCTCGAACTCGGGCAACACGTCGCGGGCGCGCTCGACGAACAGCCGCACCGCTGGCAGGCGCGCCATCTCCTCGGGCGGAAGTGTCTCGGCGCCGGCATCGAGCGCGAGCGGTCCGACGACATATTCCCGCTCCCCACGAATCCGCAGCGGTGCGCGGCTGGTCACCAGGACCTGCAGTAGGGGAACCGATACCAGCAGATCGCCCACGAGCGGCGCCGCCTGGAGCACGTGTTCGAAGTTGTCGAGCACCAGCAACGTCGCGCGGTTCTGACAGGCAACCCGCGCCCGCCTTGGCAGATCGGCGACGGTCGTGTCGGAGAACCCGAAGCCCTCGGCGATCGCCGCAGGCGCAAGTGCGGCATTTCCTACCGCCGCCAGCGGCACGAACACCACGCGTGCGGTTTCGTCTGCGGCCGCAGCTCCGGCGATCTCCAGCGCGAGACGCGTCTTCCCAACGCCGCCGGGTCCGATGAGGGTGATGAGGCGCAGGTCGCCTTGTCCCAGCCACCCCCGCACTACCTGCAACTCGACGTCCCTGCCGAGCAAGGGTGTGAGGGGCATCGGCAGGACCGTCTCGCTCAGTTCCTCGGCCGCCGGACGCACTTCTTCGCGCGCGCGCGCGAAGAAGGCGTCGTGACCGGCGCCCGCGAGGTCGAGCGCAGCCGAGAGCGCGCGGAGTGTCTCCAGCTGCGGCCGGCGTCGTTCGCCTCGTTCGAGCGCGCTCACGGCGTGAACGGAGAGGCCGGCGATGGCTGCGAGCTCTTCCTGGGTGAAGCCGGCGGCTTCACGTAGGCCTTTCAGGTGCGCGCCGAACGGACCGGCACCGCGCTTCATGGAAAAGCCGATCTTACTGCCGTCGAGTTCTATAGCGCCCCCGCGTCATTCCGTCTTGAGCAACAGCGCAGGATCGATGCGCAATGCGCGCGCGACGGGAATCCAGCTGGCCAGCGCGCCGACGCCGACGACCACGAGCACCGGAACGGCAAACGCCTCCCAGCCGGGAGTACCAAACGAGCTTCCACCGCCGCCGGCCGAGCCGAGGATCCTGGTCAGCGCGAACGTCGTCGCGACGCCGACCGCAGAACCGGCGGTCAGCAAGCCCAGGGTGTGGACGATGACGACGCGGCCGACCTCGCGGCGGTTGGCGCCGAGCGCGATTCGCAGCGCCAGTTCCTTTGCCCGCCGCGCGATCGCGAATGCGAGCACGCCGAAGATGCCGGTCGCGGTCAGGAACACGCCGATCGCCAGGAGCGGACTCATGGCGGCGGCGAACGCGAGAATCTCCCTGGCACCGACATCGATGACGTCGTTGATCGCGAACGCTGACGGCACCGTGTAGGCAGGGCCGAGATGTCGTACTTCCTGCCGGATCGTGGCGATCAGCGGGCGCGGATCCCGGGTCGCACGAACGACGACCTGCAATCGGGTCGGAGCGGGTTCGGACGGGAACGGCAAGTAGTAGCGCGGTACCGGCCCGCGCAGAGGGCTGGTGGCATAATTGGCGACGATCCCGACGACTTCATAGGCAGTCCCGCCGGCGTTCACCCGATCGCCCGGCGCGCCGCGCTCGCCCCAGAGTTGCCGGGCGAGTGTTTCGTTGATGATTGCGACCCGCGGCGGTCCCTGCGCGTCGGCATCCGTGAAAGCGCGACCGGCACGCAGCGGCACGTCGAGCGTCGTGAAGTAAGTGGGAGTGATCGACACGCGCTCCGCCGTCACCGCGGGCGAACCGGGCGCAGCGGAAACACGCTCGGACGCGGCTCCCGCTGCGAGCGGCAGTGCGGTACCGGCGGCTGCACGGTGAACGCCGGGAATCGTCCCGATCAGGTCGAGCACCCGTGCGACGTCGACGCCCCCGGGATGCTCCACGCGCGCGGTCATGAGGGACGCGGTGGGGAATCCGAGGTCCGACGTGAGCATCCGCCGCGCCGCGTCGACCTGACCGGCCGCGACCACCATCAGCGCGACGGTCACCGAGATCTCGAGAACGACGAGCGCATGACGCCAGCGCTGGCGCGCGCGATCCGAGGTCGCGATGAGTCGCAGCGGATTCGTCTGAAGCCGGCGTGTCTCGTAGAGCGCCGGCGCAATCCCGGCCAGGACACCGGTCGCGATCGTCACCGCCGCAGACTGCAACAGGATCACGGCGTCGATCGAGAGGTCGAAATTGGCAGCCCCCCGCATGTTGCGGATCAGCAGGCCGCGAAGGGCAAGCGTCGCGCACAGACCCAGCGCACCACCGCACAGGGCCAGAATCACCGACTCGGTCAACAGGAGCCGCACGATCCGTCCGCGTCCCGCTCCGAGCGAGGAGCGAATCGCCATCTCGCGCTCGCGGCCGGTCCAGCGGGCGAACATCAGGATCGCGACGTTCGCACAGGCAATCAGCAGCGTCAGGAAGACGGCCACACCCACCAGATAGGGGATCACGACCGCCATCTGGTCGCCGAGCCCGGTGCCACCGACTCCGGACGCCGCCACACGAACGTCGCGCGCGGACGCGGCCTGTCGCCGCCGATACGGTTCGCTGTTGTGTTGCAGTTGCTCCGCGAGGGCGGCGGTGGACAGCTGCGGCGGACGCCGCACGATGACGTCCAGCGCAGGCTGCGCGGCGATCGCTTCGCGCGGCAGGTGCGTCCACACCGGCGCCTGCAAGGAGCCGAACCAGAATCGTTCCGGCGTCACGCCGATGATGGTGTGCGGCCGCTGATCCAGCCACACGGTCGTTCCGATGATGTCGGCGCGGCCGTCGAAGAGAGTCTGCCACACCGCGAAGCTCACGATCATCGGCGCCGCCCCGTTGCTTTCGAGGGTGACCGGGAACGACCGGCCGATGGCGAGCGGCACGCCCAGCACCGCAAACAGGTCCGGCGTCGCGGCCCGGATCGGCCGCGTTTCCACCCGATCGCCAACGCGAATCTCGCCGCTGCGCGGCGCGGTCGCGGCGGCCATCCTGCCCCGCCACACGTCATCGGCGATCCACGTTTCGTAAAGGGAACCGGGAACGCCGGCGCGGCGCCGTTCGGGCGTGCTGATCTCGACACGCGACAGCTCTGACGGCTGCGCGTACAACGGTGGAGGATTGTAGAAGATGGCGTTGCGCAGGGTCAGCGTGGCCGTCGTCGCACCAATCCCGCCGGCCAGCGAGACAACCGCCACCAGGCAGGTCAGCGGAGACTTCGCGATGCTGCGGATCGCCACGCGGACGTCCTGGGTGAAATCCGCCATCGCCGGCGTCCGCCGTCGCCACCACATAGCTGCCACCTTTCAGTCCCAGCCTACCTGTGCGTGATCGCAATCACACAATTGGATGTCTTTATAGCGGCGACTCGCGCAGAGTAACGTCGCACCACCGACAAGCTGCATCTCCGTTCCGGACGCGCCGGAGTGGCGTCGGCTGACGACAAAAGTCGGCCGCAATTCGGGTCATCCGTTGGCCGGTGGTCAAATTGTTGGCCGATCCCTGCGCCAAAACTACAAAATGTTGGCGCCTTCCAGCGCCCCCCACCTGTCGCCTTTCTTGCAATGGGACGATATACCGAACACATATAACGGTTGGGCTGATTCCGGCGAGACGACCCGGAAGGGGGACACGGATGGCATCAGGACGGTTGGTTATCTGGGAAGCCATCCACGAGAACGGCTGGACGACGACTGTCGCCCAGAGATCGGACGGAACATTCGCCGCGGTGACCGAGAATACTGCCGGGCTGCGGCAATCGGACGTGGCCGTGACCCTCGAACATGCCTACGACGCCGTACGACGCGCCCTCGCCCGAGGCGGCCATTCGCAGTGCTCGCTTGGGTGCTCCGAGTGGGCGATGCGCCTGACCAGGACCGCGCGGACCCCGAGCGTCCATCGCTCCCCCGATTCGTCCGAGGCGCCGACCACGGGCCCGGTTGTGCCTTCATCGGCGCGCGAGGGACGCGCCGCGAGGCGCTGGAGCCACTGAGCGCGACCTGGTCTGCTACCTTCCTCCGCCAGAGAGGCTGACCTCTACTCGCACCGCAGCGCCCGGACGACCTCGATTCGCGAGGCTCGCAAGGCCGGCATCAACGTCGCCGCCGCGGCAGACACCAGAAGAATGACGACGACGGCACCGAACACGAGGGGATCGTCGGCATCCAGCCCGAACAACTGGCTCTGAACGTATCGGCCGGTTGCGTACGCGACCCCGACGCCGGCGGCAAGGCCGCCAAGGATCACGAAAGACATTTCGCTGGCGACGAGGCGCACGATCCCGGCCCGCCCGGCGCCGAGCGCCATCCGGACGCCGATCTCGCGCGTGCGTCTTGCCACCTGGAACACCAGCACGCCGTGAACGCCGACGATCGCCAGGATGGTGGCGAGCGCGGCAAAGCCCATCGACAGGAATGACAGCATCCGCTCGTTCGACATCCGCGTGTTGATTTGATCGTCGAGCGTGCGGAGATCGGTCACCACGATGTTGGGGTCGATGCGCCGGACTTCGCCGGGAATGATCCGCATGACCTGCCGCTCGTCACCGGCGACGCGGACGTAGACGCCGATGCGCATGACCCCGCCCAGCAGCGAATCGAGATTGAAAAAGGTCTGAGGCGGTATGGGGCCACGCACGTCGTGATACCGGGCATCGCCCATGATGCCGACGATCTCCACGTCGGTCGCCGCTCTCGTGCCCTGCCCGACCATGCGGCCGATCGGCGAAGTGCCGGGAAAGGCGGTGGACACCAGGGTTTCGTTCACGAATGCCACGCGTTTTCCGGTTCCCCAGTCGCGCCATGTGAACGGTGTGCCGGCCCGCAGCGGAATGCCCAGGACCTCGAAGTAGCCCGGCGTCACCGCGTTGAAGAACGTGAAGGGGGTTTCGGGCGCGCCGCCGGTCTGGCCCGAGACCGTGAGCGCGCCATCCGTTCTTCCGCCGGTAAAGAGCGGCGTCCTGCTCGCCCCCACCGCCCGGACACCAGGCACGGCCGTCAGCCCCTCCAGGAGGGCTCGATACGCCTGCGCCTTGCGGGCGGTCTCGTAGGGAACGGCCGGGCGGGCCAGGAACGCGATCACGTGTTCGGTCTGCAGTCCGAGCTCCACGCGCCGCAGGTTGTCGAGCGAGCGGATGAACAGCCCCGCGCCGAGCAGGAGCACGGCAGACAGGCCGACCTGCAGACCGATGAACAGCTTGCGGATGCGCAGATGGGTGCGGCCGCCGGCAATCGCCCCGGATTGTTCACGCAGCGTGGCCGCCGGCCCGGTCTGCGAGTTCTGCCAGGCGGGCAGCAGGCCGAACAGGACGGCCGTCGCGGCCGCCACCGCGATCGTGAAGACGATCACGCGCAGGTCTGGAGTGGCCGACAGCGAAAGCCCCGTGGCGTCCGCGGGAATCCAGGCGATCACGAGCCGCGTCAGCCATGACGCGAGAAGGAGCGCGGCCACTGCGCTGATGACCGCGAGCAAGACGCTTTCCGCGAACAGCTGGCCGATGATGCGCCCGCGGCTGGCGCCGATAGCGCGGCGGATCGCCAGATCCCGCCCGGCGGCGGCACCACGTGCGAGCAGGAGCCCGGCAATGTTCGCGCACGCAATCAGCAGCACGACCGCGGCAAGCCAGCTGAGAAGCGTGAGCGGCTCTTCGTACCGCGACCGCAGGCCGGAGCTGCCGGCTCCACCGGGCTCGAGCGAGAACTGCTGCTTCAGGAAACCATCGCGGGCTTCGGGAAAACGTGAGAAGTACGACTGCGCGAGCTCCTCCCGCTGGCGCTGCGCGTAGAGCACCTTCATCGCCGCTTCCGCCTGCGCGAACGTGATCCCCGGCTTCAGTCGCGCGAACGGATAGAACCATGCGGCGCGCTCGTCCTCCTGGGACGGGTTCGTGGGTGCGATGGTCGGCTGCATCGCCAGGGGGACGAACAGCTTCGTTGGTCTGCCGACGTCCGTGCCCTCGAACCCGGCCGCGGCAACACCCACGACGGTGAAGGGCCGGCCGTTGACCCGGATCGACTCGCCGATCACACCGGGTCGCCCCTGGTACTGCGATTGCCAGAAATCGTACTGAAGCACCGCGACCGGATGGCCGTTCCGATCGCGGTCGTCGGCGGGCGTGAGCAATCGCCCAAGCTCCGATCGAACGCCGAGGACCTCGAAGTAGTTGCCGGCGACCATCGCGACCGTGACCGCGGCGGTCCGGTCATCGTCCACCAGGCTCGCCAGCTCGATCCGCTGCCCGGTCAGGCCGGAGAACACCGTATTGCGATCGCGCAGGGCGAGGTAGGTCGGATAGGGAAACGTATGGGTGCCATCACCCCAGTTGCCGCCGGGCCTGACGCCTTCGAGCCGCAGCCACACCAGCCCGCGGGGATTCTCGACCGGCAGCAGCCTGAGCACGAGTTGATCGACGAGCGTGAAGATCGCCGTATTCGCGCCGATGCCGAGGGCCAGCGAGAGGATCGCGGCGGCCGCGAAGCCTGGCCGCCGCCGGAGCTGGCGGAGGCCGTATCTCAGATCCTGGATCACGATCTCGAACCAGTTGACGCTGTTCATCCGGTAGACCGCCTCTCGTACCACCTGCCGGTTGCCGAATCGTCGCACCGCGGCCAGGCGGGCATCGGCGGCACTCATGCCGCGCGCAATGTTGTCCTCGGTCTCCTGCGCGATGTAATGCGCAATCTCCTGCGCGAGCTCGTCGTCGCGCCTTCTCCGCTCGAAATAGCGGCGCCAGCGCATCTCGCTACTCGGTGGCGGGACCCAGCACCCGCGTCACGGCGCTCACGAGCAGGCTCCACCGGCTGCGCTCCGCCAGCAGGTGCCGTCGTCCGTTCGGCGTGATCCGGTAGTACCTGGCCTTCCGGTTGTTTTCGGAGGTGCCCCAGAAGGACGCGATCAGACCAAGGTCCTCGAGTCGATGGAGCGCCGGATAGAGCGATCCGTGCTCGACCTGCAGGATGTCGTCGGAGCCCTTCTCGATCACGTGCGCCACGGTATGCCCGTGGGCCGGCCCGGTGAGCAGCGTCCTGAGAATCAACATGTCGAGCGTGCCCTGCAGCATGTCGCCGCGAGCGTCGGCGCGGGATTTCCTCGGCATGCGCACCAGCATACCAGAAGAATATCTAGTGGAAGAAGTTTCAATAAATCAAGGTCGATACCAGCGCCAGTCGCTTCTCGACCGGAAGATTTTCAAGTTCAACCATGGCCGCTGGGATTCTGAACACAACAGCGTGAATTTCAGCCGGAAGATCCTGTCGCCGGCGTCCGCGTCGAAACGAGGCGGAGCAGGTCGAGCGGCAGCGGAAACACGACCGTGGTGTTCTTCTCGACGCCGATCTCGGTGAGGGTCTGCAGGTAGCGCAACGTGATCGCGGACGGCTCGCGGTCGATGACCGCAGCGGCCTGCGCCAGCTTGTCGGAGGCGATCAGCTCCCCCTCGGCGTGAATGATCTTCGCGCGCTTCTCGCGCTCGGCCTCGGCCTGGCGGCCCATCGCGCGCCGCATGTTCTCGGGCAGGTCGACATGCTTCACTTCGACCGCCGATACCTTGATGCCCCACGGATCGGTGAGGTGGTCGAGGATCTGCTGGAGCTGCTGGTTCAGGCGATCGCGCTGGGCGAGCAGGTCGTCGAGCTCGGCCTGGCCGAGCACGCTCCTCAGCGTGGTCTGGGCGAGCTGCGATGTCGCGTACACATAGTTCTCGACCTCGACCACCGCCCGGCGTGGATCGATCACGCGGAAGAACACCACGGCATTCACTTTCACCGACACGTTGTCGCGCGTGATGATGTCCTGCGGCGGCACGTCGTGCACGACGGTGCGCAGGCTGATCCGCACGATCCGGTCGATCGGCCGGAACACGAGCACGACGCCCGGCCCTTTCGGGCTCGGCAACAGTTTGCCGAGCCGGAAGATGACGCCGCGCTCGTACTCAGCGAGGATTTGAATCGAGCTGATCAGGTACAACACGACGATCGCCGCCACGATCAGCGTCGGCGAGACGTTCAGCGCTTCCATGGGTGTCTCCTCTGAGAGTGGACGTGCGATCGGGGACCACCGTGAGGGTCAGCCCGTTCACCGCGGTGATGCGAACAGAAGCGCCCGACTGAATCGGCTCGTCGCTTCTGGCCTGCCATAACTCGCCATGCACGGCCACGTGCGCGGGGGCGCCCGGGACGACCGGCGCCAGCGTCCGCGCGTGCTGGCCGATGAGCCCGTCCACGCCCGTGACCGGCGGCTGCCGCTGTGCGGCCAGCGCCAGGCGACCGAGCAGGAGGACGCCCGCGGCGAGCACGAGCACGGCCGGCACGATCACGCCGAGCCCGACTTCCACGCCGGGGACGCCGCGAGTCGCCATCAGCGAGCCGACGAAGATGGCGATCGTGCCGCCGATCCCGAGCACACCGAAGCTCGGCACCTTCAACTCGAGGACGAGGAGGCCGACGCCGAACAGAATCAGGAGCAGACCGGCGGCGTGGATGGGAAGAATCTGAAAGGCAAAGAAGGCGAGCAACAGGCTCAGGCCGCCGACAACGCCGGGAGCCACCGAGCCGGGGTTCCAGATTTCGACGGTCAGGCCGAGGATACCGAGTGTCAGCAGCAGATACGCGATCAGCGGATGGGCAATTGCCCCGAGGAATCTCTGACGGGGCGACATCGGCACCTGCCGGATATCAGCGTCGCCGGTCTGCAGCGTGACGGATCGGCCGTCGAACCTGGTGATCGTTCGACCGTCGAGACGGCGGACCAGGTCGGCCAGATCGGTCGCCACGATGTCGACGAGCGGCGGACTGGCGTGGACGGCCTCAGTGTCGGTAAAAGCCCGGCTCTCCAGCACGGCCTGTTCGGCGAGCGCGACGTTCCGCTTGCGAGCCTCGGCCAGCGACCGCACGTAGGCCGCGGTATCCGACGCCGCCTTTTTAGCCATGGTGTCGTCCATGCGCTGGCCGTCCGCGGCAACGGGATGCGCGGCGCCGATGTGCGTGCCGGGAGCCATCGCCGCGACATCGGCCGCGATCGTCAGCACGAACCCTGCCGATGCCGCGCGGGCGCCGGGCGGCGCGACGAACACGACGACCGGTGCCCGCGAAGTGATGATGCGCGACACGATCGTGCGCGTCGACTCGAGCAGTCCGCCCGGCGTGCGCAGGACGAATACGACCAGCGCGGCGTTCGACGTGTCGGCCTGGTCGATGACGCCGGTCAGATACTCGGCGGCTATCGGATGAATGATTCCGTCCAGCTCACCGACGATGACCGTCGGCCGCTGCGCCGACACCGCCGCGACTCGCACGCCCGCCGCGGCTGCGACGAACAGCGCCAGGAGCGGAGCGACCCGCCGGGCGCGAACCATGGCTGATTGTAGCCCCAGGCGATCAGAAGTGGCCGCCGCTGCAGACTGCCCGGCGTTCGGCAACCGGCCGGGAACAGTCGTGTTAGGCTCGCGTACTGCTCCTGATGAACGACACCGTCCGCAGCGCCTTTAGAACGCTGATGTTGCCGGACCGCCTGCTCCTCGTTCGACAACATTTCCCGGATCGCCGGCTGGCTGACGTCCGCGCCGAAGCCCGGCAACAGCTGGAACGAAGCGGGTTCGCGGCGCGGCTGCGACCCGGCGCCCGCGTTGCGATCGGCGTGGGCAGCCGCGGCATCGCCAACATCGCCGCCATTGTCCGGAGCGCGGTCGAGTACTGGCAGAACCATGCGATGACGCCCTTCATCTTTCCCGCGATGGGAAGTCATGGTGCCGCGACACCGGAGGGCCAGGCTGACGTTCTCGCGCGCTTCGGGGTTACCGAGCAGTCAATGGGCTGCCCCATCGTCAGCGGCGCGAACGTCATCTCGCTGGGGACGACGGCCGATGGGATTGAAGTCTTCATGGACGCCGCGGCACACGGCGCGGACGGCGTGATGATCGTGCCGCGCGTCAAGTGGCACACGACGTTCGACGGCCGGCTCGAGAGCGGCCTCATGAAAATGACGGCGATCGGGCTGGCGAAGTTTGCCGGCGCGCAGCACTACCACACGCACGGGCAGCGGCTCGGCCTCGAGCACGTGATCCGTACGGTAGGACGGCGAATCCTGGAAACAGGAAAGATGGTCGGTGGACTGGCGATAATAGAAGACGCCCACCACAACACCGCCAGGCTCGACGCGGTGCCGGCCGACTGCATGGAGACTCGTGACGAAGCGCACCTGGCACTGGTGAAGTCCTGGATGCCCCGGTTGCCGTGCGACGTCGACGTCCTGATCGTCGACGAGATGGGGAAGAACATCAGCGGCACCGGAATGGATGCGAAGGTCGTGAATCGCGGCCCCGTCGGAGAATACAACCCGTGGTCGTCGTCGCCCTCGATCCGCCGCATCTTCGTCCGCGAGCTCCATCCGGAGAGTCATGGCAACGCGATCGGTATCGGCATGGCCGACGTCACCACCGATCGACTCGTGCGCCAGATTGCCTGGGAGCCGACACGGATCAACGCGCTCAGCGCCGGCAACCCGTCGCGAATTCGCGTGCCGGTGCACTTTCCGAGCGACCGCGAATGCCTGGAGTGGGTGGCGCAAACGGCCGGAAAGATCGACGTCGGCGAGGTGACCTACGCATGGATTCGCAACACGCTCGAGCTCGGTCGCGTCGCGATGAGTCCCAACCTTCGGACGGCTGCGGGCAGCCAGGCGGACGTCGAGCTCCAGGCCGACATCGACACCCCCTGGGATCCCTCCGGCAACCTCCTGAGTCCCTTCGGTGAGCACCGCCGCGGAACCTGACCAGAAAGTTTTTGCCCGGCTCGACCGCGCTGGCGTTAGGATCCAGCAATCTCGCAACGTGAACAGGGTTCCGGCTCACGGGGTCACCCGACAGACGTGAGACGTCGCCCTAACGTCATACGCAGCCCTCAGACTCTCGGCCACCGGCTTGTCGAAGACATCGCGGAGGCAGACACATGGTGAGACACTCGCTTCGTACGCTCCTGGTTCTATTGCTGTGCGCTCTACCGGCTGCGGCACTCGCGCAGCAGGAAACGGCGACCATCTCGGGCACCATCACGGACGCGACCGGCGCGTCCGTCCCGAACGCGGTGGTGATCGTGACCAACGTTCAGACCGGCATCAGCGTGAGAACCGAAGCGACCGAAGCCGGCACCTACGTCGTTCCCAGCCTCCGGCCCGGCGACTACTCGATCGCGGTGGAGAGCAAGGGCTTTCAGAAGACGGTTCGAACCGGCGTGACCCTCCAGGTCGCCCAGGTCGCCCGGATCGACGTCACGCTCCAGACCGGCGCGCTCACCGAGTCCGTGGAGGTCGTCGCGGCAACGCCGCTTCTCGACACGCTGACCTCGTCACGCGGATCGGTGATCGACCAGAAGAAGATCGTCGAGCTGCCGCTCAACGGCCGCGACTACAACCAGCTGGCGCTGCTCTCGCCCGGGGTCCTGCCCGGGACTCCCCGCCTCGCCAGCGTGAACTTCAAGGGCGTGCTCAACGTAAACGGGAACCGCACGTTCAACAACGTGTTCCTGCTCGACGGCGTGGACAACATCTCCTACTCGAACTCCTTCCGCGGCGAGAACGTGCAGTTGGTCCAGCCCTCGATCGAGGCGCTGCAGGAGTTCAAGATTCAGACGAACGCCTACTCCGCTGAATTCGGCCGCAGCTCCGGCGCCGTCGTCAACGCGACGATCAAGTCGGGCACGAACACGGTGCGCGGCAGCGTCTATGAGTTCGTCCGCAACGACAGTCTCGATGCGAACAATTTCTTCTCGAACGCGCTGGGCGCGCCGAAACCGAAGCGGGAGCGGAATCAGTTCGGCGGCGCGGCCGGCGGCCCGCTCGTGAAGAACCGGACATTCTGGTTCGGCGACTACGAGGGCCTCCGGGATCTCGAAGGCGTGCCGCGTGTTCGCCAGGTGCCGACCGCTGCAGAGAAAGCCGGCCTCTTCAGCGCAGCGGTCTTCGATCCATTCACTGCCGGACGGCCTGAATTCAGCCGCAACGCCCAGGGGCAGTGGGTGATTCCACGCGAGCGCTGGGATCCGGTCGGCGCGGCGATCGTCGGGTTGATTCCGGATCCGAACGTCGCGAACTCGACGATCTTTGCGTCGACGCCGGTCACCGACACACGGACGGATCAGTTCGATGTCCGCGTCGATCACCAGATCTCCCCCAACATGACTCTGTTCGGGCGCTACAGCTTCGTCGACACCCTGACCTTCCGGCCGGCGCCGCTGGAGGGTCTGGCGGAGGGCTCGTTCAACGACGCGTTCGGCTCGAACGACATGCGATCGCAGGGGCTGGCGATCGGCCTGACCTGGACGGTCTCGCCGACCCTCGTGGGGGACATCCGCTTCGGGTACTCGGCGGGTGACTACTACACGACCCCGCCCAACTACGGCGTCGACGGTCCCGCGCAGATCGGCCTGAAGAACGTGCCGAGCGATCCGGCCATCACGGGAGGGGTGCCAAAGGTCAACATCCAGGGATTCGACGCGGTAGGCCGCCACACTTCGACACCGCAGTTCCAGACGCCCCGGTCGTGGAATCCGCGCGCCACGTTCAGCCTCAACCGCGGCGAACATTTCATCAAGTTCGGTGGCGAGTTCCTCCACGTGCAGACCCGGATCAACGACCTGAACGCCACGATTGGCCGGATGAACTTCGAGAACCGCTTCACCAATCGCGCCGTCGGCGATCTGCTGCTGGGCCTGCCGTCGCAGCTGGCTCTCACCAGCTACACGGTCATGGATCAGGGGCAGGACATGCAGTTCTACTTCGTCCAGGACGACTATCGCGTCTCACCGAAGCTGACGGCGAACGTCGGCGTGCGATACGAGTACGCCACGCCGCCGCGGGAGCGGGACAACCAGTTCGCCAATTTCGATCCGGCGACCGGTACGATGATCTTCGCGACTGATGGCGACGTCTTCGATCGCGCCCACATTCATCCAGACCGGAACAACTTCGCACCGCGGGTTGGATTCGCCTACACCCCGATGTCACGTTGGGTGGTCCGCGGCGGCTATGGCGTGTTCTACACCCACACCGTGCGTCAGGGGCGTGAGGGCCTGCTGGGATTCAACCCGCCATACCTCGTGGACAACCTGCTGCAGACGGGCGTGACCGGTGCGGCGGCGATCGCGTCGGCCGCGCCGTTCCGCCTGGTCAACGGCTATCCATCAGGACTCCTCGATCCGACGACGCTGGCCCCGACCATCAGCCGCCGGGCGCAGGACGCGAACCAGCGGACACCCTACATCCAGCAATACAACATCGGCGTCCAATACGAGCTCAGGTCCGACATGGTGCTCGACGTCGCCTATGTCGGCAACAAGGGCACGAAGCTGAACGGCTTCCGCAATCTCAATCAGCGTGCGGTCCTCACCAACCCGGACGGCTCGCAGGCCGCGGGCAACAGGCCCTACCCGGCGTTCGGCGATATCCAGTGGATGGAGAATCGCGTCAGCTCGACCTACAAGTCGCTGCAGCTGCGACTCGAGAAGCGGTTCACCAACGGGCTGACCGGAAACGTGAGCTATACGCTCGGCGAAGCCCTCAGCGGCGCCCCCGATCACATCTCGACGAGCGGCGGCGGCGCGGGAATCGACACCGGCGTGTTCCGCGAGCCGCAGGACGGCAACAACCTGCGCGCCGAGTACGGACCGACCGAATTCGACATCCGCCATCGGTTCGTCGCCAGCTACATCTGGGAGCTGCCGTTCGGCCGGGGACGGCACTGGGGCAACAGCTGGAACCGCGCGATGGATCTCGCGTTCGGCGGCTGGCAGGTGACCGGGATTCACGTCCTGCAGAGCGGGCTGGCGCTGACGGCGACGCTGAGCGGCGCGAACGTGGTGAACCTGGGCGGCGAGCGGCGGGCCCGGCCGAACCTGGTCGGCGAGCCGGAACTGTCCGAGTCCCAGCGCACGCTGGCCCGGTGGTTCAACACCGACGCGTTTGCCGCGTTCGCGGTCCCGCAGGCGTTCGGCAATGCCGGTGTCGGCATCATGCGCGGACCGGGAGTGGCGAACTTCGACTTCACCTTCGCGAAGAACTTCCAGGTGACGGACCGGAGGTACTTCCAGTTCCGCACGGAGATCTTCAACGCCTTCAATCATCCGAACTTCGGTCCGCCCAACATTGCCCGCGACTCGAGCGGCTTCGGGCAGATTCTCTCGGCGGCGCCGGCACGGATCATCCAGTTCGGCGTGAAGTTCTACTTCTGAACGATGGGAGGTGTGGCTTCCGGCTTCAGCCGGAAGCCACCCGGCCACAGTCATGCCTCGACCTCGTATGCAGGCCATGAGACTGTTCCTAATCGCGGTCTGTCTGGTGACGATCGGCTCCGGGGCACGGCCCGCGCTGTCGCACGCCCCGGAATCAATCGAAGACTTTCAGCTGCCACCAAAGACCGCGTTCGACCGTGCGATGCCGCGGTACCCGAACGTCTGGTTCTACATCGACACGACGCTGGCTCCGTCCTATCGCGACGCCGTGAAACTCGTGACCGATGGCCTTCGTGACTCGATGCGGCTGCGTGAGTATTTCCCGCCCTTCGACAACCCGGAGGGCTGCGACTTCGAAGCACGCATCGAGCATCTGCAGCCGTGGGAGGATCGCGCCGTTCGCGCGCTGCAGCACGCGCACGCGTTCCACATGCGCTACTACTACTCGGCGCTGGCGGCCGGCCGGCTCGAAAGGCTGACCCTGAAGACCGGGGAGAACGCGGGCACGTTCCATCGATTCGCGGCGAGCGTTCACTACGAAGTCGAGCACAGCAACCCGAACCACGCGGACGTGGAGGCGTGCCCGATCTGCGGCCGCACGGGGGAATACGCCGGTCGGGCGGGCAATCTCGTGGAGCTGGCGCACGATCCGCTCGGACTCGAGCTTCTCCTGACCGGCACCATCCGCGGCGAACGGGTGCGTTTCGAGGACTACGGCCAGCGCGAAGTCGGCTCGATCGCCGGTCTCGCGGACAGGTTCAAGATCCGATCGGTGGTCTTCCCCGGCATGACGGGGGATCGCAACACGCTTCGCGTGGGACTCGTCGTCATCTCGGGCAGGTAACTTCGAGATCGCCGCGTCAATTCCAACCCTGCACCCGTCGGTACCGTCCAAGCCGCCATGCTCGATCTCCGCGACACCTGGCGTGGCCTTCGCCGCGACCGGCTTTATGCCGCCGCCGTCGTCGGCACGCTGGCGTTGACGCTCGGTGCGTCGGTGGCGGTCTTCTCGATCGTCAACGGCGTGCTGCTGCGGCCGCTCGCCTATCCCGATCCCGGGGCCCTCGTGTCGATTCGTGAGATCGTGCCGGGCCGCACTCAGCGGTATCCGACCCTTCCCGTGACGCTCCGGCATTTCGACGTCTGGCGCAATCGCGCGACGACAGTGTCGGCGATGGCGGCGATGGACTGGCGGAGCTCGACGCTGACCGGTGCCGGGGAGGCGGCACAGATCACCGTCCTGCGCTCGTCGGGAACGCTGTTCGACGTGCTGCAGATCCCGGTGGCGCTCGGGCGCGGCCTGAGCCGCGAGGACGAGAACCTGGATCGGCCGCGGGTGGCCGTGATCAGCAACCAGGTCTGGCGCGAACGGCTGGGCAGCGATCCGGCGGTCGTGGGACGGGCAATCACGCTCGGCGGGATCGATCACACCATCGTTGGCGTCCTCATGGCGGGCTACGCGCTTCCCCGCCTTCACACGCTGGCCGAATCGGGAACCCTCACCTCCGATCTCGCCGCGATCGTGCCGTTTCGAATGCCGCTCGCGAACTCCGACTGGATGGGTACGTTCAACTACGGCGTAGTCGCGCGGATGACGCCGGGCGTCACGCTGGAACAGGCGCGCGCGGAGATGAACGTGATCCAGGGCGCCGTCGCCGAGATCGCGCGCCGCGAAACGCACGAACCCGCAGAGCTCCGCGGCTGGGTCGTGCCGCTCGAGGAGACGATCGTGGGGCCGGTTCGTCGCGGCCTTCTGCTTCTCCTTGGCGCAATCGGGACCCTGCTGCTGATCGCCTGCACCAATCTCGCGAACCTGACCCTCACCAGGACGATGGGCCGCCTCCGCGATGCCGCGGTCCGCGGCGCCCTCGGGGCCAGCCGCTGGCGCCTGGTTCGCGGCGTGATCGTCGACCAGATCGTGCTGGCTGCCGCTGGCGGAATCCTCGGAATTGCGATCGCGGGCGCCGCGCTGCGCATGTTCGTCATCACCGCCCCCATCAGCCTGCCACGCGTCCAGGACGTCGTCATCGACAGGCGGGTCCTGGTCGCCGGTGCTGTCATCTCGCTGGTGGCCGCGCTGGCCGTCGCCTTCCTGCCGGCCTGGCGAGTCGGCCGCGGGGACCTCGAATCCGTGCTGCGCAGCGGCGGGCGCACCAGCGATCGCGACGCCAACCGGATACGTGGATTGCTGCTGGCCGCGCAGGTCGCGTTGTCGGTCGTGCTGCTCGCGGTCGGCGGACTGTTCGTGTCGAGCCTGACGCGGGTGCTGCGCGTGGAGACCGGTTTCGCGTCCGAGGGCGCGGTCACCGTCGAAGTGGCGCCGTTCTCGGCGCGGTACCCGGATGGCGACGCACGAACCAGGCTCTACGACCGGATCCTCGATCGCGTACGGACAATGCCGGGCGTCACGGATGTGTCCTGGACGTCCGCGCTGCCGCTCACCGGCGAAACCTGGGTGGACAGGATCCTTCGCCCCGACCGTGAGATTCCGGAGAGC
>Ga0075421_100002401_pt1 | contig 22414 bp, 17 predicted proteins | sample SoiMetdeltSBSDD5_FD_75292 | JGI IMG/M metagenome (GOLD analysis project Ga0075421, IMG submission 75292) | Bulk soil microbial communities from a Populus tree surrounding site in Tennessee, USA - Soil MetaG P. deltoides SBSDD5 | ecosystem: Environmental > Terrestrial > Soil > Tree plantation...
AATCCGACGCTCGCACTCGAGCGCGGCGAGAAAGTCGAGATGCCGCCGGTGCTGTACCTGCAGGGCACGGCCGATATCGCGCATCCGAAGCCGAGCCGGGAACAGTTCATAGCGAGCTACCGCAAAGCGGGTGGGCGCGTCGAAGCGCATCTTTTCGAAGGCGTGGGAGAGGCGTTCATCACGAACGACCCCAACTCACCGCAAGCGCGCGAAGCGCTCGACAGGATCATCGAGTTCGTTCACCGCGAGCTGCCGCTCGCGTGAGCGGTGTCACTCCATCTTGATGCCGGCTGTCTTGAACACCGCTTTATAGTTTTCGATTTCGGTTTTCACGAGCCGCGCGAGCTCCGCGGAGCTCGCGCCGTGCGCTTCGAGGCCCTGCCGCGACATCTGCTCCCTCACGTCCGCGGACTGCACGATTTCCAGGAGCGCCGATTCCAGTCGTTTCGCGACGCCCGCAGGCGTGCCTCTCGGTGCGAAGAAACCGAGCCACAGGGTGACATCGAAACCCGAGTACCCCGATTCCGCCACAGTCGGTACGTCGGGCAGCGACTGCAGGCGCTTCGCCGAGCTGATCGCCAGCGCGTGCACGCGTTTCGCGCTCACGTGCGGCAGCAGTGGAGGCAACGCCCCGAACAGCGCCTGCACCTGACCTCCGAGCACTGCAGTCGTGGCCGGGCCATTTCCGTTGAACGGGACGTGGACGATATTGAGTCCTGCGCGCGTCGTAAGCGTGGCCATGACGAGATGCGTGGTCGTGGCCTGTCCGGCGGAGCCGTAGTTGAGCTTTCCAGGCTGCGTTTGGACGAGTGCGATGAACTCCTTGAGGCTTCGCGCCGGCACGCTCGGGTGCACGACGAGCAGGTAAGGCGCAATCGCCACCAGCGCAATCGGGGCGAACTCCATCGCGGGGTCATACCTCAGCTTCGGATAAGCGGCCACGGCGATGGCATGCGTCGTGGTCGTTCCCATGGTCAGCGTGTAGCCGTCGGGATTTGCCCGTGCGGCAAGCTCGGTGCCGATGGTCCCACCGGCGCCGCCCCGATTGTCGATCACGACCTGAGTGCCGAGCCGCTCGCCGAGCCTCTGGCCGACGATCCGCGCGACGGTGTCGGTGTTACCGCCAGGCGCGAAGCCGACGATGAGTCTTATGGGTTTCGTTGGGAAGGTCTGTTGCGCGTACGTCGTTGCCGCGCAGCTCAGGCCCAGCGCTATCGCGAGTAATCCTCGAAACACTTTCATCTTGTCCTCCTCGTAACGCGCCCTTTACGACTGCGAACGAGCATCGTATGTTCGGCGCTGATTCTTTCAAAATAATGTCACGACAAGCAACGGGAAAGGAACGCAAAGTGAAAAAGAATCGCATGAAAGCGAAGCTTCGCGCCGGCGAACCGGTCTTCGGCGTATCGGTGATGATCCCGTCACCGCAGATCGTCGAAATGGTCGCTGCGGCAGGCTTCGACTGGGTGCTCCTCGATTGCGAGCACGGCACGCTCACGCTGGAGAGCGTCGAGCTCATGGCGATGGCGGCGGAAGCGAGCGGCATCACTGCGATCGCACGACCGGTGACGCGCAGCGCCGAGCACATCCTGCAGGTACTCGATCGCGGTGTGATGGGCGTGCAGGTGCCCCACGTCAACACGGCTGCGGACGCGCGCGAGGTGCTCGCCGCCGTGAAATATCATCCGACTGGCAGGCGCGGACTCGCGGCCGGAACGCGCGCAGCGGTCTACGACTCGCACGGTACGCTTGCGGACTACGTGAAGGCCGCGAACGAGGAGACGCTCGTCGCGATTCAGCTGGAAGAGCAGGCGGCGATCGACAACATCGACGAGCTGCTCGAGGTCGACGATGTCGACGTGTTCTTCATCGGGCCGTCCGACCTGTCGCAATCGATGGGCCATCCCGGCAATCCGAAAGCGCCGGTCGTCGCCGAAGCCATCGACATGAGCTTTCGCAAGATGCGCGCGGCAGGCCGCACACCCGGCACACCTGCGGTCGCCGAGAGCGTCCGCGACGTTCTCGACAAAGGCGTGCGCTACATCTATACGCACCTGCCGCGGCTATTGTCGAGCAGTGCTCGCGACTACTTCGCGAGCACGAAGTTGCGCCGGTGAACGAACCGGAAGGGAAACCTTTGGTTTCCCTCCGGGCCTCCTTTCCTTCAAATCAATCGAGTCCTTCCCGACTGCACTTAACCGAACGGGCGCGTAGCTGGACCTTTAGCTGGCTCCGTAGAGTGGCCGGCTCTCCACGATGGGCGGTGCGCTCGTGCCGCCGCTATTGGACTTTCATCCCTATCTCCTTGATCAGCGCGCCGAGCTCCACGTACTCGGTTCGCTGCATCTGCGCGAATTCCTCCGGCGTGCTGTAGCGCGGCTCCGCGCCGGTGCGAACGATCCGCTCGCGGGTCGCAGATTCCTTCAGCACGGCAACGGTGTCGGCGTTGATCCTGTTGATGAGCGTCTTGGGCAGTCCGCGGGGCGCAATCATGCCAAACCACGATTCGGAGCGGTACTGAGGGAAACCGGCTTCGGCACTCGTTGGAACATCGGGTATTGCTTCGGCGCGTGCGGGCGTAGCGATCGCCAGCGCCCTGAACTGCCCGGCCCTGAGGCCGCCGACGATTGCGGGCAGCGGATAGACGTAATAATGAATCGCGCCGGACAGCAGTGCACTGCGGCTGTCGCCGCCTGCGCGGAACGGGACGTGAACGACATCGATCTTCGCTTTCGATGCGAAGAGCGCACCGGCGAGATGCGACGAGCTGCCCACGCCGGCGGAGCCGTAGTTGAGCGCTCCGGGTTTTGCTTTCGCGATCGCGACGAGATCCGGGATCGTTTTGGCTTCAATGCCTTTGCCCAGAACGATCACGTTGGGCGTGATTCCCACTAACGTGATCGACTGGAAATCCCGCAGCGGTTCGTAAGGCTTGGGATCGCGCATGAGCGCGTTGGAAAGGTGTGGTTGCCCGACAATGCCTAACGTGTAGCCGTCGGGTGCCGCGTGTTTTATGAGGTCGCTGCCGATGAGCCCACCCGCGCCGGGACGGTTGTCGATCACGAGCTGCTGGCCGTAGATCTGGCCGAGCCGATCGCCCACGATGCGACCGAGCGCATCGCTCGCAGCGGTATTCGGGAACGGCACGATGACGCGAATCGGTTTCGCAGGCCACTTCTCCTGCGCGTGCACCGCGGCGGGCGCAATCGCGCAAGCAAGAAGGCCTGACGCCGCTGCCCAAGCAAGCTTCGTTTTCATGCCCATCCTCCCCGGCTCGTTTATTTTGACGCGGCCATGATACCGGCTAACGTCGCATCAGCCGTAGATCGCCCCGCTACGACGCCTTCGCCGCCACGGTCAGGCCCCGCACGCCGTTTGCGTCGATCGTCCTGGCCACGAGACCGCTCGCTTTGATGTCTTCCACGAACTCGCGCAGGTACTGCGCGCCGACATCGCGGCCTTTGGGGGTGCCCGCGGCCTGCTGAACGGCGGTGAAGCGCCCGTCGAGAATGCGGGAGCCTTTCAGGTTGTCGCAGTCCGTGACGAGCCGCGGCTTCAGTCCCGCCAGCGCATCCAGCTTGTCGTCAACGAAACGCCTGAACGCGTTGTCCGCGCCTTTTTCGTGTACGAGCTGCGCGTGTTTGAGCGTGCGCGTGAGGTAGAGCTCGTACGCACTCTTGGTCGGAACGGAAATGCGAATACCTTCGCGGTCTACATCGCCGATCGACTTGAGCGGCGAGCCGGCCGGCACGAGGTAGGTCGCTTCGATTTCCACGTAAGCTGCCGTGAAGTCGATCTCGTTCGCGCGCTGTGGCTCGGCGCCGAGAAAGCCCACGTCCCAGACGCCCGATTTCGCGGCGTCCGCGAGCGCACCGGGATTCGGATAAGGAATGATCTCGACGGGAACGCCGAGGCGGCGTCCGAGCTCACGCCCCAGGTCCACTGCGACCCCGGCCGGCTGCTGTGTCGCGGCGTCGGTGCGAGTGAGCAGAAAGTTCGACATGTTCACACCGACGCGAAGCTTGCCGGTGGGCGCGAGCTGTGCGCGCGCCTCGTTCGTGTTTACAGCCATATGTTTCACCTCTTATGGAAGATTGCGCGGGGACTGGGGCAGCTCGCCGCGTTCGACGCGCGTGACGACTTCCGTCAACCGGATGTGCGCCGGGGTGGGAATACCGACCTGCTTGCCTTTTTCGGCAATGTAGCCGTTCATGAACTGGATCTCGGTCCTGCGGCCTTTTTCCATGTCCTGCGCCATCGACGGACGCTGTATGCCGGCGCGCGGGTTTCCTTTCGTGTTCTCGATCATGAGCTGCTCGATTTCGGCCAGCGCGTCCGAATTGCCGTCGGTGGCCTGGACCAGACGTTCCGGCTTGAGCTTGCCGACATTCTCGAGCTCGTAGCCGAGCGCGCGTCCTACCTTGACCGCTTCGCCGCCGAGCTGAATCGCGAAACGCCGTATGTCCCTGTGGTTGTCGCACTCGGACCCGGTCATTCCCGTCGCAGCCGATACGCCGTTGCGCATGCTGTTCTGCGTGAGCTTCGTCCAGCGCTCGCCCCATAGGTTGCGCGTCGGTTTGGTGCTGTCGATCACGGAGAAGAGGGTTACGAGCTCCTGCACGCGCTCCGTGACGGAACCATGCACTTCGCCGATGCGAAATACCGTGTGCTTCTCGCCGCCTTTCGCCGCCGTGCGCCGGATGCGCCCGGGCTCGTAGAGATGGACCGAAATGACCGAAGAGACCACGCCAACGGTTTTGCCCCAGCCTACGACACCCGCGATCTTCTCTTCGTTGAGGCAGTTCTGGAGCGAGACCACAAAACCGTTCGGCGCCAGATACGGCTTGATGAGCGCCGTTGCCCATTCGGTGTCATACGATTTCACCGCCACGAACGCGATGTCGATCGGGTCCTGCTTCGAAAGGCTCTGCACGTCACAGAGATCGAGCGTCTTCGCTTTGGTGACCGTGAACTTCTCTTCCGGCGTGACGCCGTCGAGCTCGAGCCCGCGTGAGCGGATGGCTTCGAGATTCTCCGGCCACATGTCGATCAACGTGACGTCCTGCCCGTGGTGCGCCAGGTAGCCTCCCACGTATCCGCCGAGCGCGCCCGCGCCGACGACTGCGATTCGTTTTCCCATAGCCCCTCCTTTACAATAATTATACGTAGCGCCGCGGGGCGCATAGAGGGTACGCGCCTGAAGCACAGCGAAGGCGCAGTGTAGGTTTTTCCGGTAGCGCCGCAAGGCGCATAGTCGGGCAGTTGCGCCGAAGGCGCGTCGTAGGTTTTTTTCGGAGTACAGCTATGCAGATCGCAGTGAAAGCTCAGCCGGCGGAGGAGGTCAGCCCGACGCAGGCGCTGTCCGAGTTTCTCGCCTCGATCCGCTACGAATCGCTGCCGGACGCGGTCGTTGCGCGGACCGAAGAGCTCTTTCTCGACTGGCTGGCGTCCGCGCTCGCGGGCCGCAGTGCGCGTCCCGTGGGGATCATCGAGCAGTTCTCGACGCTCATGGGGCCGGCGCAGGGCCCCAGCGAAATCCTGACGAGCCGGCGGCGAACATCGCCATTTTTTGCCGCGCTCGCGAATGGCGCCGCGTCGCATTTCGTCGAGCAGGACGATCTGCACAACAGCTCGGTGCTGCATCCGGGCACCGTAGTATTTCCCGCCGTGCTCGCCGCAGGCCAGCATGCCGGCATCAGCGGCAAAGCGCTGATCGCCGCGGCCGTCGCCGGTTACGAATGCGGCGTGCGCGTGGGCGAGTTCCTTGGGCGCTCTCATTACCGGATCTTCCATACGACGGGCACTGCCGGGAAACTTGCAGCGGCGGCCGGGGCAGCGCACGTGCTCAAGCTCGACGCCGTTCGGATGCAGCATTGCCTCGGTTCCGCCGGAACGATGGCTTCCGGTCTTTGGGAGTTCCTGCGCGATGCGGCGGACTCGAAGCAACTTCATACGGCGAAGGCCGCTGGCGATGGCCTGATGGCGGCCTACATAGCGCGCGACGGTTTCACCGGCGCGCGGCAGATCCTCGAAGGCAAGCAGGGGATGGCCGCAGGCATGTCGAGCGACGCCGATCCACGATGGCTCACGGACGGTCTCGGCACGCGCTGGGCGCTCATCGAGACTTCCTTCAAGTACCACGCTTCGTGCCGCCATACGCACCCCGCCGCAGATGCACTGCTTGCGCTCATGCAGGAGAACGGTCTCAGGGCAAAAGACGTGGCGCAGGTCACCGCTCACGTGCATCAGGGCGCGCTCGACGTGCTCGGTCCCGTGACGGATCCGCAGTCGATACACCAGTCCAAGTTTTCGATGGGGTTCGTCCTCGCGCTCATCGCCTCCGAAGGACGCGCTGCACTTGCAGATTTCACCGATGCGTCACTGCGCGACCGCGATCTGCGCAGCTTCCACGACAGAGTAAAAATGGTGCTCGATCCGGAAATCGATCGCGCTTACCCGCGACGCTGGATGGGCCGCGTGACGGTGAAGACCGTCGATGGCCGCGAGCTCGGGAAGAAGATCACTTCGCCTAAAGGCGATCCCGACAACTGCCTGTCTCGCGAGGAGCTGGAAGACAAGGCGATGCGCCTGGGCCAATACTCGGGGGCCGCAACCGAGGACGAGATGAAGCAGGTGATCGCTCGCGCGTGGCGCCTGCGTGAGGAAAAAGACGTGCGGGATTTTCTGCGGCCGGCGTGACCCTCTTCAATTCGCCGGGGTGGCGGTCGTGGCCGGCGAGACCGACGACGTTTCGGTGTAGCGGGCCGCCGTCGAAGCCGTGCAGCCCTTCGCGTTCAGCGGATCGAGGTACGGGTTCAGATGCGGCGCCAGATTCTTCAGGATCTGAACCGGCAGCGCGCTCGTGAAGTTGTAGTTCTGTGCGGTCTGCCCCGGCACGTACGCCGTAATCACGCCGAAGTAACGATCGCCGATGAAGAACACGAACGTCGCAGTGCGGCTGACCGACTTCGAACGCACGAGCTGACCGCCGGCACCGAACACTTCTACGCGGTTGTCACCCGTTCCGGTCTTGCCGCCCACCGCGAGCACGGTTTTGTCTTTGAGCGTGAAGGCTCCCCGCACGCGCCGCGCCGTTCCGTTTTCCACGACTTCGGTCAGCGCGTCTTTCAGCGCCGCCGCGACTTCGGGCTTCATCACACGCTCGGGCGGTTGCTTCGCGCGGTGCATGACGGTCTCGTAAGGCGTTTCGGCTCCGAAATGCAGCTCTTCGATGCGCGAGGTCGGCAGGCGCAGCCCGCCGTTCACGATGATGCCCATCAGCTCGGCGAGGGCAGCCGGACGGTCGCCGGATACGCCAATGGCCGTCGCATATGAAGGCACGAGCGAGCCGAACGGATAGCCGAGCCGCTTCCAGTGCTTGTGGATCTCGGTGAACGCTTCCATTTCGAGCAGCGTGCGAATTCTCGAATCCTGCGCGGATTTGGCGCGGCTTCTGAAAAGCCACTGATAGACGGCCTGGCGTTCCCCGCGGCTCGCTTCCACGACCTGCGTCAGGTTCGCGCCGGGATGCTGGTGCAGATACGCGACGAGCCAGAGCTCGAGCGGATGTATCCGTGCGAGGTAGCCGCGATCGTGCAGGTTGAATTTGTCGACGCCATAGCGGTCGTACATCGACGCGAGGTCGCCTTCGCTCAATGTCGAGCCCGGGAAGCGATCGCGCATGAACTGCATGAACGCGGGGAACGGTGCTTCCGGCATCACCGACCGATAGATGACGGCGTAGCGGTGCGGGGAAGGACGCAGATTGTCGAGCAGCTCCTCGAGAATCTCGTCGCGTGCGAGCCCCTGATACTTTTTGTAGAAGTGGCGGATGAAGACGCGGCCTTCGTGATCGGCGAAGCGCGAGAGATAAGCGCTGCGCTCGGGATGCCGCGGGTCCTGCAGCACGCGGCCGGTGTTATCCGGGGCGCGATAGATGTAGTGATACACCACGTCGCGCATGATGCGGATGAACGAAAGGTTCACCGATTCGCGCAGGGCGTCCCGCACCGTCGGCACCTTGGCGTCGTCCTCGCGTTTGAAGTTCGAGAACGTGTGCGCGCCGGCGCCTGTGAAGAAGGTTTCGCCCGGACTGGCCGAGTAGCGCCGGTCCATCGCGGCGTCCAGTATCGCCTCGAGGCTCTTGTCGGTTTCGGTGAGCAGATAGTCGATGACCCAGCGCGTAAGACGGTCGCGCTGATCCACTTCGACGGCGCGCAGCTGCTGCGGGGTCATGCTGGAATACTGCTCGTGTATCGTCGCGATCACCTCGAGGTACGTCGCGAGCGTGCGCAGCTTCGCGGTCGATCCGAGCTCGAGCTTCGCCTGTTCGTTCGTGTCGAACGGCTGCGTCGAGTTGTCCGTTTGCACGCGGACGTAGTTCGCTTCCTTGCCGCGCTCGTAGAGGGTGAACGTGTAGATGACCGCGCTCGGATCGGCGGCACCCAGCAGCCGGTCACCCGCGAGGCTCGCCGATTTCACGTACGAGCGGTCCTGCAGCCGTTTGAGCATGTCCGTTACGGCGTCCTGCACTTCGCCATCCAGCGTGCTGACGACTCTCGCATCGAGGCGGTCCACATCGTAGAGGCGCGGCGTGCCCAGCATCGCCGAGAGGCGGGTGCGCATCACCGTGGCCCCTTTCCAGGAGCGCACGTAGGCCCGCGGTGCGCCGTGGCGATCGTCTCCGCGATCGCGGAACGAAAGCTTCACGTCGAGCGCGGCGTCCCGAAGCTCGGGTGAGATGATGCCTGAGCTCGCAACGAGCCTCAGGTAGCTGTCCGTCAGGCCCGCGAGCTGTTCACGGCCGGGGCCGAGGAACCACGTCGGCCGGCGCTGCGCGATCAGAAGACTCAGGACCTGGCGATACGCTTTCGCCTGCTCCATGAGCGCCTGCTCGTTCGCGGGCGCCTCCAGGAGCAGCGCGTTGACGGTTTTGAAGTCCGCGCCGTAATACGCCCAGAGCCCGTCGCCCAGACCCGAGACTTCACCGTATTCGGGGGCGGCTGCGAGCGGCACGGTGTTCAGGTATTCCAGGACGATGCGCCGGCGCTGACCCGTCGTCTCCGGGCCGGTGGAGTAGGCGCGCAGGCTCGCCGAGTACATCTGGCGCAGCTTGTCGAATATCGATCCGGTGACGCCGAGCGGGGAATGGCGGTACTTCTCGATCTGAGTGGCGAGCGTGCTGCCGCCGGGCGCGTCGTATTCGCGGTCGACGATCTTCACGAACTGGGAGGCGACTGCGCGGCCCAGACGCGTCCATTCGACCGCGGGATTGCGGGTCGGATAGGTCGTGTCGAGGAGCTCGCGGTTTTCGATGAAAAGGAGCGTCTGCGCGACGGGTGTCGGCACGGCCGCGAAATCCGGATAGACGCGCTCGGGATAGGCGAAGTTGAAAAGCTGCTCGGCGCGGCAATCCACGACCCGCAGCCCGCCCTGGGTTTTCTCGGCATAGGGCGGCGCGTAGCCGGCCTCGATCAGATCGCCGAGCTGGGGTGTCACACGCGCCTGCGCTTCGATCTCGTAGCCTCTCGACTGGAGGCGTTTGATGAACTGCGGCAGCTCGCTGTAGCCAAGCCGCTGATCGTACGGACCGGCTTGCGGGAAGCGTACGGACGTGCTCGGGCCGGGCTCCACGGTGAATTTCATCTCACGGGCGATCCCCGAGAAATAGTGTGCCTGGAGCCGCGAGGCCTGGAACTCGGTGTATGCCGCGAACAAGATCACGACAACGGCCAGGAGCAACAGGAGGACGTAAAAGGCTCTGCGGGATCCGCGGGGAGAGGCGGGCGGAGGCGTCTCGGAGCGCCCCTCTGGGGTGGGCGCGTTCGTCAGCGACATTCGATTTCTTGCTTCATTATGAAACGCTTCGGTTTTGAATTTTACAGACTGATTTCGGATGTTGAAGCAAATTCTTTAGGTGAAACAGAAGGGCTTTTCCGTGCTGTTGCGTTCATGTCTGAATCCGAGGCGTAACATAGTTGTCATCGCATCGAACCGCCCACGTTAGCACGCCGATGCCAACGCTCGTAGAGCAATTGAGCACATACGCGCTCAGACTTCGGTACGACGATCTGCCGGCCGAGGTGATCCACCAGGCAAAGCGGCTCGTGATCGATACCGTGGGCTGCGCGCTTGGCGGCTACTGGAGCGAGCCCGCGAGGATCGCCCGGGATTTCGCCGCGACCGTTCGCAGCAGCGAAGCGGCTACGGTGATCGGGAGCGGCGGGCGCACGAGCCCCGATCTCGCGACGTTCGCGAACGGCGTCATGATCCGTTTTCTGGATTTCAACGACGGCTACACGAGCACCGGTGAGTCGGGACATCCGAGCGACAGCATCGCGGCCGTGCTTTCCACGGCGGAGCTGCGGCGGCGCGACGGCAGGGAAACGATTGCCGCCACGGTCCTCGCCTACGAGGTTTTCTGTCGCATCTGTGACGCGGCAGACCTGAAACCCCTCGGCTTCGACCACGTGACCGTAGGGGGCATTGCGAGCACTGCGGCGGCCGCGCGGCTCCTCGGCCTGAATGAAGTCGAGGCGGCCGAGGCCCTCAATCTGGGCATCGCGCCGAACGTCGCGCTGTACCAGACGCGCATCGGGCGGGTATCGATGTGGAAAGGCTGCGCTTACGCGAACGCCAGTCGGAACGCGGTCTTCGCGGCGATGCTCGCTGCACGCGGGATGACGGGACCGTCGCCGGTCTTCGAAGGGGAAGGCGGCTACTTCAGGGCGGTCACGCGGAAAACCTTCGAGCTCGCGACGCTCGGAGGGCCGGAAGCTCCGTACAAGATCATGGAATGCAGCGTAAAGCGCTTTCCGCTGGGACAGTACTCCCAGACCGTGGTGGAAGCGGCCCTGCAGATCCGAGAGCGGCTGGGAAAGACCGACGACATTGCGGAAATCCGGATCGAGACGGTGACCACTGCCGTTCGTCTGATGGCCGGCGATCCCGAGAAGTGGGAACCGTCGACGCGGGAGACGGCGGACCACAGCATGCCGTACACGGTCGCAGTCGCTCTTATATATGGCGATGTGCAGGAAGAGCACTTCGCTCCGCGCTTTCTCACCAATCCTGCGATTCGCGCGCTCGCCCGTCGCGTACACGTGAAGGCGAGTGAAGACGCGGACCGGCGCATGCCCGAAGCGATGCTCTGCCGCATGATCGTGACGACATCTGCGGGCGAAAGTCACGAAGCGAGCGTCGAATATCACAAAGGTCACTGGAAAAATCCGATGAGCGACGCCGAGCTCGAAAGCAAATTCCGACGGCTGGCGGCCGCCGTGCTGAGCCGCGGTGAGGCCGACCGGCTGCTCGACGCGCTCTGGCGACTGGAGACGCTGCCCGATTGCGGCGAGATCGTGAGGCTCACCACGGCTGGAGAGGGGTGATGAACGCAAGCATTATTCGCCTGTATACATGCGTTTGTGTAACCGCCGCTGTGCTCGCGATCACAACATCGCCGGCGATCGCTGCGCAGGCGTCACCTGACTACTCCACCCGGCCCATTCGCCTGCTCGTGCCGTTCGCGCCCGGTGGCGGAGCGGACACCCTGGCGCGGATCGTCACGCCGAAGCTCGCCGAATCGATGGGCCGGCAGTGGGTGGTCGACAACCGGGGCGGGGCAGCCGGCAATATCGCGGCGGAGACCGTCGCCCGCGCAGCGCCGGACGGTCACACGGTGTTCATGGGCTTCAGCACCGTGCTCACCGTCAACCCGAGTCTCTACAAACTCGGATTCAACATGGAGAACGATCTCCAGCCCGTGACGCTGCTCGCGACGGCGCAGTACATCCTCGTCGTCCACCCGAGCGTGCAGGCGAGCACAGTGAAAGAGCTCGTCACGCTTATGAGAGAGCGTCCCAAATCGCTCAACTATGCCTCGGCCGGCGTCGGCAGCCCGCTCCATCTCGCGGGCGAGCTTTTCCAGCGGCGTGCCGGCGTGAGCATGGTGCATTTGCCATACAAAGGCGGTGGACCGGCCGCAGCCGCCGTGCTTGGGGGCGAAGCGCAGCTCATTTTCGGAAGTGTCGCTTCGTCCATGCCGCACGTGAAAGCCGGCAAGCTCAAGGCACTTGCGACCACGGGCTCTCGACGCTCGAAAGTCGCGCCTGACGTGCCGACGATGAGCGAGGCCGGGGTGCCGGGCGTCGAAGTCACTTCATGGTATGCCGTGATGGTTCCCGCCGGGACGCCGGAAGCGCTCGTGAGGCGCATGCGGGACAACGCGGTGAAAGCGCTCGCGGCCCACGACGTTCAGCAGGCGATGGCGCGTCAGGGACTCGAACCCGAAACGAGCACCGCCCCGGAGCTCGCGGCGCGCATCCGCGCGGAGACGAAAACCTGGGCCGAGGTCATCAAGGCCGCCGGCATCAAAGGCGAATAGGCGGGCATCAACCTTCGTCTTTCTCCGCAGGCCTGGCGGGCGGGCATTCCGGATGTGGGCTCGCGTTTATGGCTACACTCACCGCATGCACGCCACGGAACACCCTGCGAATTACGTGCTGAGGCGCCCCGTCGCTTTTTTCGCACAGACTTTGAAGTCCTTTCGCGCGAACCAGGGGCTGCTACTCGCCGGCGCCGTTGCGTACTACACGCTGCTTTCGATCGTCCCTTTACTTGGCTTGATCGTAATCGCCCTCTCGCACGTGATCGAGCAGGCGGAGCTGCTCGCGACACTCGGGCGCTACCTCGAGTGGCTCGTGCCGGGACAATCGAAAACGGTGCTGCGCGAGCTCGCGACTTTTCTCGAACACCGGCAGGTGATCGGCTGGGTGCTGCTCACGACGATGCTCTTCTTCAGCTCTTTCGCCTTCATGGTTCTGGAAAAAGCGATGGCTGTGATCTTCCTCCACCGCTTCGCCGTGCGCCATCGCCACCTGCTCGTCTCGGTGGTTCTTCCTTACTGCTATATCCTCCTGCTCGGGGTCGGTTTCCTCATCATCACGGTCGTATCGGGTAGCCTGCAGGCGATCGGCAGCGAAAGCGTCGATGTCATGGGCCGGGACTGGTCGCTCGGCGGCCTTTCCGGCGTTCTTCTGTACCTGCTGGGGGTTGCAGGCGAGATTCTCGTGCTTGCCTCGATCTATCTCGTGATGCCCGTTGGCCGCTTGTCCGTACGTCATGCGCTGATCGGCGCAGTGACAGCGACCGTGCTGTGGGAGCTCACGCGACACGTTCTCGTGTGGTACTTCGCGACCGTGTCGCAGGTGAGTGTCGTCTATGGCTCGCTCACTACGTCGATCGTCGTGCTGCTGAGCCTCGAGATCGGCGCGACCGCGCTGCTTCTCGGCGCGCAGGTGATCTCGGAATACGAGCGCATCGGAAAAGACGCGAAACCCCAGGGCGACGCGGTGCTTACGCGTTAGCCTCGCGACGGCAGACCGTCACGGCGACCAATCGGAACGCCGCACCGCGAAGTCTCGCCGGCATTATTTCCTGTCGATTCAGGCGACTAGCTGCGGGCTCGATCCTTGCGTCACGGCGTGCACACAGCTCGCGTTTCGAGAGGGTGCATGATGCTTACAGGGTTAGTGCGCCAATGGCGCGACATGACGAAGATCGAGCCCGGGAAGCGGTTTCAGAACCGCTACTACCGCCGTCGAGAGCGGCGGTGCACCCCGCTCGTCAAACCCTTCTACATGCTGCTTGGTGCCATGATATTGATCTCGGGGCTCATTCTCATGCCCGCGCCCGGCCCGGGCTGCCTGGTGGCATTGATTGGCGCCACGATGCTCGCAGAGGAATCTCTGGCTGTCGCACGGACGCTTGATTCGATGGAAGTGAAGGTACGCCGTCTGCTGTCACGCGCCCGCAAGGCCTGGACACATGCGTCGGCGACGATCAAGGCGGCCGTCGCGCTGGTCGCGGCATCGATTGCAGGCGTCGCCGGGGTCGTCGCTTACAACGTCTTCGTCGCCTGAGCGGAGCGTCGGCCGATCCGCTCAGGCTCCGAAGTACGGCTGCCCGCGTTTATATCTTCACGTTTTTCAGTGGCAAGCTGCGCGTGGGCTTGCCCGTCGCCGCGTAGATCGCGTTCAACACAGCTGGCGTGACCACGCAGATCGTGGGCTCGCCGACGCCGCCCCAGAAATCGTAGGTGGGTACGATCACCGTCTCGACTTGCGGCATTTCAGCGAGCCGCAGGATGCGGTAGGTGTCGAAGTTCGTCTCGACGATACGCCCGTTGCTGACGGAGCATTCCCCGAACATCGCCGCACTCAGGCCATACGCAACGGAGCCTTCCACCTGGGCGGCAATCTGGTGCGGATTGACCGCGTGACCGCAATCGAGCGCGAGCACCATCCGGTGGACTTTGAGTACGCCGTCCCTGATCGAAACTTCGGCGGTCGCCGCGGAATAGCTGCCGTAACCCATGAACTGCGCGATGCCACGGCCCTGCACGCCGGGAGGCAGCGGCTTGCCCCAATTGCCTTTCTCCGCTGCCGCATTCAGCACGCCGAGGTGTTTCGGATGGTTCTTCATGAGCGCGCGCCGGAATTCGAGCGGGTCTTTGCCGGCCGCTTTCGCGCATTCGTCCATGAAGCACTCGAGATACACGCCGTTCTGGTTGGTGTTCACGCCGCGCCATGGCCCGACCGGCACGTGGGTGTTCCGCATCGCGTACTCGGTGCGCAGATTCGGCACCGTGTAGCCGATTTGCGCGTCACCGGGCGCTTTCCACAGCCCCTGAAGCTGCCGGATGTCTCTACCGTTCTTGATCGCTGCCGGATTCAGGTACGCATTGATCGACTGACCCGAGACACGAAGGTGCAACGCCGTGAGATTTCCGTTCTCGTCGAGGCCCGCGGATAGCTTGCACTGCGAGATCGGACGGTAGAAGTCGTGTCCCTGATCTTCCTCGCGGCTCCACAGGAGCTTCACCGGCACGCCGGGAAATTCTTTTGCAACGGCGACGGCCTGCCGCACGTAATCCTGCGTGCCGCCGCGCCGACCGAACCCGCCGCCGAGCGTGTGGTTGTAGACCTCGCACTTGTCGAGCGACAGCCCCGAGGCGGTCGAAAGCGCAGCCATCGACGCTTCCGCGTTCTGGCTCGGCACCCACGCCTCGGCCTTGTCCGCAGTGAGGCGCACCGTGCAGTTCATCGGCTCCATGGTCGCGTGAGACAGGAAAGGCGTCGCGTAAACGGCTTCGACTTTTTTCGCTGCGCTCGCGATCGCTTTGATTGCATCGCCGTCGTCGATATCGGCGAACGCATCGGTCGACGTAAGGCCTTCTTTCAGATGCGCCGCGATCGTCGCGCTCGAGGCTTTCGCACCCTGTCCTTCGTCCCAGACGATCGGAAGCGCGTCCAGCGCAGTCTTGGCACGCCACCACGTGTCCGCCACGACGGCGACGGTCGAGTCGTTCAGCTTCACCACCTTCTTGAAACCCGGGCGTCCGGCGATCTTTGCTTCGTCATAGCTCACGAGCTTGCCGCCGAACACGGGACATTGCTTGACCGCCGCGTTCAGCATGCCGGGCAGCTTGAGATCGATGGAATAGATCTCGGCACCGTTCAGCTTCTTCGCCGTGTCGAGCCGCTTCACCGGTTTACCGGCGACTTTCCATTCCTTCGGGCTCTTGAGCTTGATCGATTTCAAGTCCGGCGCGGTGAGCTTCGCGGCCGCCCCCGCGAGCTTGCCGTAGCTGGCCGAGCGGCTGGAGCCCGCATGCGTTACAACGCCGTTGGAGACAGTGAGCTCGCCCACTGGAACTTTCCAGTCGTCCGCCGCAGCCTGCAACATCATCATGCGGGCGGCTGCCCCGGCGCGGCGGATGTAATCCTGGGAAGTGCGGATGCCGCGGCTGCCGCCGGTCGACATGTCTCCCCACGCGCGTTTGCGTGCGAGATTCTGGCCGGCGGTGATCTGCTCGATCGTCACTTTTCGCCAGTCGCATTCGAGCTCTTCCGCCACGAGCTGAGCGAGACCCGTGTGCGTGCCTTGTCCCATCTCTGCACGCACCACGCGGATGACGCACGTGTCATCCGGTTTCACCACTACCCACGCATTGACTTCCGTGTCCGCGGCCGCGGCCTGTGCGGCTGCAGCCGGTGCGGCGCCAAACGGCACATTGAAACCGAGCGCGAGGCCGCCGCCCGCAACGGCGGCGGAGCCCACGATGAACCTGCGCCGGGAAAGATTCGGCGCTTTGTCTTTTATGATGTGTTGCACGAGGTCCTCCTTTACACGACCTTCATGTTCTTCAGCGGCAGGCTGCGCACAGGCTTGCCCGTCGCGGCGAAGATCGCATTCATCACCGCGGGCGAGATGACGCAGATCGTCGGTTCGCCCACACCGCCCCAGAAATCGTAGGTCGGCGCGAGCACGCTCTGGACCTTCGGCATCTCCTTCAACTGCAGGATGCGGTAGCTGTCGAAGTTGGTCTCCACCACACGCCCTTTGTTGATCGTGATTTCGTTGTACAGCATGGCCGAGAGGCCCATCGCCACGGCACCGTCGACCTGCGCCGCGATCTGATCGGGATTCACGTAGTGACCGCAGTCCGTCGCGACGACCATACGATGAATCTTGAGCTCGCCTTTCGGGTTCACCGACACCTCTGCAACGGCAGCCGAATAGCTCGCGTAACCCATATGCTGCGCGATACCGCGGTAGACCCCTTTCGGCAACGGTTTACCCCAGCCCGCTGCTTCCGCCACGGCGTTCAGCACGCCGAGGTGCTTCGGGTGGTTCTTCATGAGCGCGCGCCGGAACTCGAGCGGATCCTTGCCGGCCGCTTTCGCGCATTCGTCCATGAAGCACTCGAGATACACACCGTTCTGATTGGTGTTTACGCCGCGCCATGGCCCGACCGGCACGTGCGTGTTGCGCATCGCATATTCGGTCTGGAGATTTGGCACGGTGTAACCGATCTGCGCGTCGCCGGGTTCGGGCCACAACCCTTGCAGCTGCCGGCGGTCCTTGCCGTCCTTGATCGCTCCAGGATTCGAGAACGCGTTGATCGACTGACCGGACACACGGAGGTGCAGCGCCTGAAGATTGCCGTTCTCGTCGATGCCCGCCTGCATCCGGCATTGCGAGATCGGCCGGTAGAAGCCGTGCATCTGGTCTTCTTCGCGGCTCCAGACCATCTTCACCGGGACGCCGGGGAACTGCTTCGCGATGTTCACCGACATGCGGACATAGTCGGGGATGGTCACGCGACGGCCGAACCCGCCGCCGGGATCCATTTTGTAAACCTCGCATTGCGCGAGCGGAATGCCCGAAGTCTCCGACAATGCCGCAAGCGCCTGCTCGCCGTTCTGTGTGGGTACCCACGCCTCGGCGCGATCGCCGGTGATTTTCGCCGTGCAATTCATCGGCTCGAGCGTCGCGTGCGACAGGAAAGGCGTCGAGTAGACCGCTTCGACTTTCTTCGGCGCTGCCGCGATCGCTTTCAATGCGTCGCCGACGTTGATGTCCGCAAAAGCGTCGCTGGACGTGAGCCCTGTTTTAAGATGGTCCGCGATCATCGCGCTCGTCACGTTCCCGTTGGGGCCTTCGTCCCAGACGACCGGCAGGGCATCGAGCGCTTTTTTGGCGTGCCACCAAGTGTCGGCGACAACGGCGACAGTCTGGTCGTTCACCTTCACCGCCCGACGAACGCCGGGCATTTTGGCGATTTTCGATTCGTCGAAGCTCACGAGCTTGCCGCCGAACACCTCGCACTGCTTCACAGCTGCGTTCAGCATGCCCGGCAGCTTGAGATCGATCGCGTACACTTTCGAGCCGTTCAATTTCGGCGCGGTGTCGAGGCGCTTCACGGGCTTGCCCGCGATCTTCCAGCTCTTCGGGTCCTTTAGCTTGATCGTCTTGGCATCCGGCGGCGTGAGCTTCGCGGCTGCGGCCGCGACCTTGCCGTACGTCGTCGAACGATTCGACCCCGCGTGACGAATTACGCTGTCACTGACCGTGAGCTCGCCAACGGGTACTTTCCATTCATCGGCCGCGGCCTGCAGCAGCATCATGCGAGCCGCCGCGCCGCCGCGACGTACGTAATCCTGCGACCCGCGTATGCCGCGGCTGCCGCCGGTCGCCATGTCGCCCCACACCCGCTTGCGCGACAGGTTCTGTCCCGGCGTGATCATTTCGTAGGTCACTTTTTTCCAGTCGCACTCGAGCTCTTCCGCGACCAGCTGCGCAAGACCGGTTACGGTGCCCTGGCCCATCTCTGTGCGCGCGATCCGCACGACGACCGTGTCGTCGGGTTTGATCACCACCCACGCGTTGACCTCGGGATCGGCGGCGAGCGGCGCCTGCGCGCGCGAAGACGCGGGGCCGAAAGGAAGACTGAAGCCGATCGCGAGTCCACCGCCTGCCGCGGCGGAGCTCAGGATGAACTTGCGACGTGAAAGATTCGGGGCTACCCCGGAAGTGGTCGTTCTCATGGGTGAGCCTCCTTAGGCTTTGATCTGGAACTGCTCCTCGATCGCGGCGGCTGCGCTCTTGTTGCCGGCCGCGAGGTGTACTGCCGCACGTATGCGCTGGTAAGTGCCGCACCGGCAAATGTTGGTCATCGCCTCATCGATGTCGGCGTCAGTCGGCCGTGGCTTTTTCCGCAGCAATGCGGCCGCGGCCATGATCTGACCGGATTGGCAATAGCCGCACTGGGGTACGTCGACTTCGGCCCAGGCTTTCTGCACGGGGTGCGAGTTGTTCGGCGAGAGGCCTTCGATCGTCACGATGCGATCGCCCGGCTTCACCACGCTCACGGGAATTCCGCAGGAGCGCACGACTTCGCCGTTCAGGTGCACCGAGCAGGCGCCGCATTGCGCGACGCCGCAGCCGTATTTCGTTCCGGTCAGGCCGACCTGTTCGCGTATGACCCAGAGGAGCGGCGTATCCGGCTCCACCTGTACGTCGATCGTCTTGCCATTGATGTTGAGCCGTGCCATGGGGAAGCCTCCTTCAGGTCGCCGCGAGGGCGTAAGCGGTTAATAGAGTTGTTGGGTGGAACTTCGGGCAATTATTCTCAACTAGTTCTCAGCACTGGTAAAGCGGCCGCAGCGCGCTCACGTCGGCGATCTTTTCGAGGTTCCAGAGCTGCGCCAGCAGCTCCGCGCCGCGCCCGCGGCCCAGCACGGGTCCGATGAGGTCGAGCGCTTTCGCCTCCTCCTCGTCGCGCGTGAGCGGGTTTTCGCAGCTCCCTTTGGCCGCCATCGTCTGATGCTCGAGCGTGCGGCCGTCCGTGAGCTTTACCTGCATCACGCAGCGCCAGCGCCGTTCCGGGTCGGTGAGACTCGCGTCGCCGATCGCTTCGATGCGCTCGCGCAGCTGCAGCACCTGCGGATCGGCCATGCGCTCGAACGCGTGCGCGCTCGCGAACGTGACGTCGCCATCAACCAGCATGAGCGCGAGCAGATGCTGGACGGAAATATCCGGCATCGGGCGGTTATTGACGATCTCGAGCTCCTTGTCTGGCATGCGTGCGACGAGTTTCTCCACCTCCGAACCGCGGAAGCGATGCTGCTCCATGAGGTCACGCAGGACGTGGAGCGGTCCCTGTATGGGTCCGCCCACCGGCCAGCGCTTGATCGCCGCGCGCATGACCTCGAAATCGCGGCCGAGACCGCGAACGAGCTCGCCGCGGTTGCCTTCGGGTGAAAACGTGAAAAAGAAATCGCGCTCTCCGGAAAAGACATCCTCCACGCCCGTGAAGCCATGGGCCACCATCAGAGCCGACTGAACGCCGTTCTGCGCCGGCATCCCTCCCATCGCGTACGCCTTTTCGATGTGCTCGGGATCGCGGAACATCGTGTACAGCCCTGATGCCTGCTCGCCGGTGTAGGAGAGCGCATGACGCACCTGCCGGGCATCGAGATCGAGCAGCGCGCTCGCGGCCGCTGCCGCGCCGAAAAGCTGACCGAATGCGCCTGCGTGATGCCCGGAGCGCAAGAACGACATGGGTTGAAGTGCCAGCAGCACGCGCGCGCACACGTCGTAGCCGAGCACGATCGCGCGCAGTACGTTTAGTCCGGTGAGTCGCCGTGCTTCGCCGATGGCGAGCGCGGCCGGCACGACGCTCGTGCCGGGATGCGTGAGCGAGGGCGGATGCGTGTCGTCGGTCTCGTCCGAGTGTCCGAACATGCCGTTGGCGAGCGCCGCGTTCACCGCGGACGTCACGATGTTCGTGCCGACGACACCGGCGTCGTTTTTGCCGCCGAGCGCCTGGACGTAATCGATCGCCCGTCTCCCGGGAAGGAGCCGCGAGCCGGAAATCATCGCCGCGAACGTATCGACGATGTGCAGCTTCACGCGGTCGACGATCGCCTCGGGCAATCTGCGACGCAGAGCCGTCGCGATGTACATGCCGAGCTCGTGCGTGAGCGGTGAGACAGGTGTGTGGGCCGTCATGAGGATTGGGAGTGCGCGCTAAAAAAGCATACCACGGTGATAGAATCGCCGGCCTCGCTCGACGTGTTGCCCTCATGAAAATAACTGCCATCCACTCCACGGTCGTGCCGATCGCGTCGGAGATCCGTAACGCGTACATCGATTTCTCGAAAATGAACGCGAGCGTGGTTGCAGTCGTGACGGACGTCGTTCGCGATGGAAAGCGCGTCGTGGGTTATGGCTTCAACTCGAACGGTCGGTACGCGCAGGCGGGGCTTCTTGCCGAACGGTTCATCCCGCGCATCATGGAGGCAGATCCCGCAACGCTCGTGGATGACGGCGGCACGAACCTCGATCCGCAGCGGATCTGGGCAATCGCAATGGCGAACGAAAAGCCCGGTGGCCACGGTGAGCGCTCGGTCGCCCTCGGTGTGCTCGACATGGCAGTGTGGGATGCGGTGGCCAAAATCGAAGGCAAGCCGCTCTATCGCCTGCTCTCGGATCGCTACAACGAAGGCGAGTGCGACGAGAAAGTATTCGTTTATGCGGCGGGCGGCTATTACTATCCCGGCAAAAACGTGCAGGCGCTGCAGGACGAGATGCGCAAATACCTCGACCTCGGCTACTCCGTGGTGAAGATGAAAATCGGCGGCGAATCGCTCGCCGACGATCTGAAGCGCATCGATGCTGTGATCGAAGTCGTGGGTTCGGCGAGAAAAGTCGCCGTGGATGCCAACGGCCGTTTCGATCTCCAGACGGCGCTGGATTATGCGCAAGCGCTCACGCCGTACGGGCTCTTCTGGTACGAAGAAGCCGGTGATCCGCTCGATTTCGAGCTGCAGGCCGAGCTTGCGGCACAGTACGAAGGGCCGATCGCGACGGGCGAGAATCTCTTCTCGATGCAGGACGCGCGCAATCTCATCCGCTACGGCGGCATGCGGCACGATCGCGACTGGCTGCAGTTCGACTGCGCCCTCTCTTACGGTCTCGTGGAATACATGCGTACGCTCGCGATGCTGAAAGAGCACGGCTGGTCGCCGCGCCGATGCATTCCGCACGGCGGGCATCAGCTTTCGCTCAATATTGCGGCGGGTCTTGGACTCGGCGGAAACGAGTCGTACCCCGATGTGTTTCAGCCGTTCGGTGGGTTCGCAGACAACACGCCGGTCCAGGACAGCTATGTCCGCATGCCCGATGTGCCGGGGATCGGCTTCGAGGCGAAAGCGCCGCTCTATCGCGTGATGAAGGCGCTCGCGAGCTGAGCACGTTTCGGCGCCTCACGGTGAACGCGCATGTGAGTGCACGTACGCTGCTAGCGGGCGCACTGATTGCAATAGGCAAATCTCTCCAGGCAAGGCGCATGATGAACGTGGAAGACGAGCGGCCGCCGGCTGGTGTCGGCACCGAGGCGTTTGTAAAAAAATGGATGCCGCACGCGCTTACACAGCACGAGAAGTCCGAGTTCCTGATGGACCTCGAGCGCCTGGTCCTCACGCGCACGATGGAAATCGATAGACACAGCCGGCGCGCGACGACCGGCTCGGACGGGTTCGACTGGTCCGATGACGGAGCCATTGCGGTAAAGCGCGTCTGCGCGCTCGCCGTCTACAGGACCGGTGACGGCCATATCGCGATCCGCCAGGAAGGGTCAGACGGCGGGGAAGACACCGTCGTCGTGATCCCGCTCGACTTGGCCGATTCCGTCATGGAGGCAATCCAGCGGCAATTTCGCGAGCCCGTGTTCCTGCCGGCACTTTCCAGACACCCCGAGCGCTAGTCGCCCGCCAGCCCCCACCCGAACAATTCAGCGGGGCTTTGAGCCGTACCGCTGAAGGTGTGTAATAGCCCGACCGAAGGTTCTGCAAATTTACGTGCGCGCGTAAGGGGGAACCATGAAGGTCTGTCGGACTGCGGCGGCGTTCACTCTCGCGGTAGCTGCGCTCACGGCGGCTGACGCGAACGCACAGAAAAAGAAACAACCACCTGCGCATCCGGAGTCCTACCCGAGCCGCCCGGTGCGGATCATCGTGCCGTTTCCAGCCGGGGGCGGCGTCGATCTCGTCAACCGCATACTGTCTTC
>Ga0075421_100002406_pt1 | contig 22394 bp, 18 predicted proteins | sample SoiMetdeltSBSDD5_FD_75292 | JGI IMG/M metagenome (GOLD analysis project Ga0075421, IMG submission 75292) | Bulk soil microbial communities from a Populus tree surrounding site in Tennessee, USA - Soil MetaG P. deltoides SBSDD5 | ecosystem: Environmental > Terrestrial > Soil > Tree plantation...
CGCCGGTGGAGCGGAGATGAACCGGTAAGCTGGCGAGAGCGGTTCCGCAGTCGAGGCCGTCGTAGCAGTGGTGCGCGGTAAGAGCCCGTTCCCGAGCATGGTCCCGGAAGACCGAAGTCGCGTTGGTGACGCGACACGATACGCGTCGTGTTCGCGATCCCGTTTAGAAGAGTGAATCGAGCTGTGTCTTCCGCTGCGGGCCCGCAAAATTCAATTTGCGGGAGAGTTCATGTCCAAACGACCTCGGGTCCTCCGGTCCGAACGTAAGATTATCGGACCTTTGATGGTAGTCAACCCCGATGCAGCAGGCATCGACGCTGGTTCAGAACAGCACTGGGTTTCGGTTCCGGACGAACGCGACAAGCAATCGGTTCGCCCGTTCGGGACATTCACGGAAGATCTTTTCGCGCTGGCCGACTGGCTTGTGGCCTGCGGCATCAAGACCGTGGCAATCGAAGCGACCGGGGTGTATTGGATTCCGCTGTTCGAAGTTCTCGAAGCGCGGGGACTGGCGCCGAAGTTGGTCGACTCGAGAAGCATCGGACGACGGAACAAGAAGAAGACGGACGTGGTGGATTGCCAGTGGATTCGGCAGTTGCACACGCATGGTCTACTCGACGGAGCATTCCGGCCGAATGCCGAGATGCTCCCTCTGCGAGCCTTCACGCGTCAGAGACGGATGCTCATCGACTACGCGAGCGATCACGTCCGGCACATCCAGAAGGCTCTCGATCTGATGAATCTGAAGCTGCATCTGGTGATCTCGGACATCACTGGTGTCACCGGACTTCGGATCATTCACGCGATCCTCAAGGGTGAGCACGATCCTAAGGAGTTGGCCGCCATGCGTGAGCCAAGCTGCAAGAACTCCGAGGAAACCATCGCCAAAGCTCTGATGGGCAACTACCGCGACGAACATCTATTTGCGCTTCGTCAGGCCGTCGAGCTGTTTGAGGAGTACGGGAAGAAGCTCAGCGCATGTGACGAGAAGATCGCCGCCACTCTGGCTGCGTTTGAGAAGAAGGCTGATCGTGCGCTTCTGCTGAAGAAGTGCTCCAAGCATCGTCGCAAGAATCAGCCTCGGTTCGATGCACGCACTCTGATCTTCGAGATGGCCGGTGTCGATCTGACGGCGATCCACGGGCTGGAATCATCCAGCATTCTGACCATCCTTTCGGAGACTGGCACGGACATGTCCCCTTGGCCTAGCGACGGTCAATTCGCTTCTTGGCTTGCCCTCTGCCCGAACAAGTGGATCACCGGCGGCAGACCGTTAGCGAAAAAGCCACCCGTGGTTCACCCCAATCGAGCAGCGCAAGCCTTCCGCCTTGCGGCTCAGACTCTGGAGCGAGCCCAGTGCGCCCTCGGTGCCTTCTTCCGCCGCATCCAGTCGCGGCATGGCCGTGCGGTCGCCATCAAAGCCACCGCTCACAAACTCGCCACCATCTTCTACGCGATGCTCAAAACCCGCACTCCGTACCGCGACCCAGGCGTCGACTACTACCAAGAACGCTACCGGCAAAGACTCCTCAACTCTTTGCAAAAGCGGGCAGCTACACTCGGATTCCAACTTACCCCGCTACAGCAGGTTCATTAGAAGCGGAGTCGAGGGACCCGGGTGGGTGGGGCGACAAATATGTGCGTCGCGCCCCGCCCGACCAGGTCCCTCGACTCACGCTCGGGATGACAGGCTGTCAGCTTCGCTGGATGCCCATCTCTTCGAGCCAGAGATAAAGCGTCGATCGTCCGATGCCGAGGTGACGCGCGGCGGCGGCGCGATTGCCTCCGCTTCGCTCGAGTGCCTCGAGCACGCGCTTGCGTCGCGCGTCACGAGAAGGAGCCACGGCATGTTCCCCATCGGGAGCGGCAAGTGCGAAGTCGTCGGCCTGCAGGATCGGACCGCGCCGCCGGATCAGCGCGGCCTCGATGGCGCTGCGCAGCTCGCGCACATTCCCCGGCCACGAATGCGCGATCAATGCACGCATCGCCTCACGGCTCACCTCGGGCACAGGCTCGTCGCGTTCATGATGAAGCTCGCCGAGGAACCACGTGACCAGCAGCGGGATATCCTCGGGGCGCTCGCGCAGCGGCGGCAACCGGATCTCGACCACGCGCACGCGATACAACAGATCCTGGCGAAACCGACCCGCGGCGACTTCGTGGTCGAGGTCGCGATGCGTGGCGGCAATCAGGCGCACGTCGACCTTCTGCGGTCGTGTCTCGCCGAGGCGCGTGATCTCCCTCTCCTGCAGGACGCGCAGCAGACTCGCCTGCATGGGCAGCGGAATGTCTCCGATCTCATCGAGAAACAACGTCCCGCCGTGTGCGGCCTCGAACACGCCCTTCTGATCCGCGATCGCGCCGGTGAACGCGCCGCGCTTGTGGCCGAACAACTGCGAGCCGAGCAGCGACTCGGTCAGACCGCCGCAATTGACGGCGATGAACGGTTTGGATCGTCGCGCGCTCGTATTGTGAATCGCCCGCGCAACAAGCTCCTTGCCGGTGCCCGTTTCTCCGCCGACGAGCACCGCCGTGTCGACGCCGGACAGATCGCGAATCTGCTGATAGACCAGCGCCATGGCCGTGCTCTGACCGACGAGATCGTGATACTTCGCCTTTTCTCCCAGCAGACTGCGCAGGTCGTAGATCTCGGTCACGTCGTAGAGGAAGAACATCTTTCGACCCGCCTTGCGAGGATCGTCCTCCACTTCCGCCTCGACCCAGTAGCGTGCTCCATTGCGGCCGCGTAATTGAATCGTCGCTCCGGTGCGCTGCGCCGCCGGCGTTTCGATGAGCGACGTCAATTGCCTTCGATCCGATTCCTCCATCGGCAGGACGTCGTGCCAATGGAGATCGCCGTCATTGGAGAGCCCACGCCCGATCAGCTGTTCCGCAGCGCGATTGAGAAAGACGACCCGTCCATCGGCATCGGTGGTGAGGACTGCCGTTTGCCATTGATTGAGGATGGACAGCATGTCGTCGTGGCTGCGCACCAGCAGCTCGTTGATGCCCGCGAGCTGATCCTTCTGTTTCAGGACCTCGCCCGTTCGCTCCGCAACCCTGGACTCGAGGATCCTCGTTCTCCGAACGAGGTGTTGCACGCGCAGGAAGTACACCCCCAGTGCAAGGAGCAAAGCGAGAATGATGCACAGGCCGAGGAACCACCGAGTCTGATGGAAGCGCGGCTGCCACTCCATGTTCAGCGTCGCGCCACCCGGGCTCCAGACGCCGTCGTCATTGCAGGCTGTCACAATGAAGTGATACGTCCCCGGCCGCACGTTCGTGTAATACGCAACACGTCGCTCGCCCGCCTCGACCCAGTTGCGGTCGTAACCCGCGAGCCGATAGCGAAAACGGGTCTTTTCCGGCGCCGTCAGGTTCAATGCCGTGTAATGGATTTCCAGATCGCTATGTCCGGGCGGGATGACCACCGTCGACTGCGGATTCGATCGAACGCCGTCGACTCGCACATCCTCGATGACCACCGGCGGCGGTAACGCGTTGACCAGCGTCGGATCGACGGCAACGACTCCGTCGATCGTCGGAAACCACAATTTGCCTTCTCCGTCCTTCCAGCCGGCGGGGTCGCCGCCGCCATTGCACTCCGCCGTCTTCATCCCGTCGCCGGTGCCATACGGGATGCTTTGCACCGAACGGCTCCGGCCATCGGCGTACGCATTGAGCTCGCTCCTGCTAACGCGGAAGACTCCCCGGTTGCAACTCATCCAGAGATTGCCGCGATCGTCTTCCAGGATGGACGAGACGACGTTGTCGTAAAGCCCAGCCTCTCGTGTGATCGATCGAATCACGCCGTTTTTCAGGCGATTCAGGCCGCCGCCGTACGTTCCAATCCACAGAACGCCGTCCGCGTCTTCGTGGATGGCTCGCACATAGTCATTGGAGAGCCCGTCGTTCGTCGTGTAATGGCGGCTCGTGTTGCGGTCGATTTTCGTCAGGCCGCGATAAGTTCCAATCCATAAAGCCCCGCTGCGACTCTCGAAGATGCGATTGACATCCGCGGCGATTCCCTGCGCTTCATATTTTTGCCATTCTCCATTCACGAGCCGATAGAGACCGGCGTTTGATCCGAACGTTCCGGCCCACAGGGTTCCGGATCGATCGCGCAGAATGGCTCGGACCTTGCCGAGCTTCGGATACGACTCTCGAACTTTCCCATCGACCACGTGCTCGACGCCGTGGTTGTAGCCGATCCAGAGACTCCCGTCCGGATCGGCATGGAGCGCCCTCGCGGGCAGGTCCGGAACGGCGGTTTCGACTTTCCCCTGGCGAAAGCGGTAGAGGTGTCGATGGGCCAGCCACAGTCCGCCGTCGCCATCGCCGGTGATCGCGACGATACTCGGATCGAATAATCCCTCCGCTTCCGCATAAGAGGTGATTCGCGCCCGTTTCAATCGCTGGAGGCCCATCGTGGCGGTGCCGATCCAATAATTTCCCTCGCGGTCGACGATCATGCCGTACAGGTCGTCCGTCGGAAATGCTGCAAATTCGATTGCACCAAACGGCTCCACGTGACCATCGACGACGCGAGAAAGACCTCGCGGCGTCAGGAGCGAGATTTCTCCCTCCCGGTCGGTGCACATGGCGAGGACTTCCCCTGCCCTGGCGACGAGCGTGCTCACGGCATTGGAGACGCGAAACAGGCCGGTCTGCGCGTTGATCCAGACGACGCCGTGCCGGTCTTCCGCGATGGTGGGAAAGATCCAGAACGTGCCGGCGCGGAATCGATCGAAGGTAATCGAATCGTGGCGTAAGACGACGCCATTTCGAACCTGGGCGGCGACGCCGCGATCATTGAACCAGAACGTTCCGTCGGTTGCGTCGAGGCGTGGCACACGCGCGCCGAAGCGCTCGTAAGGATCCTTCTCGAATGTTCCGTTCCGCAGTCGTACCGTTCCCGCCGGCGTGCTCACCCAGAGACCGCCGTCGCGATTCGCGCCGATCGCCCCGACCTCGGTGGAAGGGATCCCGTCCTTCATCGAAAACGATCGGAACACTCCCTTTCGATGGCTCGACAGCCCGCCGGTCTCCGTTCCGATCCAGAGCGTTCCGTCGCGGTCTTCGAACAGGGCGAGAATGCGATTGCTTTTCAAGTTCGGCGTATTCGCCGTGTCGAAGACGACGAAACGCGCGCCGTCGAAGCGCGCCAGACCGCCATGCGTGGCCAGCCACAAATACCCGTCGCGCGTCTGCACGATCGCCCGGACGGAGCTCTGCGGAAGCCCGTGTGCCGTCGTCCATGACTGCCGGACATAGCGAGGCTGAGACTCCGCGCTTTGTGCAAGGATCGCCAGACCCAGCAGAAGTGCGGCCGTGAGACGAAACATCATCTTAATTCCGACAGGACGACTGGACTCCGAAGGAGGGTAGTTTAACTCGCGATCAATAGCCCCCGGCTTCAGCCGGGGGATTCGGCGCGGCATCCGATGAGAGTCCGCGTAGCGGACGACAGAATCTTCCGCCCGCTACGCGGGCTCGAAATCCAACGCGCCCTCGTTCCCCCGGCTGAAGCCGGGGGCTAGTTAGCGATGCCAGACGAGGTCGGGTTGCCGCGCGAAGTCGAGTGCGATCTCCGGCGAATACGTCACCCAACCTTCCGGCGACTCGTAGCGCACGCGCAGTGCGAGTCCCGGCACGCCGGTGAGGCGGAAGCCGTCCTCGCGCCGCACGTCGTACGCCATCAGCCCGCCCGCGACGACCACGCTCCAGCGCCCATCGACATACGGCGCGAAACGCCATTGCAGCGTCTCATCGTGATGATGGAACTCGACGCGCATCGGCGCGCTGTCGCGGATCGACGAGCAATACGCGCGCGCGAGGTCGGGAATGCGCGCCGTCACCTCGGCCACCTCGCGACGCGCAGGCAGATACTCGTAGATCCGTTTCCCCGTCAGCGCGGAACTGCAGAGATACAGATCGTCGTAGAACCATCCCGCGCCGCGCACGCGCTGCAGATGCTCTTCCTTCAGCCAGCGCAGCTCCGGCATCGACGACGGCGGAATCGCGGGACGCCGCAACAGCGACGTCGAGTCGAGAGTCATGTACGCGCGCGCTTCGTCGCTCATCCGCAACGCACGCGCGTACTCGCGCGTCCACTCCTGCCGGTTCGCGATCACGACCGCGACGCCCGCGACGGAGAGCAGCAACACCCGCGATGCGTTCTTCAGCTTCGCTGCTCCGAGGGCGAAGACGCAGCAGAGCCAGAGCCACGGCAGCACCGCGTACCACGACTGCATCTGCTTCGAGACCGGGATGATCGGAAGGATCGCGAAGAGCAGCGTGACGCCGGCGAAGAGCAGCGCCTGTCGCGTGCGGATCGCCAGCGAGACACCGATCGAAAGCAACCCGACCGCAACGAATCCCACGCCGAGGCCCGCACCCGCGAACGACAGGATGACTTTCCACGGAAGCATCGCGAGGAGCTGCGGCAACTCGCGCGGCGAGATCGCCCAGCCGTAGCCGCCGAAGATCGTCCCGATGACCTGATAGCGCCAGACGAAGTAACCCGCGAGCGCGACGGCGTGGAAGCTGAGATGCCGCGCGCGCACGCGCAGCGTGTTCTCCGGAAGGATCAGCAGAAGCAGCGGCAGCGGCGCGGCGATGACTTTCGCCAGGATCGCGCCGAAGTAGAGCAATGCGGACAACAGCTCCAGCGTGATCGAGCGCCGCCGGAACGCGAGCACGTACACGATCGTCGCCAGCGTGCCGAGAAGGATCGACTCGAGATAGTGCACGACCATCAGTTGCGTCGCGAAGGCACAGAGCGGCGGTCCGGCCACGAACACGAGCGCTCCGCCGACGGCGGGAATCGTGTCGACGTAGAGGCGCAGCGCGAAGAACACCGCTACGCCGCAGAGTCCGAGGAGCACGAGCTGGATGCGGTACCAGTGGTCGGGATCGAGTCCGGCGAAGCGCAGCATCGCCTCGTAGGTCGCAATCAACAGAGGCATGAAGAAATGCTGCGGCCAGATGTCCGGCATCGTGAAGGCGTCGGTCCATCGCCGCACGAGGCTCACGTGGAGGTTCCACGGATCGTCGTACGTCCACCACAGCCGCGTCACCTTCCGATAGAGGACGAGGACGACGGCCAGGAGGAAGACTACGGATGCAGACCGTTTCACGATTCTGTCTGCACATAGAATGCACCGGTGTCGCCCGATCCGCCACCCTGGCGTGGATTCACGTTTCCCCTGAACGTCTTCATGCACATCCTCACGCACGAGGAAGGGGACGTCCGCTATCTGCACTACGGCCTCTTCGAGCGAAGAGACGACGCGCTTCTCGATGCGCAGGAACGGTCGACGGAGCTGCTGCTGTCACGCCTTCCACCGCCGCCGGCGAAGTTGCTCGAAGTGGGCATCGGCATCGGCACCACGCTCTCGCGTCTTCTCGCTCTCGGATATGAAGCCGAGGGGATCACGCCGGATGAACACCAGATCGCGATGGCCGGTGCGCTCCCCGTGCAATGTGCGGCGTTCGAGTCGTTCGATCCCGGTCGCAAGTACGACACGCTTCTGTTCCAGGAGTCGTCGCAGTACATCGACTCCGAGGCGTTGTTCGCGCGCGCGTCAGCGCTGTCACGTCGCGTCATCGTGCTCGACGAGTTCGCGCTGAAACCGCTCGACGAGGAAGGCGCGCTGCATTCGCTCGCGGGATTCGTCGAAGCGGCATCGCGTCACGGATTCCGCGTCGGGGAAGAATTGGACCTCTCGTCGAAGGCGGCTCCGACGATGGATTACTTTACCGACCGCATCCCCGCGTATCGCGAACGCCTCATCGCGGACCTCGGCATCACGAACGAGCAGGTGGAGCACCTGATCGAGAACGGGGTGAAATACCGCGCGCGGTATGCGGAGGGGACGTACGGATATTGGCTGCTGGTGTTCGAGCACTGATGTGGAGTGCTGCGACGGCTAGTCGCAGCTTTCGATCGCCGCAGCGTCGAGCTGCGGCCCCCGCCCGCGGCAGCTCGACGCTGCCGCAAAGAACAGCGCGAGCTGGCGCTCGCGCACTCCACATGGGCGCAGTGCTGGCATACTCGAACCCCGTGCGCATTCGAATCGCTGTCGCCACTCTCTTCCTCGCCACCTCCCTCTCGGCACAGCCTCTCGTCATCCGCACGCTCGCGGGCTCGACCAGCGGCGGCGGATTCGCGGATGGCTTCGGCGTTTTCTCCCGATTCTCCGTCCCGCGCGCGATCGCGGCGGACGCGGCAGGCAATCTCTGGGTCGCCGACACCGGCAATCACGTGATCCGCAGGATCACCCCCGCGGGAGACGTCGTGACGATCGCGGGCGAACCGGGCGTTGCGGGCTTCGCCGACGGCACGGCTTCCGCCGCGCGCTTTCGCTTTCCCGCCGGCATCGCCGTCGATCCGGTGACCGGATCGATCTGGATCTCCGACAAGGACAATCAGGTCATCCGGCGCATGACGCCGACCGGCACGGTCACGACGATCGCGGGCGAGCCGGGCGTCGCGGGATCCGCGGACGCGCAGGGCACCGCGGCGAAGTTCGCGTATCCCCGCGGCCTCGTCGTGGACAACAGCGGCATCGCGTACGTCGCGGACACGCAGAACCAGGCGATTCGCCGCGTCACGCCGGACGGCATCGTCACGACATTCGCGGGCCAGTTGCTCGCGCAGGGATCGAGCGACGGCATCGGTGGCGCAGCGCGCTTCCGCACTCCCACGGACATCGCACGCGATCCGTCGACGGGAAAGTTCTACGTCACCGACAACGGCAATTCGCGCATCCGCGCGATCACGCCTGACGGCACGGTGACGACGCTCGCCGGGAACACCCCACCCGGTGATCACGACGGCACCGGTACGGCGGCGAGGTTCCGCTCGCCATTGGGACTCGAGGTCGACGGTGCAGGCAACGTGCTTGTCGCCGATCAGAGCAACCACAAGGTCCGTCGAATTACGCCCGCCGGTGTGGTAACGACGCTCGCCAGCGGTTTCAATTATCCGTCCTCGGTCGCCGTGACACCCGATGGCGCAATCTATCTTTGCGATGGGTTCAATCACGCGATCCGCAAGATCGATCCGGCAACCGCGCAAGTCACGACACTCGCCGGCTCGCTGCCCTCACCCGGGACCACAAACGCGCGCGGCCTCGCGGCGCGCTTCACGCTTCCCTACGCGGTCGCATCCGACGCGGCCGGGAACGTGTATGTCGGCGAAGGCCGCACGATCCGCAAGATCACGCCCGACGGCACAACGACCACGTTCGTCACGAATCTTGGCGACATCACCGGAATCGCGTATGGCCCCGATGGCAATCTGTATATCGCGGACATCGAGCTCGGGGCCGTGTCCCGCGTGACGATGTCGGGCGTGGTCACGACGATCGCCGACCAGAACCTCGGCTTCCCGTGGGGCGTCGCTGTCGACAGTCTCCTCGACGTCTACGTCACCGATTGGGCGAACGGCAAAATCCACGTCATCGACCCTTCCGGTACGGTGTCCACGTTCGCCGGCACGGGCATCCCCGGCTACTCCGACGGACCCGCGGCGACGAGCCGTTTCACCGGCCCCACCGGCATCGCCGTCGACGCCGCGCGCAATGTGTACGTCGCCGATTGGGGTAACAGCGCCATCCGCAAGATCACACGGGCGACGGGCATGGTGTCGACGCTCGTCGGTCCAACCCAGCTCGCTGGCCCCAGCGGCATCGCTTCGGATGCCGCCGGCAATCTCTACCTCTCGGATGAGAATCACGCGATCTACCGCTTGACGAACACTGGCACGATGACCGTCGCAGCAGGACTCCGCGGAACGCCGGGTAATGTGAATGGCACCGGCGCCCGCGCGCGGTTCACGTATCCGGAGGGACTCGCGCTGAAAACCACGGGCGAACTGTTGATCGCGGACTCGTTCAATCACGCGATCCGCATCGGGCATGCAGTTTATCCCGCGCGTAGACGCGGGATCTCCCGGTGATCCCGCGCTGAACGTGCTTCGGAGACAGCAGCGCCGGGGCACCGGAGATCCCGCGTCTACGCGCGGGATAAACTACGACCGCCGCGCAAACACGCAGTCGCGGCACATGAAGTCTTCCGGCGCTTCCTCCAGGCCGTAAACCCACCGCCGCAACTTCGCGATCTCGTCCCCCGCCAGCACCTCGACGATCGAGCTCGCGGTGAGATCGCCGACGACGTACTTCTCGTCGTAGTCCTCGCAGCAGAGCACGCACTTACCGTACGGCGTGATGTGCAGATGCTGCAGCGGACGCGAGCCGACGTTGTCGCATCCGGCGAGTGGCCGCATGCGGTCCGCCGCTTTCAAACCGACGTCGAGCCAGCCCGCGCGGTCCATTACCACGTGGCGCTCGACGGAGAAGCGGCTGCCTGCGAAGCGCTCCTCGATCGCGGCGAAGTCGGCGTCGTGCACCGCGTCGCCCGTTCCGAGGACGACGATGTTCATCTGCTGCGCAACGTGCGTGTCCTTCATGTAATCGAGGTTGCGCAGCACGACCGGCAGATGATCCGCGCCGCGATCTTTCTCATACCGCTCGCGATCGAGCGTCGACAGATTGATGCAGAGATAGCGCAGCGATCCCATCTCCAGGATCGCATCCGTCTTCGCGGGCGTGAATCCCGAGCCGTTGCTCAGCACCGCGACCGGGAGATCGTTCGCGGTGAGCGTGCGGATCTGATCGAGGAAACGGCGATCGAGCGTCGGCTCGTTGTAGCTTTGCAGGAACACGCTCTCCAGCGTGGGGCGGAAGGTCTTCAGCTCCTCGACGATCCGCGCGAAGAGCGCGTCCGGCATTGCGTAGTCCGCGCGCGGCGCGATGGAGACGGGGCAGAAGTAGCACTTCTGATTGCAGGTCGTCAGCGTCTCGAGGGACACGATCTTGAGGTGATGCCGGCGCGAAAGATCGTTCCCGTTCCTGACGACCCACCCTTCCCGCTCGAGCATTTCGTCCGCCGCGCCGCTGGTCTGGAACGCGCGGAAACGCTCGTATCCGCCGTCTCCCGGCACGAGCGCGCGATCGGTCAGCGGGTCGTAGATCCGCTCCGCGTCGATGTGCAGGAAGGGGTTTGTCTTCAACATGTTTCGGGCGCCACAACAGCAATGGAAGGCCGCTGTGTTCCGGCTATGATGCGCCCGGCCATGCCCATCGCGGTCCTCTATCCTCGGTACGACCACCACGCCATCGAAGAGCGCTATGCGTCGTGGCAGACGCAGATGCTCTTCAAGCGCGGAGCCGGGGTCGGACGGATCATTTTCTACGAGCCCCACGAGCTTGCGGACGACGTGGCGGCGGACGTCGATCAAAATCACGTTCTCGTCGTCACCGATCCGCTCCTCCTCCCCTCGTCCCAGCTCGCAATGCGCCTCCGGGACGCGCTCGAGGCGAGCGGCGCCGAGGCGGCGGTGCCGGTGGCGAATACCTCGCCGCATCCGCGGCAGCAGCGTCCGCCGTCGCCGGTGTATCTGACGCTCCGCGAGCTGCAGACGACGATGGACGTGATCGCGAGCGAGCCCCAGTCGATCGAGCGCGTCACGTGGGACGACTCCAATCCCGGCGCGTTTCTGTGCCGGACGGACCTGCTCGCCAGCGTGCACGGACCGCTGCACGACGCGCTCTCGAGACGCGACGTCGCGATCTCGAAGACCGACTACGTTCACCGCTGGAGCTCGCTGCGCGGGCAGACGCGTTACGACCTACTCGATCGCATCAGCCCCGACGCAAAGTCGATCCTCGAGTTCGGCTGCGGCGAGGCGCCGCTGGGCGAGGCGCTCAAACGGCGGCAGAAATGCCGCGTCGTCGGCATCGAGCTCGATCCCGAGGCCGCGGCCATCGCGGAGAAGCGCATCGATGCGGTTTACCGCGGCGACGTCCGCGAGATCGTCTCCATCATCGACGAGAAGTTCGACTGGATCATCGGCGGCGACATCGTCGAGCACCTCGACGAGCCGTGGTCGTTCCTCGAAGAGCTGCGCGGAGTCGCCGCGCCGGGCGCGCATCTCCTGCTGAGCATCCCCAACCTCGCCCACGCGTCGATCGTCAACGACCTCCTGCAGGGCCGCTTCGACTACGTCTACATGGGCCTCACCTGCGTCGGGCATTTGCGGTTCTTCACGCGCCAGGGCATCACCGACATGCTGACCATCGCGGGCTGGTCGATGGTCGAGATCGAGCCGCAGGACGCGGTGGAAACGCCCGCGCGCGAAGAGCTGCTCACGGCGTTGGATGGCGCCGGCATGTCGTATTCACGAGAGGACGTGACGCCGACAGGGTTCTATGTGATCGCGAGAAACGGATGAATCGTTACTCGTTTCTCGTTGCTGGTTGCTCGTGCGTTGCCGTCCCAGGAACGAGCAACGAGAAACGAGCAACGTCCAACGTATGAACATCACCTACCTCGCTGAAGACACCGACCAATCCGGCGGCACGCGCGTGCAGCTCGTGCATGCCGATGCACTGATCGAGCGCGGGCATCGCGTGCGGATCGTCACCAAAGGATCGCCGCTGACGTGGCGGAGCTCGCAGGCGGAGTGGGTCTACGTCGACGACTTCCGGCAATACGACGCGAGCGGCGAAGACTTCGTCGTCGGCACGTTCTGGGTCACGGTGCCGTACGCGCACGCGCTCGCCGGTGACCGCGCGGTGCATCTCTGTCAGGGCTACGAAGGCGCATTCTCTGTTTACGAGGCGAAGCGCGATGAGATCGACGCTGTCTATTCGCTGCCGATTCCGAAGCTCGTCGTAACGAAGTCGCTCATCCCCGTTTGCCAGCGCTTCACCGACGACGTCACGTACATCGGCCAGGTCGTCGAGGACGAGTTCTATCGACGCGGCACACCGCGTGAGCAAGATCCGCCGCGCGTGCTGCTGTGCGGACAAGCGCAGGCGGATTTGCGCGGCATCGACGAGGGCTATGGCGCGGTCGCACACGCGCGCTGGTTCCATCAGAAGCTCGATCTCATTCGCGTCTCGCCCTGGGCGCCGTCGAAGGAAGAGCCTCTCGAATCCGTGCAGGAGTTCCACGTCGCGCTGACGACCGCGGAGATGACGCGGCTCGTGCACTCTTGCGACGTGCTGATCGCGCCGAACCATCGCGAAGAAGGCTTCGGCCTCCCCGCCGCCGAGGCGATGGCGTCGGGGATCCCGTGCGTGCTGACGTCGATCCCGTCGTTCCTCTCGTTCGATGACACGCACGACTACGCGCTATTCGCGCCCGAACAAAACGCGGTGGAGCTAGGCGAGCGCCTCATCGAAATCTTGTCCGACGTGGACCTGCGCGAACGCCTCCGCACGCGCGGGCGGGAGGTGGCGGCCCAGTGGCGGGTGGGGAACGTCGCGGATCGGTTGGAGGAGTTCTTCCGCTCGCGGCAGCGGGAGTAAACTGCATCTCATGAATCCGCAGGACGTCGTTCACACAGATCCCGAGATCATGGGAGGAACGCCGGTCTTCGTGGGTACCCGCGTTCCCGTACAGAGTCTCTTTGTTTACCTCGAAGCCGGAGACTCGCTGGAGGAGTTCCTCGAGGCATTCCCGACCGTGACACGCCAACAAGCGGTCGCCGCGCTGGAAATTGGACGAGAGGCGTAGCGTCGAGGCCTTCTTTGGAGTGCGGCGGCAGCGCCGCCGCTTTTGAAAACCACGCCAAGAGCGGTCACGTCCCGAGCTTGCCGCGTGTTTGAAAGCGGCGGCCATGCCGCCGCACTCCAAACCATCCGCTCGCGCCTCCCTGTCACCCGCTCGTGACCTCGCGTCATCCCTCTGCAACATCACCCGCGTAACATCCGCGGCATGCGCAAGCTCCTCTTCGTTCTCCTCCTCGCCATGCCGGTCGCCGCGCAGCTCGAGAAGCCGGTCGTGTTGCGGCTCGACGGGATGGACAAGGTCGACGTGCGGAAGAACATCGCGTACGACGGCGAGCGGAAGCTCGATTTCTATCGGCCGAGGAACGCGTCGACCGTCCCGTTGGTGATCTTCCTCAACGGCGTCGGACGGCCGGATCTCAAAGAATGGGGACAGTACACGTCGTGGCCGCGACTCGTCGCCGCGCGCGGTATGGCCGCGATCTCTTATGAGACCTCCGGCAACGACGTCACGCCGCAGACCGACGCGCTGTTGCGCTGGGTGCAGCAACACGCGGGCGAGTTGAAGATCGATCCGAAGCGCATCGCGACCTGGTCGTGCTCCGCGAACGTCCGTCTCGGCACGTCGCTGCTCGCTTCGCGCGACGACTTCCGCGCCGCGGTCTTCTACTACGGCCTGATGGAGACCGCGCCGAAGAACATCGTGACGCCGGTGCTCGTCACGCGCGCCGGTCTCGATGCGCTCCCGCTCAACACATCCATCGACCGCTGGGTCGCGCAGGCCGTCGCGCTCGACGCGCCGGTCACACTCATCACCTACCCCGAGGGAGTGCACGCCTTCGAGTTGGAGAACGACACGCCGGAATCGCGTCAGATCGTGACGCAGACGCTCGACTTTCTGCAGTTCCATCTCACGACCGAGCCGACGCCGCGCAAAGAGCCGATGACGCTCGCGCAACTGCAGAAACTCTTCGCGGAGAATCGAGAAGCCGGGCTCGCGCGGCTGAAGGAGCTGCGTCAGACCCACCCGAACGCCTACGTCCTGCAGGAACGCACGCTGAACAGCCTCGGATACGCGTTGCTGAGCGACAACAAAGCCGCCGAGGCGATCGCGATCCTCGAGCTCGTCGCCGCCACCTACCCCGACTCCGCGAACGCCCACGACTCCCTCGGCGACGCCTACGAAGCGGCGGGACGTTCGGCGGATGCTATCCGCGAGAGCGAGCGTACGCTCGCGCTGGTGGACAAGGTGTCGGGCCCGCAGCGCGAGGCGATCAAGCGAAGCGCGGAGGAGAAGCTCGCGCGGCTGAAGAAGTAATGTGGAGTGCGGCGGCAACGCCGCCGCTTTTGTAAGGCGCGGCAAGAGCGAAGAAGTCGCGCCCTTGCCATGCGTTCGAAAGCGGCGGCGCTGCCGCCGCACTCCAAAGGTCCCGGCAACCTTCTCGCATCCTCTCGCGGGAGCCGCCTGCCGGCCGCTTGTGAATAGTTTCTCAAGTCCATAGAATCCCGCCCGCTGTGCCCGAGTAACCTATGCCCGTTCAGAACATTGACAGAGAAGACTCGATCATCCCGCGCAAGGCCGGCGCCGCTCCCGGCGAGATCCCGGAAAAGGGCCTGATCACCCTCCCCGGCGAGGCCGATCGCGAGGTCGAAGGCCTCGGCAGCGCGACTTATCTCACCACCAAGCTCGACGCCGTCGTGAACTGGGCCCGCGGCAACTCCCTCTGGCCATTGCCCTTCGGTACGGCCTGCTGCGCGATCGAGTTCATGTCCATGGTCTCGTCGCACTACGACATCGCCCGCTTCGGCGCGGAGACCGTGCGCTTCTCGCCGCGCCAGGCCGATCTCCTGATCGTCGCCGGCACGATCGTCGACAAGATCGCGCCCGTGCTCAAGAAAATTTACGATCAGATGCCCGAGCCGAAGTACGTGATCGCCATGGGCGCCTGCGCAACCTCGGGCGGCTTCTACCGCGCCTACCACGTCGTGCAGGGCATCGACGAGATCATCCCGGTCGACATCTGGGTCCCCGGCTGCCCGCCGACCCCGGACGGCCTCATGTACGCGATCCTCAAGCTGCGCGAGAAAGTGCAGCGCGGAGAGATGCGGCGCCAATGAGCACTCTCACGAAATTCAGCGCGATTCCCTACACCGGGCCCGCGCCCACAAATCGCCAGCCCTACGTTCCCGCCGACGCCGCCGTGATGGACGCGCGCGGCGCGGAGATCGCGTCGAAGGTCCCCGGCCTCACGCTGGAGTCGGGACAGGACCTGCCGACGTTCCTCGTCGAGCGCGATCAGATCGTCAACGTGCTCCGCGCGCTGCACGATCATCCCGAGCTGCGCTTCACGCTTCCCCTCGACCTCTTCGGCGCGGACTATCCGGATAGAGCGAAACGGTTCGACGTCGTCTATCAGCTCTATTCGCTGAAGAACAACGAGCGTGTTCGCCTCAAGGTCCACGTCGCGGAGAACGAGAGCGTTCCCACGAGCACCGGCGTCTACCAGGGCTACGACTGGTACGAGCGCGAAGTGTTCGACATGTTCGGCATCAAGTTCGAGGGACATCCGAACCTGCGCCGCATCCTCACCCACGACAGCTTTCAGGGCCATCCCCTGCGCAAGGACTACGACGCCGCGCAGCGCTGGCTGCTCACCGACGCCGGCATCGCGAAGCTGCAGCCGAAGATCGCGCCGCAGTTCGTGGAAGAGGAAGAGCAGTCCGACTTCGAGCGCGTGACCCTGAACCTCGGACCGTCGCATCCCGCGATGCACGGCACGCTGCGCGTCGTCGTCACGCTCGACGGCGAGACCATCGTCGGCGCGGAGCAGGAGATCGGCTATCTCCACCGCTGCTTCGAGAAGATGTGCGAGACGCACACGTATCAGCAGGTGATCCCGTTCACGGACCGCCTCAACTACTGCTCAGCGGTGATCAACAACGTCGGCTACTGCATGGCCGTCGAGAAGATGCTTGGCCTCTCCGCGCCGGACCGCGCGCAGTACGTGCGCCTGATCCTCTCCGAGTTCTACCGCATCGCCGATCACATCGTCTGCATCGGAACGAATCTCGTGGACCTCGGCGCGCTGACGAATTTCTGGTACCTCTTCCAGCCGCGCGAGGAGATCATCGCGCTGGCCGAGTCGTGCAGCGGCGCGCGCCTCCTTCCGAGCTACCTCCGCATCGGCGGACTCGCCGTCGACGTGCCGTCCGACTTCCTCGCCAACTCGCAGAAGATCGTGAACATGCTTCCCAAGTTCATCGACGAGGTCGAAGCGCTGGTCATGAAGAACCGCATCTTCCGCGAGCGCACCGAAGGCGTCGGCGTGCTCTCACAGGAAGACGCGATCAACTTCGGATTCACCGGCCCTTGTCTCCGCGCGACCGGCGTTCCCTTCGACGTCCGCAAGGCCAGCCCCTACCTCGGCTACGAAACGTACGACTGGGACGTGCCGATCGCCGAGGGCGGCGATACGTATGCGCGCTTCCTCGTGCGATTCGAAGAGATGCGGCAATCGCTGCGCATCCTCCAGCAGGCGATCAATCGTGGACTGCCGCCGGGACCGGTGATGGTCGACAACCCGTATGTTGCCCTTCCGCCGAAGGAGAAGGTCTACAACGAGATGGAGTCGCTGATCTATCACTTCAAGCTGATCATGCACGGCATACAGCCGCCGGTCGGCGAGACGTATTTCCCGGTCGAAGGCGGCAACGGCGAGGTCGGCTTCTACGTCGTCTCCGACGGCACGAAGAACCCGTACCGCATCCGCGCGCGTCCGCCCTGCTTCCCGATCTTCGAGGCCTACGCAAAGATGATCATCGGCCAGACCATCCCCGACGCCATCGCGGCGCTGGGATCGCTGAACATCATCGCCGGAGAACTGGACCACTAACCGGAGAGATGAACGATGAGAGATGAACGATGAACCGGGATCCCTGCTCATCGCTCATCTCTCATCACTCATCGCTCGTTGACTGAGAAAACATGACCATCACCCGAGTATCTCCCGGTGTCGTAAAGGTCTCGCGTGAGCCGATGACGCTCAGCGAGCGTGCGTATCTGCCGGCCGTCATCGGCGGCATGCTGCGCACGATCAGGCATCTCGCGCGCAATCTGTTCAACATGAAAGGCCTCCCGACGATCTCGTATCCCGAGGTCAAGCGCGTGTACTCGGAGCGCTTCCGCGGGCGGCACATCCTCACCAGCCGCGAGGACGGCACGACGCGCTGCGTCGCGTGCTACATGTGCTCGACGGCGTGTCCCGCGGAGTGCATCACCATCGAGGCCGGCGAGGACGAGCGCACGCGAGAGAAGTTCCCGGTGCGCTACGACATCGATCTCCTGCGCTGCATCTTCTGCGGCTATTGCGTCGATGCGTGTCCCGAGGATGCGATCTACATGACCCGCGACTACGAGATGGCGATCGATACACGCGCGCGGTCGGTCGTTGGTCTGCGCGACCTCGTCGTGCCGCCGAACTTCCCGGTGGGGCCGATGGGTTGGCGCCCGTACTACGGCACGATGGACAAGCGCGGCACCGCCGGCGGCACGGGCATCGGCCAGCCGCTGCGCGAGGCGCCGTACGAAGACGATACGGTGCCGAATCCGGACGTGTATCGGGGCGCGTGACGTGGGCGCGCTATGATGCAGCGTCCTCCATGAAACCGCTCGACACCACCATCGAAGAAGTTCTTCGCGAAGCCATCCAGTCCGAGGTCGAGACGCGCGTCTACTACCAGAAGCTCGCCGAGCGCGCGTCCGAGCCCGAGGCTCGCAAAAGATTGCTGCAGCTCGCGGACGTCGAGCTCGTGCATCGCGCGAAGCTGGAGCGCAAATATCGCGACACGATCGGCCAGAACCCGCCCGAGCCCGCGCCGGTGGACATCGAGCTGCCGTCCGACATCACCGCGCTCGATCTCAGCCGAGCGCTGAAGTACGCGCTCGAGCGCGAGCGGGACTCAGAGAGCCACTACCGCTTCCTCGCCGAGCGCGTGCCCGCGACGACGGAACTGGGGCGCCTTTTCGTAGAGCTCGCGGAGATCGAGTGGAAGCACAAGACCGATCTCCAGGCCGAGTACGACGCGGCTTCGGGGCCGGATCAGTTCCTGCTGGACATGTGAATCAGAGCGCAGAGGGCAGGGCGCAGAGGGCAGAAGCACCGACGTCTCTCCTGCGCCCCGCGCCCTGTCCCCTGCGCCCTGCCCCAAAAAGCATCCGGCCCGGCGACTTGCATCACCGGGCCGTCTGCTCTCTCTCATACAACACGCTGCCGGTTCTCGAAACGGTGCGCTGTATGGGACGCAGTTTAGGGACCCCCGGTCATCACCTCGCGGTACTCAACATAAAAAATCGGTCATCGCACGCGAGCCCAGCCGTGCAATCGTGAGCCGTCCGTGGGGTATCCGTCAGAGAACCGCAAAATCGTAAAATGCGCCGCTCATGATCTATCTCGACAACAACGCCACAACCCGCGCCGCCGACGAAGTGCTCACCGCGATGACGCCGTTCTACCGCGAGGTCTACGGCAACGCCCACGCGATCCACTCCCTCGGCCGCCGCGCACACGACGCCGTCGAGGAGTCGCGAGACGAAGTCGCGCACGTCCTCGGATGTGAACGCTCCGAGGTCATCTTCACGAGTTGCGGCACCGAAGGGAACGCGATGGTCATCCGCGGTCTGGTGGATCGCCATCCCGACCGCCGCAAGGTGGTCACGACGTCCGTCGAACATCCCTCGGTTCTCTCCCTGCTCCGCGCGCTGGAACGCGAGGGTGTGATCGAGCTCGCGATCGTTCCCGTCGACACCGAAGGCGCCATCGATCTCGATCGCATGCGCGACGCGATCGACGAGCGCACGCTCCTCGTCAGCGTGATGCTCGCGCAGAACGAGACCGGCGTGCTGCATCCGGTCGCGCGCATCGCGGAGTTCGCGCACGCGCACGGCGCGCAGATGCACGTCGATGCCGTGCAGGCCGCGGGAAAAGTGCCGCTCGACCAGGGTGAGCTCGGCGCGGACTTCGTGACGATCTCCGGACACAAGTTCCACGCGCCGAAAGGCGTCGGCGCGCTGACCATCCGCCGCGGTCTCGCGCTGCAGCCGTTGTGGCTGGGCGGCGGACAGGAGCTCGGTATGCGCTCGGGCACGGAGCCCGTGCCGTCGATCGTGGGACTCGCCGCAGCCTCGCGACTCGCGCGCGAGACACTCGCGAGCTACGACCGCGTGCGCGCGTTGCGCGACAAGCTCGAGTCGTCGATCCTCGCGCGCGTCGAAGAAACGTCCGTCAACGGAGGCACGCAGCCGCGCCTCGGCAATACCGCAAACATCTCCTTCCACGACGTCGCGGCGGACGAGATGGTGCGCGCGCTCGACGCCGAGGGTATCTGCACGTCCGCCGGCGCGGCGTGTCACTCCGGGACCGTCGAGCCGAGCGGCACGATGAAAGCGATGGGCCGGCCATTGCGCATTGCCATGGGGGCCGTGCGATTTTCGCTCTCTCGCTACACGACCGAGGAAGAGATCGCGCGCACCGTTGACGCCACGACGCGCGCGGTGGCGGCCCTGCGGGCCGCCATCGCTCGTTAGCGTTAGTTCTGCATGGTGAAGCGCACGCGATACGCGCCGCTGTCACCTGCGTAGTTGACCAGCGGGAGATTTCCCGCCGACGTGGTCACCTGCACGCGTTTGACGCCGATGAGGTCATCGTTCGTACTGTATTGATTGATCGCCTTCCGGAACTCCGGGCGCACCTTGTCCGCGAGGGCGCTCAGGGACATCCCCTGGATGGAGCCGAACGCGGCGAAGGTCGGCCTGACAAATTCGATCACCTTCTGAAGATCCGCGCCCACGAGGTCGGGACCGTCGTCTTCTTCCATCAGCGCCGCGAGCACGAGCGTGCTCGAGTCGACATTGTCCGCGACGGCCATGTTCGCCGTGATCAGGTCTCCCGAATCCACCTCGCCATCCCACGCCTCCCTGCGGATGTTGATGCAGGACATGGTCGGCGAGCTGCCCGGGTGGCCGACGAGCACGACGAAATACGGACTGTCGGAGCTGCTCTCCGTCGCAGCCAGCGCTCGGAACTCCTTCAAAAATAAACGGGACATACTGTTCTCCTTTTCGGAGAGATAGTGTCGTCAGTGAAGGATTCGTTTCATCGGCGTCTCACGCGCGAAAGCGATTTCGACGTGACGCCGATCGAGATCCCACCCGCACAAGGCTGGTATTCGAGCGCCACGAGCGGAAACGAATTTCTCGTCCTCGGAGAAACGACCGCGACGACCATCGACGCGAGCGCGACGCCGCGGATTCTGACATCACGCCGCGGATTCTGACATCACGCCGCATCTTCAACTGGCACGCCGCGGGCGACGTGACGTGGGACGGCTCTTCGTATGCCGTCGCGCTTCGCTACTTCGGCGTGCGCTGGCACCTCAGCGTGACGCATCTCGATCGCGATCTCAACGTGATCGGCGCGTCGCGCGGAACGGAGACGCTCCCGCCCGACCTCTTCGTCGCGCCGAGCATCGCCGGATCGTTCGTCGCCGTGCAGGAAGGCGATGCCGCCGAGGGTGCGCGGGCAGTCGTGTATCGCGAGACGGACATGCAGCCGCTACCCGCGCCGCCCTCCGCTCCGCGAAATGTGCTCGCACGGCCGACCGGCGACGGAAAGTTCGAGATCACGTGGGACCCGTCGGCAACCGCGGAGCTCTATCGCGTCGAGGCGAGAACGGAAAACGGATTGCTTTGGATCGCGAATGTTGCTGCCGATCAACCGCTGCGCGTGATCGCGCAGTACCCAAGCGTTCGCGTGACGGCGTTCAACGCGGGCGGCGCGTCGGAGCCGCTCCCGCGGCGGCGTTCCTCGCGACCGTGAGTTAGTTGGGGGGGGGGCGGCGCCTCGCCGGCCGTTCCGCTGGCGCCCACGCCGGCGAGGCGCCGGCGGTACGGCCGCCGGGGCGGCGGCCCCCCGAGTGTGCGTCACCTCTTCGACCAGCACCACTGCTCGGCGCTCTCACCGTCGCCCTCCACGCGCGCGCACAACTTTCCCTCTTCGAGCCAGTAAATGATCCGCTTCGGGAAGTCGTGCTTGGGATTCGCGAAAACGGCGCGCGTCGCGCTCGACTCCGTGAGCGTGAACGGCGTCGGCGGACGGCCACCCGGTTGCGCGAAGTAGACGATCCCCTCGGAAGTCGCCGCGATTCGTATGAATTCGAACGATGCCTTCGTCTCGCGAGCATCGCGGTGCATGCCGAGCATCACGCCGCCGCGCGGCGCGGTCCAGATCTCTTCCATCACGACGCCGTCTTTCGTCGACGTCCAATGCCCGGTCATCCATGCAAGATCATCGAGGTTCGGTTGAGCGGCGAGAGCGAGGAGGAGCAGCAGTGTTTGCATGCGATGAAGTTACGCGTTCCGCGATGGCTGGTCTTGGAGAAACTGGACACCGAGTCCGGTCGGCAGATCGAGCCAACGCGACGGCGACAGGCCGGCCATCGAGCGGAACTCGTTGGTCATGTGCGCCTGATCGAAGTAGCCGGCATCGAGCGCCGCGTTCACGCCGCTCGCGCCGCCGCGCAACATCGCCGCGGCGCGTCCGAGGCGCGTGACGCGCGCGAGTGTCTTCGGCGTGATGCCGAGCGCGCGATCGAACGCGCGTGCGAGAGTGCGGACCGTGACGCCGTATTTCGCGGCGAGACGCGTCATCGAAACGCGTCCGCCAGCGGCGCGAATAGTGGATGCCGCGGCGCACGCGAGCGCATTCGCGGTCACGTCGCGGAACGCATCGAGGATCAGATGCAAGCGCTGTTCATCTG
>Ga0075421_100002408_pt1 | contig 22389 bp, 17 predicted proteins | sample SoiMetdeltSBSDD5_FD_75292 | JGI IMG/M metagenome (GOLD analysis project Ga0075421, IMG submission 75292) | Bulk soil microbial communities from a Populus tree surrounding site in Tennessee, USA - Soil MetaG P. deltoides SBSDD5 | ecosystem: Environmental > Terrestrial > Soil > Tree plantation...
GGACTACGACGCGGCCGGCCAGACCTACTTCGCGTGGCTGGGCGACGAGAGCGACACCGTGATGCACTACCTGTCCCTGACCACCGGCTTCGGGCGCCACAACCAGGACAACATGTACCGCTGGGAGACCGCCGGCTATCTCAACTGGGCGAACGCCGTGGCCGGCGACCTCCTGGCCAGCCCGGAAGCGCCGCGGGCGACGGCCGCCCTCCTGGCCGCCGACCGCAAGGCGCGGCTGGCCAAGGACGCCTTCGATGCCTGGAGGTATCTCGAGGGCGCGTCCAGCGCGCGCGAGGCCTACGTGACGCTCAAGCAGGCCGCGGACGGCCTCGGCGTCGTCTCGACCGCCCTGGCGGAGTCGCAGCGGCAGGCCGCCCTCGGCATCGGGCCGCGCAAGGACGGATGCCGGCCGCGGTATCCGAAGGAGTAGCCGCGGGCCGTCACTCCTCGCGGATGTCGATCCCGAGCTGCCGGCACTTCTTGTACAGGTGGCTGCGCTCCAGCCCCAGGCTGCGCGCGGCGTTGGTGACATGGCCGCCGTGGGCGCGCAGGCGCTCGCGGATGACGTCCCGCTCGTAGGCGTCGAGGATCTCCCGGAGCGCCCCCTCCGGAGGGAGGGCGCCCATGCGCGCGGGGGGCGCCGCTCCACCCGCCCCGGGCAGGGCGGCGCGCACGTCCGCGGGCCCGATCGGATCGGCATCGGAGAGGATCAGGACCCGCTCCACCACGTTGCGCAGCTCGCGCACGTTCCCCTTCCACGGCTGCTCCTGGAGCAGCGCCAGCGCTTCCGGGGAGAGCTGGCGCGGCCGCCAGTGATGGCGATGCACGGCGGCGGCGGCGAAGTGGGCGGCCAGAGCGGGGATGTCCTGCGGATGCTCGCGCAGGGCGGGAGTGCGCAGGCTCAAGGTGTTGATCCGGTAGTACAGGTCCTCGCGGAAGCGCCCGTCGGCCACCAGCGCGTCGAGGTCGCGGTTGGTCGCGGAGATGACGCGCACGTCCACCTTGATCTCGCCCGTACCGCCCACGCGCGCGATCTCGCCGTCCTGCAGGACGCGGAGGAGCTTGGCCTGCATGGGCGCCGCCATGTCGCCGATCTCGTCCAGGAACAGGGTGCCGCCGTCCGCCTGCTCGAAGCGGCCGCGGCGCTGGGCCACCGCGCCCGAGAAGGCCCCCTTCTCGTGGCCGAACAGCTCGCTCTCCACGAGCTCCGCCGGCACCGCCGCGCAGTTCATCTTGACGAACGGCTGCTCGCGCCGTGGGGAGAGGTCGTGCACGGCCCGCGCCACGAGCTCCTTGCCCGTGCCGTTCTCGCCCAGGATGAGGATGGGCACGTCGGCGGGCGCCGCGCGCTCGACCACGGCGCGCAGGGCCGCCATCTGCCGGCTCTCGCCGATGAGGGCCAGCTCGTCGCGCCAGTACTTCTGCAGCTCCTTGTTCTCGCGCTGCAGCCGGTCCAGGCGCAGCGCGTTGCGGAGGGTGAGGAGGAGCCGCTCCAGCCCGATGGGCTTCTCGACGAAGTCGAGCGCACCCAGGCGCGTCGCCTTCACCGCCGTGTCCAGGGTGGCCTGTCCGCTCATGAGGATCACGGGCACGTCGGGCGAGCGCTCCTTGACCCGGGCCAGGAACTCGAGCCCGTCCATCTCCGGCATCACCACGTCGGAGAGGATCGCGTCCACCGTCTCTTCCTGGAGGCGCTCGAGCCCGCGCGCGGCGGAGCTGGCGGTGAGCGCGGTGTAGCCCTCCAGGGCGAACGCGCGCGAGAGCGAGGCCAGGGTGCCCGCGTCGTCGTCGACGATCAAGATTCGCGGTTTCACGGCTTATTAAGGCAGGGGGGGCACTCACAGATCATCCGCGATGGCTGTTCGCGGCCCCCCCTGCAACCCCCCTCGCCCGTCGCCGCCGCTGCGCGGCGCCGCCGGGCTCTACGTGACATCTGCCACCTTGCTACGTGCCACTTGCCACCTCGCTACGTGACACTGGCCACCTCCATTATCGGCGCCGACGGAAGCACCAGCGTGAATGTCGTGCCCACCCCGGGTGCGGATTCGACCTGGATCCTTCCTCCGTGGTCGGACACGATGCCCTGCACGATCGCGAGGCCGAGGCCCGTCCCGCCCTTCTTCGTCGTGTAGTACGGGGTGAAGAGGCGCGTGCGCTGCTCCTCCGTGAGCCCGGGTCCGGTGTCGGACACTTCGAGGGCCACGCCCTCCCCGACCGCGCGCGTCTTCACCGCCAGCGTGCCGCCGTCGGGCATTGCCTCCAGCGCGTTCGCCACCAGGTTGCCCAAAGCGCGCCCGAGCAGGTCGCGGTCCGCGGGTACGGGCGGCAGGCCCGTGGCGAGAGCGGTCTCGATCTTCACCGTCGCCGCCCGCGCGCGGTAGAGAGCGAGCACGCGCTCCACGAGCTCGCCGAGGTCGGTGGGGGCCAGCCGCGGCGGGGGCATGCGCGCGAACTGGCTGAACTCCTCGACGATGGACCGCAGCGACCGCAGCTCGTCGAGGATGGTGTCGCTGGATTCGCGGAAGAGGGACTGGAAACGCTCGGCATCCTGGGCGCCATCCTGGTCGAGGGCCCGCCGCAGCGTCTCGATGGAGAGCTGGATGGGGAAGATCGGGTTCTTCAGCTCGTGGGCCAGGCGGCGCGCCATCTCGCGCCAGGCCGCCACCCGCTCCGCCTGCACGAGCCGCTCGCGCGAGGTCCGCAGCTCGTGGGTCATGGAGGCGAAGGCGTGCGCGAGCTCGCCCACCTCGTCGGAGGCCTCCACGGCCGTGTGCTCGAGGTCGCCCGCGCCCACCGCGCGTGCGCGGGCCGCCAGCTCCCGCACCGGCCCCGCGATACGGCCGGAGAGGACGAGCGCGGTGGCGAGCGCGGCCAGGAGGGCGAGGACGGCCACACCCAGGGTCAGCCAGCGGACCCCGCCCGTCACGACCGCCAGCAGAGTGTGGGGAACCGCGACCACTTCCCACAGCGAGGCCCCGAGGGGCGCCGCCGCCCACCGGTACGCCGCGCCCGAGATGTCCGCCGTCCCCTCGCCCTTGGCCGGATCGAACGGCGCCGCCTGCGCGAGCGGGGAATCGGGGCGGGCCACCCAGCGTCCGCGCGCGGTGTCCCGGAGCGCGACCTCCGCCCCCATGAGGTCGGACAGCTCGGCCAGCATCTCCGAGTCCAGGGGGAAGCCGCCGCGCACGACGACGGGCACGCCGCCCCACGTGGCCGGTTGCGCGGCCACCACGGCCAGACGCTCCGCGGCGCCGTATTCGTTCGCTACCGTTTCCCAACGGAGATCGGCCGTGCCTTCCACGGCGTGATCGCCCTCGGGCAGCCCGACCCCCGCCGGCCACTGGCGCGAGGAGAGCACGCGTCCCGAGCCGTCCACGATCTCGAGCAGGGGAAGGCCGTGGCTCGCACCCAGCTCCTCCGCGGTCTTGCGCGCCTTCTCCTCCGAAGGCGCCGCCACCCCCAGCTCGTCGCGGACGATCGCGGCCACCGCGCTGTCGGCCTGGCGCTGGAGGCTGCCGACGCGCGCGCGCACGCCGTCGAGGCCCTGACCCAGGCGCTGGCGGGCCGCGCGCTCGAGACGGTCGGAGAGCAGGGCCACGACGAACACGGCGAACAGCAGAAGGGGCGGCACCGCTACCAGCACGAAGGCGGCGAGGAGGCGGCCGCGCAGACCCTGTCCGCGGCGGCTGGGCAGCGTGAGGCGGCTCAAGGCTCGACCCACGCGTTCTCGACGACGAGGGCTCCGGACGCAGTCGCGCGGAGGGCGTGGACCCCGGACCGCGCGCCGAGGGGGAGCGGCACCCGGGCCAGGGGCACGAGCACATGCGCCGCGCGGAGCGTCTCCTCGATGCGCTGCAGCTCGGCGCGGCGGCGGTCGAAATCGCGCACGGAGTCGGCCGCCTCGAGGGCGGATCGGATCTGGGCCGAAGATCCGGCGAGAGCGGCCAGCTCCTCGAGGGCGAGGCCCGCTTCCGCCACTTCCGGATACCAGACGATGAGCCGCGGCCGTCCGGGCGCCGTCGCGGCCGCCGGAACCGCCACCGCTTGCACCTCCAGGCCCAGCGCGGTGAGGTGGGCGACCACCCGCTGGCTCGCGGATTGCGGGACGTCGGAGGCGACCTTGAGCGCGACCCGCCCCGTGACGGCCGCGGGGGCGGCCGCCGCGCGCGCGGGCGGGACGGGCAGCGGCGGCAGCAGCGTGGGGCCGAGCAGGATGTCGGCGGGCTCGCCGCCCGGAAGGAAGTGACGCGCGAGCTGCGCTCGATCCACGGACGCCGCGATGAGCGCGCGAAGGCGGCCGTCCGCGAGCGGAGGCGCGGCCGGATCGAGGAGGAGCAGCAGCAGGCCCGTGGCCGGCGGCAACGGAGGCGCCGCCGGCGTGACGTCCGCGGCCGCGCCTTCGAAGCGGGCGGCGCGTTCCGTGGGCGCCGCGATCAGGCGGACGACGTCGAGGAAGGGCCGGCCGCGCACGTGGCGGCCGAACGCGGTCGCGCTCACCCCACGCGCGGAGGGCGGCGTGGTGGGCACGAACGGTCCCGCGCCGGCTCCGCGTGCGCTGACGACGGCGGCGGCGGGAGAGGCCAGCGGCGCGAGCGGCACTGCCGTCGGCAGGCGGAAGCGGAGGACGAGCCGGCTCTCGTCGACGGCGCTCAGACCGGCGACGGCCTCGCTGCTCCGCCGGCGGTACTCGTCCCCGCCTTCGAGGACGCGCGCCAGATGGGCCGCGGCCACCGAGTCGGTGCGCAGGAACCGCCGGAGTCCGCGCACGGCGTCCGCCGCCCCCACGGGTGCGCCGTCGTGGAACGTGGCCGGGGCGAGCCGCAGCGTCCACTCGCGTCCCTCCGCGGCGCTGGCCCAGGACTGGGCGAGACCTGGCCGCGGCCGTCCCTCGTCGTCGACGCCGAGCAGCGTCTCGTGCACGAGGCCGGCCAGGATGCGGTCGGCCAGGCCACGCGGCAGGGACGGCTCGACGGTGGTCGCCGCCTCCGCCACCGCGATGCGCAGCTCGCCGCCGTAGCGCGGGCCGAGGGCGGACCGTGCGCTCGGCCCCGGGGCGAGGGCCAGCACGGTCATGGTGGCGAGAAGGGCGCGGGCGGCGTTCGCGGTGAGCCTCACTTGCGCTGCGCCATCTCGAAAAGGGCGATCCGGAAGCCGCCGCCTGCGCCTTCGAGGGCCGCCGCGAGCAGGGCGTTCGCGCCGTGACGGCGGCCGGCCAGGGCGCGGACCGCGCCCTCCACGGACAGGCTGGCCGCGGCCGCGTCCGCGTCGCGGAAGAGGAGGATGCGGTCGTGCTCGCTCGGCGCGTCCGGGCTGGCCGCCGCGATCAGCCCGGGCCACAGCCGCGCGAGCGCCGGGCCCGCGCGGCGGTCCGGACCCGACGGATCCGGTGCGCCGACGCGCGCCAGCGCGCCCTCCGCGCCGACCACCCAGCCCTCCTCGGGTTCCATGGCCAGCACCGGGCCGTCGATGCCGCCTCCCGCGACCTCGAGGAGGTTGGTCCCGGGACGGAACCGCACGCCGGCCGGGACGCGCGGCCAGGGCACGGCGTCCGCCTGGTGCGTGGCGGTGAGGCGGTTGCCGTCGAGCGAATAGAGCACCGCACGGGGGGTGCGGCTGGTGAGAGCCCAGCAGGCGGACTCGCTCTCCGCGGCCAGCAGCACGCCACCCGGGAAGCGCACGCCGGCCAGCGGGCCGGGCAGCTCACGTCGCGACTCGAGGCGCAGGGCGAGGCCGTCGCGACGGTACAGGGCCAGCGCGTCGTCGAAGAGGACGAGCAGCCGTTCGTCGCCCAGGAAGGCGAGGGCGACGATCCGGCCCTCGACCTCCGGCGTGATCGCGCGGTCGAGCACGTCCACGCCCTCCGCCCCCGATCCGGCGCGCCCGGGAATGAGGGGCAGGAGGGCGGGATCCCAGGAGGAGGACACGGAGAGGACGTCGACGAGCGCCGCGGACGGCTCTTCGACCACGCGGGCCGACCACACCAGGCGCGTGCCCAGCGCCGCCACCGAAGAGGAGACGGACAGCCGGGGGCCGGAGCTGGTCAGGCGGACACGCCCCTCGAGCCGGGGCCGCACGAGCGCGTCGAGGTCCAGGCCCAGGCTGGTGCCGGTGTGGTCCTCGGGCGGGGAGAACTCCACGGCACGGCCGGCGGAGACGCGGACGATCTCGCCGGCGACGGCGTCGGCCAGCCGGCCCAACGACGAAGCGGGCGTGGCCGCCGCGGCCAGCACGAGGACCGCCGCCAGCGCTCCCACGCGGCAAGGATAGCGTGACTGGCCCCCGCGGCGTGCGCGGGGCCCCGGGGCGCGGTGTATGCTTTTCCACATGACACTCGTGGAGCGCGTCACCCAGGACCTCACCGCGGCCATGAAGAGCCAGGACGCCGGGCGCACCAGCGCGCTGCGCATGGCCAAGGCCGCCCTCAAGAACCGCGAGATCGAGAAGAAGGGCGAGCTCGACGACGCGGAGGCGACGCGCGTCCTGCAGGCCCTCGTGAAACAGCGCGAGGATTCGATCTTCCAGTTCCGCAAGGCCAACCGGCCCGAGCTCGTCCAGAAGGAGGAGAAGGAGCTGGACGTCCTCAAGGCCTACCTGCCCGCGGAGGCCTCCGAGGCCGAGATCGACCAGGCGGTGACCAAGGCGCTCGCGGAGACGGGCGCGGCCACGCCCAAGGACATGGGCAAGGCGATGAAGGCGGCCATGGCCGCGCTGCAGGCCGCCGGAAAGCCCGCCGACGGCAAGAAGGTCAACGACGCCGTCCGCCGGCGCCTGGGCGCCTAGCCCGGCCGCATGCGCGAGAGCGTCCGGCGAGTCGGTCAGCGCTTCATGATTGGCTTCGACGGCCTGGAGGCCTCTGCGGACGTGAAGCGGCTCATCCGCGACTTCGGGGTCGGCCACGTCATCCTGTTCGCGCGGAACGTGGACAGCCCGGAGCAGGTGGCCAGCCTCAACCGCGAGCTCCAGGAGACGGCGCGCAACGCCGGGCACGACACGCCGCTCCTCATCGCGGTGGACCAGGAGGGCGGCCGCGTGGCCCGCATGGGCCCGCCCTGGACGGTCTGGCCGCCCCTGCGCGCCCTGGGCCGCATCGGCGCCGAGGACCTCGCGCGTCGCATGGGCGCGGCCCTGGCCGCGGAGTGCGCGTCGGCGGGGATCAAGTGCGATTTCGCGCCCATCATGGACGTGGACACGAACCCGAACAACCCGATCATCGGCAACCGCTCGTTCGGCGACGACCCCGACCTCGTGGGCAGGCTCGGCGTGGCCATGATCGAGGGGCTGCAGGGCGGGGGAGTCGTGGCCTCGGCCAAGCACTTCCCCGGGCACGGCGACACCGACCTCGATTCCCACCTCGAGCTGCCCGTGGTCGAGCAGGGCCGCTCGCGTCTCGAAGACGTGGAGATCCGTCCCTTCAAGCGCGCGATCGCGGCCCGGGTGGCGACGATCATGATGGCGCACGTCCTCTACCCCGAGCTCGACGCGGAATATCCCGCCTCCATCTCGCGGCCCGTCGTGGACGGCATCCTGCGCCGCGAGCTCAAGTACGACGGGGTGGTGCTGACGGACGACCTCGAGATGAAGGCGGTGGCCGACCGCTGGACGCCGGACACCTCCGCCGTGCTGGCCATGCAGGCGAGCTGCGACATCGTCCCCGTGTGCAACACCCACGACGCGCAGGTCACCGCCATCGAAGGAGCGGTGCGCGCGGTGGAGGCGGGCGACGTGCCTTTCAAGGCCATGGACGATTCGCTGAAGCGGATCCGCACCATGAAGGAGCGCTACCTGCTGCCCTATCGCGATCCCGATCCACGCGAGGCGCGGCGGCGCGCGGGATCGCCCGAGTTCATGGCCCTCGCCCAGGAGATCTCGGAGCGCGGCGGAGAGCCGCTCCGGTTCCCGTGGACCTCGGACTGAAGGGACGCGCGGCGGCCGTCGCCGCCGCCTCGCGCGGTCTGGGCCGGGCGACCGCGCACGCCCTGGCCGCGGAGGGCTGCTCGGTCGCGCTCTGCGGCCGCGACGAGGCCCGACTGCGCGAGGCCGCGGAAGCGATCGCGGGGGCCACGGGGGCGCGCACCCTGGCCGTGAAGGCCGACGTCGGAGTAGCCGCGGACTGCCACGCGTTCGTGACGCGGGCGGCCGAGGCGTTCGGCCGCCTCGACATCCTCGTCACCAACACGGGGGGACCACGTCCGGGCGCCTTCGAAGCGGTCGGCGACGAGGCCTGGGAAGAGGCGTACCGCGTCACCCTGGCCAACGTCGTCCACCTCGTGCGCGCGGCCATTCCCCACATGCGCGCGCACCGCTGGGGCCGGATCGTGAACATCGCGTCCCTCTCCGCCCAGCAGCCCATCCAGGGCCTCGCCCTGTCCAACGCGTTGCGCCCCGCCATCGTCGGCCTGGCGGAGACGCTGGCCAACGAGCTCGGCAAGGACGGCATCCTCGTGAACACGGTCTGTCCCGGCTATACGCGCACGGAGCGGTTGGACGAGGTCGCGCAGGCCCGGGCCAGGTCGATGGGCGTCACGGCGGCCCAGGTCATCGAGGCCCTCGGCCGCTCCGCGCCCCTCGGACGCGTGGCCGAGCCGGAGGAGCTGGCGGTGGTGGTCGCGTTCCTCTGCTCGGAGCGCGCCTCCTACGTCACCGGCACCACGATCGCCGTGGACGGCGGCGCCACGCGACGGGTGCTGTGAGCTGGAGGCGGCCGCGCGCGCTCCGCCCCGGGGATCTCCTCGGGGTCTGCGCGCCCGCCGGCACCGTCGATCTCGGCCGCCTCAAGCGCGGGGTCGAGCGCCTCGAGCAGATGGGATTCCGGGTGAAGGTGGGCGAGGCCGTCGCGAAGCGGCACATCTACACCGCGGGCACGGCCGAGGAAAGGCTCGCCGATCTGCACGGCTTCTTCGCCGACGACGAGGTCGCGGGCATCCTCTGCGCCCGCGGTGGCGCGGGAGCGGGATGGCTGCTGCCGCGCCTGGACCTCGATCTCCTGCGCGCCCATTTCAAGCCGTTCATCGGCTACAGCGACGTGACCTACGTGCATCTCGTCTTCAACCAGCTCGAGATGGTGACCTTCCACGGCCCCATGGTCGCCTGGGAGTTCGCGGCCGGCGCGTTCGACGAACCGAGCTGGAAGGCGGGCGTGCAGGGCGGCGGGACGCCCTACGCCACCGAGCCGGGTGACCTCGTGTGCCTCCGCGACGGGGAGGGGGAGGGCCGCCTGCTGGGCGGCTGCCTGTCCATTCTCGCCGCCGCCGCGGGCACGCCCTGGCCGCTGCGCCCGGACAAGGAGGGCACCGTCCTCTTCATCGAAGACGTCGATGAGAAGCCGTACAAGGTGGACCGGATGTTGCTACAGCTCCGGTCGTCGGGCGCCTTCGAGGGCGTTCGCGCTGTCGCGTTCGGCGACATGAAGGGGTGCAACCCGCCGGCCTCGGCGGACTACACGCTGGAGGACGTCATCCGGGAGTCGTTGTCGGGACTGGACATACCGATCGCGCTGGGCCTCTCCAGCGGCCACGTCACCGGGCCCAACGTGACGCTGCCCCTGGGCGTGCGGGCGCGTCTAAGCTGCCACGGCGACGAGGCACGCTTCGAGGTCCTGGAGGCTTCGGTCGAATGAAAGTGCACTTGTCGGCGATTGCGGGCACGGCCATGGCCTCGCTCGCCGGTCTCCTGCGCGAGCGCGGGCACGAGGTCACGGGGTCCGATCAGGACATCTACCCGCCGATGTCGACCCAGCTCGAGGAGCTCGGGATCCCCGTGCGCTCGCCGTACGCGGAGGACAACGTGCCCGCGGACGCGGAGCTGGTCGTGATCGGCAACGCGCTCTCGCGCGGCAACCCAGAGGTCGAGATCGTCCTCGACCGCAAGCAGCGCATGGCCAGCCTGCCCCAGGTGCTGGCCGAGCAGATCATCCGCGGCCACGAGTCGCTGGTGGTGGCGGGCACGCACGGCAAGACGACCACCACGAGCATGCTCGCCTTCCTCCTCGACCAGGCCGGCCTCGACCCGTCCTTCCTGATCGGCGGCGTGCCCGCGGACTTCGCGCGCAGCTACCGCATCGGGGGGGGCAAGCACTTCGTGGTCGAAGGCGACGAATACGATTCCGCGTTCTTCGACAAGCGGCCCAAGTTCCTCCACTACCTGCCCGACATCGCGGTCATCGGCAACCTCGAATACGACCACGCCGACATCTATCCCGACCTCGCCTCCGTGCAGCTCGCGTTCGCGCGCCTCATCCAGCTCATCCCGCGGCGCGGCCTTCTCGTGGCGGGCATCGAGAGCGCGCCCTTGCGCGAGCTCCTGCCGCGCGCGCTCTGCCGCGTGGAGACCTTCGCGCTGGGCGCGGGAGAGGCGGACTGGCGGGGCGAGGAGGCGGGGCCGGCGCCGGACGGCGGCTGGCGGTTCCGGCTGCGTCACGGAGGCAAGGACCTCGGCGAGTATCGGGTCCAGCTCCCGGGCGAGCACAACGTCCGCAACGCGATCGCGGCGGTGGCCCTGGCCCATGCCGCGGGGGTGACGCCGGAGAAGTCGCGCGAGATCCTGCCGCGCTTCCGCGGGGTGAAGCGCCGCCTGGAGGTCAAGGGGAAGGCCCGCGGCGTGATCGTCTACGACGACTTCGCGCATCATCCGACGGCCGTGCGCGAGACGCTGCACGCGCTGGCAATGGGGGCGACCGGGAAAGGCCGCCTCTTCGCCGTCTTCGAGCCCCGGTCCTACACTTCGCGCACCCGCGTGTTCCAGGAAGACTTCGCCCACGCGTTCGAGGGGGCGGACGCGGTGGTGGTGGCCGCCGCCCACATGCCGGGCAAGGTGCCGGAAGCGCAGCGCTTGTCCGAGAACGACCTCGTGCGGGCGATGCAGGCCCGTAGCCAGGATGCCCGGTTCATCGGGCCCGTGGACGACATCGTGTCCCACCTCGCCCGCGAGCTGCGCGAGGGCGACCGGGTGGTGATCCTTTCCAACGGCGGGTTCGGGGGCATCCACGGCAAGCTCCTGGCCGCGCTGGGTGCCCCCGCCCCCGTCTCCAGATAACGAAAAGCGCCTATCCAGGGCCCTGATGGTGGCAAGTCCGGGCCTCTCTGTGGTATAGCTCTGCGTCCCGCGAGCCGGAAAAGAGGTCCCACGGTCACTTCAAGGAGGACGCCCATGAGCCGTTGGCGCACGAATGGATGGGTCGTGGCGCTCGGAATGCTCCTGGTCCACGCCGTGCCCGCCCAGGCCCAGCAGAGGACCGGGAGCACGGTGTCCGGCTCGGTCGTGGACGAGTCGGGCGCCATCCTGCCCGGCGCGAACGTCCAGATCCAGGGACCGGGCGTGAACCGGTTCCAGACGACGGGTCCGGAAGGCACGTACACCTTCACCGTCGTGCCTGCCGGGACCTACAAGGTGACGGCGAACCTCGGCGGATTCGGGCCCGGCACTCGCGACGTCACCGTGCCCGGAACCGGCACCGTCCAGGTCCCCGCGCTGAGCCTCAAGGTGGCCGTCCACGGCGAAGAGGTCGTGGTCACCGCCACCCGCGCGGAGACGTCGCTGGTCAACGCCCCCGCCACCATGACCGTCATCGGCAACGACGTCATCGAGACCTCGCCCGCCCAGAACTTCGGCGACCTGCTCCGCGGCGTGCCCGGCCTCAACGTCATCCAGATGTCCGCGCGCGACGTCAACATGACGAGCCGGCAGGGCACCTCGACCCTGTCGAACTCGCAGCTCGCGCTGCTCGACGGCCGCAGCATCTACCTCGACTTCTTCGGCCTGATCCTCTGGGACTTCGTGCCCACCAACCCCGAGGAGATCAAGCAGATCGAAGTGGTGCGCGGGCCCGCCTCCGCGGTCTGGGGAGCCAACGCGCTCACCGGCGTCATCAACATCATCACGAAGTCCCCGCGTGAAGCCGCGGGCACGACCCTCACCCTGACCGGCGGCAGCTTCACCCGCGACGCCGGCTCGACCGTCGGCGAAGACGCGGGCACCCTCTGGGGCGCGGGCATCGTCCACGCCGGGGCACCGAACGACACCTGGTCCTATCGGCTCACCGCGGGCTACTTCAAGTCCGACGCCTATCCGCGCCCGACCGGCTTCGTCCCCGGCGTGATCACGGGGACGACGTGCACGCAGACCACCCATCCGCTCGACGCGTCGTTCAAGACCGGCTGCGGCATCTACCCGCCGGACCGTGGGGCGCTGCGGCCGGGCGATCAGGCCTTCGAGAACCGGGGCACCAGCCAGCCCAAGTTCGAGGGACGCCTGGACCAGGAGCTGCACAACGGCGGCCGCATCACCTACAGCGGCGGCTACGCGGGCACGGAGGGCATCGTCCACACCGGCATCGGGCCCTTCGACCTGCAGAGCGGGTCCTACCTGGCCTACGGCCGCGTGGGCTACGTGAAGAGCGGATTGAAGGTCGCCGCCTTCGGGAACTTCCTCGACGGGGACGCCCCCAACCTCCTCTCCGTGGACGCCCGCACCGGGCAGCCCCTGCAGCTCACCTTCAAGACGCAGACCTACGACTTCGAGGTGGGGAACACGAACGTCGTCGGCGGCAACAACATCATCACCTACGGCGGCAACGCGCGGCGCAACAGCTTCGACCTCTCCATCGCTCCGCGGGCGGAGGACCGCAACGAGTTCGGCGCCTACCTCCAGGACGAGATCTTCTTCGGGCGGTTCCGCTTCAACGTCGGGGCCCGGGTGGACAAGTTCGGAAACATCGACAAGGCCGTCTTCTCCCCGCGCGTGACCGCGATGTTCAAGCCGCTGCAGGCCCACGCCGTCCGCGCCTCCTTCAACCGCGCCTTCCGCTCGCCGTCCGCGATCAACAACTGGCTGGACGTGGCCACGGTCACGGGGGTGTTCCCGCTGGGCGCGGTGGATCCGCGCCTGGGGTCGGCGACGTTCCCCGTGGTCACCCGGTCCGTCGGCAGCAACACCCCCCAGATCGGCGAGCCCAACGGCCACGATTTGAAGGAGGAGTCGCTGACCGCCTACGAGATCGGCTACACGGGCACGTTCGCGAACAAGACCACGGTGGGCCTCGCGTACTACATCAACGACACCGACGACAACATCAACTTCATCACCGACCTGTGCCGCAAGCGCTACTCCGCCGCGAACCCGCCCGCGGGCTGGCCGCTGCCCCCGGTGGTCCTGGAGCTCCTGGCCCAGCGCGGCACCTGCCTGCCCGCGGAGTTCACGTACCTGAACCTCGGCAAGCTGCGGAACAAGGGCTTCGAAGCCTCCATCGACCATACCTTCAGCCGCTGGCTGAGCGGCTTCGCGAACTACTCCTGGCAGGACGACCCCAAGGCCAAGGACAACAACACGCCCGCCTCCGAGATCACCCTGCCTCCGCATCACCGGTTCAACGCGGGCGTCAACGTGAACCAGCGTCGCTTCCTGGGCAGCGCGTCCGTGCACTACGTCTCGAAAGCCTTCTGGACGGACGTCCTGGGCGCTTCCTTCAACGGCTTCACCGACTCCTTCACGATGGTGAACGCGACCGTGGGCCTCAAGTGGCTGGACGGGAAGCTCGTGACCTCGATCAAGGGCACGAACCTGCTCAACGACGACAACTTCGAGGGCGGGATCCAGCAGCACAACTTCGGCGACCTCATCACGCGCACGGTGGTGGGCGAGGTGCGCTACCGGTTCTGAGGCGCGGCGGAGGACGGGCCCCGCGGTCTTCGGCGCCGCTGCCCTGATCGCGGGGGCCGTCGTCGCCGCCCATCCTTCCGTCGGGCCGCCTGCCACTGCCTCGCGCCCGGACGGCCGCTTCGAGATCGGGGCCGCCGGCGACGTCGTCCGGGACGGCACCTGGCTGCGCGACAAGGAAGGGCGGTACCTCGTCCTTCGCGGCGTGAACCTCGCTTCGCGCAGCAAGCAACCGCCCTACCTGCCCGTCCTGCCCATCGAGACACGCGTGCTGTCTCCCGGGGCCGTGTCCAGGGAGCTCGAAAGGCTCCAGCCGGAGCTGCGTCGGCTGGTGGACGCCGGCGTCAACGTGGTGCGGCTCCTCGTGATGTGGAAGGCGATCGAGCCCGTCTATCAGGACCCGTACCTCGCCCTCCAGCCGGCCGGCCTGGCCTATCTCGCGGCCGTCCGCCAGATCGTCGACGCGCTCTACGCGCACGGCATTTTCGTCATCATCGACTTCCACCAGGACATCGCGAGCGAGGCGTACGGCGGCGACGGGTTTCCCGATTGGGCGCTCGCCGTCGACCACGATCACCCGCGCCCGGGGGCGGCTCCGAAGCCGGATGCCCGGTGGGGCATCCGCTATTACGCGGTCCCGGGCGATGGGCTGAGCAAGGCCGTCCGCCACACCTTGCAGTCGTTCTGGCGTGACGCCGTCACCAACACCGAGGCGGGCCTCGTCGAAGCGCCCGCGCAGACGCATCTCGTGCGCACCATCGGAATGACGGCCTCGTTCTTCGGCGGACACCCGGGAGTGCTCGGCTACGAGCCCTTCAACGAGCCGCACCAGGTCGGCCTTCCCAAGACCGCCTTCGAGCGCGAAACCCTCGGCCGCTTCTACGGGGCGGTGATCCAGGCCGTCTCGCGGGCGGACCCGAAGGCGTTCGTGTTCGTCGAGCCGCGGATGGACTGGACGACCTATCCCGCGGACGTCGCGGAGCCGTCGCTCCTGCGTCCCTGGAGCATCTTCGGCTTCACGGACCGTCCGCAGACGTTCCTCGACGTCGGCTCCCAGCCGCGCGATGCGCGCGTCGTCTTCTCGTTCCACTACTACGATCCCGCGCTCGTGGCCGGAGTGCCCTTCCGCGGCCGCCTGGCGCCCCGGGCGCGCACCTGGTCCACATTCTTCGCGGCCATGGACTCCGTGATCCGCGGTCAGGGACACGTGCCGTTCCTGACCGAGTTCGGCTGCGATCAGAACTGGACGAAGCCCTCCGACTTCCGGCCCGAGGTCTACGGCACGATCGCCCGCGCCTGCATGGACCTCCAGTACCGTGCGGTCGACGACAGCCTGTGGAGCGCGACGTACTGGAACGTCGATTTCTACAGCCGCCGCGATGCGGACGGCCGTGCCCACGAGAACTGGAACGAGGAGAACCTGTCGCTGCTCGGCCCGGAAGGGCCGCGCAACCTCGACGTGGCCTCCCGGCCCTATCCGATGCGCAGCTCCGCCCGTCCCGTGCTGCTGCGCTTCGACCTCGCGTCACGACAGGGCGCGATCGCCATGCAGGGCGCGCCGGTGGCGGCGCCGACGGTCGTCTTCGTGCCCGTGCGCACGCACTACGCGGGGGGCTTCGAGGTGCGGGCCACGACTTCGCGCGCTCCCGTCTGGGACGCGGCTCGCTCTCTCCTCTACTGGTGGCCGCGGCCGGGCGACGGCACACATGCGCTCGTCATCGCTCCCCGCGGCGCCTTGGACTCGCGGATCCTGCCGCCGGCCGTCGAGGCCCTCCTGCCGGCCATGGCGAGCTCGACCTTCGGCGGGAAGTGACTGCGGTCACCGGCCCTTCGAGCCCTCCGGACCCGCGGACCTGACGCGGCCGGCGCGCGGGCGACACTCGGCGCGTTGGCGCAGCGCCCCACGGACCTCGACGGTTGCGTCCGACTCGTCTGGAAAGCCGTGACCTGGCTCCAGCGGGGGAAGGTCGATCCCGCTCTGGGCCTCCTCGAGACCCTCGAAGGACCGGACCTGGACGAATGGTCGGCCGCGGTCGTGCGCGGCACGGCGCGCCTGCGCGCCGCGGAGGCGCACCTCAGGCAGGCCGTGACCATCGAGGAGCGCGGGGACGCGGAGGGCGCCTCGATCGAGTGGGTCCTGGCCGCGCAGGCCGTTCGCGACGCGCTGGGCGACGTCACGCTGGGCCTCACGCACCGTACCGACGACATGGTGTTGTGCCTCCCCGATCCCTGGCTTCACGTGGTGGACGGCTTCCAGGAGCATCTCGACGCGGAGCACCGCCGCGTGGTACACCGGACGCGGAGGACGGCATGACCCTGCCCGCGGACCTGCGCGCGCTTCTGGACTCATTGGAAGCGATGCCGCGCGAGCTCCAATCGGCGGCGGAGAGGATGGGGGCGGAAGCGGCGCGCACGCCTCCCGCCGGGGGCGGCTTCGGCCTGGTCGAGCAGGCCTGGCACCTGGCCGACCTGGAGCGCGAAGGGTACGGAGTGCGGATCCGGCGCCTCCTCGCCGAGGACGATCCCGAGCTTCCCGACTTCGACGGGGCACGCGTGGCCGCGGAGAGGAACTACCGCGCGAAGCCGCTGGGGGAGGGGATCGCGGCCTTCCTGGCCGCGCGAACTGCGAACCTCACCCGGCTGCGCTCGGTGGAGGCGGTGGCGTGGGATCGGGCCGGGCGCCAGGATGGCGTCGGCCCCCTCACGCTTCGCGACGTCCCGCGCATGATGCGCGAGCACGACGACTCGCACCGCGCGGAGATCGCGGCATTGCTCGCGGGCCCGGCGCTGCCCCGGGACCCCGTTTCCGCCTGAAGGTCAGCCGGCGGCCGCGGCGGCGAGCGCGCTGCGGCGAAGGCTGAGCAGGGCGAACACGGGCACCGACGCCAGGACCGCGAAGGCCACCACGAAGGCCACGAAATTGACGTCGAGCCCGAGCTGCATCAGGGCCCAGGTCCCCACGATGCCGTTCACCTCCACCATGCCGACGACGGTCGCCAGCAGGTCGGTTTCCTGGAAACACCACGCGAACCAGGCGAACCCCAGGAAGCTCAAGACGACGTAGGCGCCGAACAGCTCACCGAACAGGAACTCCTGGCGGTAGACCCATGTGGTGGCGAAAGCCGACGCGATCACGAGCGCGGCCGGAGCGTGGAGCCATCGCCGCAAGAGCGCCATCGACACGGCGATCGGCCCCGTCGCGATGGCGAGGCTGATGGCGAATTCGCCGAAGAGGAACGCCGCCGCGGGATTCCAGGCGCTGCCCTGAGGCCATTCGAGCAGCCACACGCGGAGTCGGATCCCCTCGTGCGCGGCCAGCGTGGTCACGGGAACGTAGACGGCCAGGAAGGCGAGTCCCCAGAGGGTCCCCCGGAGTGCGCTGACCGCCGCGCGCGGCGTGAGCCACTTCTCCTCGAGAGGTGCGATCCAGGTCATCACCTTCTGTGGCCACAAGCTCAACAGGGTGTCCTCGCCGGCGGCCCAGGCGATGAACAGCAGCGCGAAGTAGGCGAGACCGAGAATCACGTAGGCCGGCCAGTCCCCTTGGGGCAGCCAGCCTTGCAGCAAGGGTAGAGCGGTAGCGGCCCACGCTCCGACGGCGGTGCTGACGACGAGGGGCCGCCGCAGGCGGGCGGCGCCCACGTTGACGGTGCGTGTCAGGAACACCCCCAGGAGGGTGAGGGCGGAGAGGAAGCCGCCGAGGATGTCGTTCCAGTACTGCTTCGGGATGGGAGTGGCCACGAAGCCCGTGTAGCCGGTGGCGGCTCCCTGCACGCCCGCGGAAGCGAGATCGATCATCGCCGTGCGATAACCCACTTCGTCGGGCTGCCGCGCCGTCCATTCGTAATGCCGATACGCGTTGCCCTCGGCATCGAACCGCTGGTCCGATCGGAGGCGCGCGGCGGCGACGTCGAAACCGAACAACGTCCGCAAAAGGTCCGAGGCGCGCACCCGGAGACTCTCCACGTCCGCCGTCAACCGGGGGTCGCCGCCGACGGAGTCCAGACGGCGGAAGCTGCGAAGCCGGCCTTCGTGGTCCACCTGGATCAGTCCGTGGATGAGCGCGTCCCCGGCGCCTTTCCCGCGCCACCGGAATTCCCAGCTGAAGTCGTGGTGTCGCCGCGCCGGATCCGCGGGCTGGACGTCGTCGCCCGCGCGCCCGTCGATCCAGACCCGTGCCCTCTGCGAGGGCTGCGCGTTGGGGAGGAGGAGACGCAGGTATCGCCGCGCCTCCGCCCGGGCCTGTCCGAAGTCCGTCTGCAGCCGGATCTGCGTCACGGGATAGATCGTCTCCGTGCACCAGACGAGGAGGGCAATGCCCACGAGGGTGAGGACGAGCAGCGCGCGCTCCCTGGCCCCGAACCAGGTGGCGAGCGCTTCCGCCGCGTCCGCTCCCGGCGTGGACCAGGGTGTGAGCGTCTGCCGGCCCAGGGCCTCGTCGAGCTCCGCGATGCTCTGGAAGCGGCTGGACGGGCTCTTCTCGATGCAGCGCAGGATCGTCTGCTCGAGGTATTCGGGAAGTCCCGCGTCGTGCTCGCGTGGCGCCGGGGGCCGCTCCCGGATCTGTTTGAGCGCCAGGGCGACCGGCGTGTCTCCGCGGAAGGCGGGCACGCCCGTGAACATCTCGTAGAGGATGAGGCCGAGGGAGTAGACGTCGCTCCGGGCATCGGCCGCGCGCCCCTCCGCCTGCTCGGGCGCCATGTAGGCCGGGGTGCCGATGGCGATCCCGGCCCCGGTGGAGGTGCCGCTCTGCATGGATCGTGCGATGCCGAAATCCATCAGCTTCACGTTGCCGTGGCGGTCGATCATCACGTTCTCGGGCTTGAGGTCGCGGTGGACGATCCCCTGGGCGTGGGCCTCGGCCAGTCCCGAGCACACCTGATGCGCGATCTGGAGGCCCTTCCGGACGCTCATGCTGCCGAAGCGGCTGAGCACGTTCCGCAGGGTCTCGCCTTCGACGAACTCCATCGAGATGTAGGCCGTCCCGTCGCTGCGCACGAAGTCGTGGATCCGGCAGACGTTCTTGTGGGTGATCTTGCGGGCCAGGCGCAGCTCGTTCTTGAACCGCTCCATGGTCGCGGGGTCGGCGGCGACGTCGGGACGAAGGGACTTCAGGGCGACGACCTCTCCCGTCTCCTTGTCTCGAGCCTTGTAGACGACGCCCATCCCGCCCATGCCGAGCTGGCCCAGGATCTCGTAGCGCGACGTCAAGCTGGGCGGCGAGGCCGGCGGCGGGGAAGGCCGGTCCGGGCCGATCTCGCCCGTCTGCGAGACCGCCGCCTCCGCCCCGGCGATGGTTCCCGTCTCCATGGGCGGGCGGGGGACGATCGGTGTCGGCTCGGACGGACCCGGGGTCCGCTGGTCGCGGTTCCAGAGGACCTCGAAGACTTCGCCCTTCGGCTCGCCCGGTCCCATTTCCACCGTGCCGACCCAGGCGCAGCGGAGATCGGATTCGCCGGCGATGGCGTCTCGGACCAGGCGGGAGATGCAGACCTGTCCGGCGCTTCCTTGCCGGCCGAGGCGGGTCGCGAGCTCCGGACTCGCGTCGACGGCGACGCGCAGGGACGCTCCGCGCCACTCCGGATTGGACTGGAGGCGGGAGAGCCGGCGCTGGATCTCGGAGGCGCCGCGCACGGCCGCGGACGCGTCCCGGAACTCCGCGGCCAGGGATTCACCACCGCGTACGACGACGCCGCGATACTCCTCGACGACCTGGGCCGAGAGCGTGGCCAGCCGCTCCAGGACGGCGACTTCGGCCGTGGCGGCCACGCCCGTCACGGACGTGGTCGTGACTTCGGAGACGAGAACGACGCGCGGGGAGTCAGGAGCCGCGGGTGTGCTCGCCTGCGCTGGCCGCCGGCCCGCTCTGTCCTCGAACTGGGCCATCTGCTTCGCCCCTGTCCGTCACGGTTGGCTCGGGAGCGGGAAGGATAGCCGCCGTCGGACGCGGGCACAACGCCAGCGAGGAGCCGATTCACTCGGCGACGAGCGGGACGCGGGTAGGCCGAAGGCCGCAGGGGGGTGCGTTCACTCGAGGGTGGAGCACCCCCCTGATGTACTAGAACAACGTATAGATGAACGGCGCGACGGCGGAGCCGGACGTGAAGACGACGAGCAGGCCGAGCAGCCCGAGCATCACCACGATGGGTCCGAGCCACCACTTCTTGCGCACGCGCATGAACGACCACAGCTCGCCGATGATGCCCAGCTTCTCGCGCGATTCTTCGAATGCCATAAGTCCTTAGCTCAATCGAGTTCGAACAACGTCCGCCAGTCTACATCTTCCCGCAGCGCCGGCTGGTCCTTCTTCTCGAGAAGATAGGGTCCCAGGACCAGCTGGTCCATGTTCGTCCGCATGAAGCACAGGTACGCGTCGCCGGGCGTGCAGACGATGGGCTCCCCGCGCACGTTGAACGACGTGTTGATGACGATGGGGACGCCCGTCAGCTTCTCGAACTCCGCGATGAGGTCGTAGTAGAGCGGGCTCTCGTCGCGGGTCACCGTCTGCAGGCGCGCGGAGTTGTCCACGTGGGTGACGGCGGGGATCGTGCGCTTGCCTTCCCGCACCTGCGCGACCAGCAGCATGTACGGGCTGTCCACGTCCGTCTCGAACCAGTCCGGCGCCTTGTCCGCCAGCACGGAGGGCGCGAAGGGCCGGAAGCCCTCCCGGAACTTGATCTTCATGTTCAGGGTGTCGCGCATCTTCGGATCTCGGGGGTCGGCCAGGATGCTCCGCCCGCCCAGCGCGCGCGGGCCGAACTCCATGCGCCCCTGGAACCAGCCGATGACGTTGCCCTCGGAGATGAGGCGAGCCGTCGTCTTCAGCAGCTCCTCGCGGGAGAGCGCCTTGTAGGGCACGCCCCGCGAGTCCAGGTAGGACTTGATCTCTTCGTCCTTGTAGTCGGGACCGAGATAGGCGTGCGTCCAGCCCGTCGCCCGCGGCCGCTTGTGCAGCGTGTTGTAGATGTAGTGGGCCACCCCGACCGCGCCCCCCGCGTCGCCCGCCGCGGGCTGGACGAAGAGGTTCTTCATCGGGGTCTCGCGCACCACGCGTCCGTTGGCCACGCAGTTGAGGGCCACGCCGCCCGCCATGCAGAGGTTGGTGAGGCCCGTCTCCTTGTGGATGTAGTTGACCATCCGGAGGACGATCTCCTCGCACACCTTCTGCACGGAGGCCGCGATGTCGAACTCGCGCTCCGCCATCCACGTCTCCGCCTTGCGCGGCGGGCCCCCGAAGAACTCGGAGAAGAGGCCGTTGGTCATGGTGAGCCCGTAGTCGTAGGAGAAGTACTTCATGTCCAGCTTGAACGAGCCGTCCTCGTTCAGATGGACCATCTCCTTCATGATGCGATCGAAGTGGACGGGCTTGCCGTACGGGGCGAGGCCCATGACCTTGTACTCCGCGCTGTTGACCTTGAACCCGAGGTAGTACGTGAAGGCGCTGTAGAGGAGCCCCAGGCTGTGCGGGAAGCGGATCTCCTTGAAGAGGGTGATGTCCGTGCCCTTGCCCACGCCGAAGCTGGCCGTGGCCCATTCGCCGACGCCGTCCACGGTGAGGATGGCCGCCTCCTCGAACGGGGAGACCAGGAAGCAGGACGCGGCGTGGCTCATGTGATGCTCCGCGAAGAGGATCGGGCCCTTGTAGGGCCGCAGCTCCTTGCGGATCATCGACGGGACCCAGAGCTTCTCCTTGATCCAGACGGGCATCGCCTTGCGGAACGATCCGAACGACCTCGGAAAGGTCGCGACGTAGGTCGTGAGCATCCGCTCGAACTTGAGGAGCGGCTTGTCGTAGAAGCCGACGGCATCGAGCTGCTCGGGCCCGATGCCGGCCTCGCGCAGGACGTACTTGACGGCGCGGGCGGGGAAGCCGGCGTCGTGCTTCTTGCGCGAGAGGCGCTCCTCCTGGCAGGCGGCGACGACCACGCCGTCCTTGAGGAGGGCGGCCGCGGAGTCGTGGTAGAAGGCGCTGATGCCGAGGACGTATTCGCTCAAAACTGGTGCCTCGCCGCGGCCAGGGGGCCGAGAGGGTTGGGCTCGTGCGTCCGCCAGAACGATGGCTCCGCCTTCAGCCGCCGGTCCAGGAGGTCCTTGCCCAGGAGCTTCACGAAGACCCAGATGCCGGCCACGGAGACGAAGTACACGATGGACAGGATGATCGCGCTCCAGAAGGCCCCGATGCCCTCGAAGAAGGCGGTCCACTTCTTGTAGAGCGGGGTCCCGCGCGCGAAACGCCGCAGGATGAGCTCCACCACGAACATCGTGGTGGCCACGGCGAGCAGCGCCTGCTTGTAGGTGGGCAGACCGCCGAACCAGAGGGCCACCCGGCCCAGCACGTCGTGCACGTTCACTAAGGCGCCAAACCCCCTGAAAACAAACCGCAATCATAGGCGTTGCGGCTCCTCGGGGTCAAGGCGGCTGTCCCTCTCCGGGACGCTCCTAGCGCAGGGCCTGGGTGGGGTCGATCCGCGTGGAACGGTAGGCGGGGATGTAGGCCGCGACGAGGCCGACGACGACCAGGGTGGCGGCGACGGCGGCGAAGGTCGCGGGATCGGTCGCGCTGACGCCGTAGACGGAGCCGCGGATGAGCCGCGTGAGGGCGGCGGCGGCGAGCGTGCCCACGACCGTCCCCGCCAGGATGGGACGCATCCCCTGCCAGGCCACCAGGCGGAGGATGTCGCGCGCGGTGGCGCCCAGGGCCAGGCGCACGCTGATCTCCTGCGACCGCGACGCCGCGAA
>Ga0075421_100002409_pt1 | contig 22374 bp, 25 predicted proteins | sample SoiMetdeltSBSDD5_FD_75292 | JGI IMG/M metagenome (GOLD analysis project Ga0075421, IMG submission 75292) | Bulk soil microbial communities from a Populus tree surrounding site in Tennessee, USA - Soil MetaG P. deltoides SBSDD5 | ecosystem: Environmental > Terrestrial > Soil > Tree plantation...
CGACGACGTGGCCGGAAAAAATAATCTCGTAGCAGAGCTGGAATCCGGCGGTGCCCCAGCCTTCCGGCAGGGTCAGGCTTTGCGGTCCGGGCCCTGCCTGGAAATCGATGTCGCCGGGTGCGAGGCGCGACAGGCCAATTGCCGACAGGACCGGCCTGAACGGCAGATATTCGCCATAGGGAACCAGATGCGCCTTGTCGTAGCGCCCGACGAACTTGCCGCCGGGGCCCAGCACGAACACGCTGTTGGCGGCTCCATCGACCTTCATCCGGTTGCTTGACCGGAACGCCAATCCGCCGGTCAGCAGCAAATCCTCGTCGCTAACTTTCCTCGTCGCCTCGGACCGCTCTTCGACGATGTAGGTCGCGGCGCCGGGGCGGTTGTCAGAAAGCGGCTCGGTCACTGCCGCTTCAGGCCAGAAAATAAGTTCCTGTCGCTTGTCCCGCAGGCTCGACAGCTTGTTGAGCTTGGCAGCGGCGATTTGATCGAAGCCGGGAATCCATTTGAGGTGCTGGCCGATGTTGGGCTGGACGATGCGGATAGGCTTCAGAACCGCAGCCTTTTCGGCATCGATCTCTGGTTGCGGCAGGAAGTGCGCGGCCAACAGGGCAATCGCGATTCCCGCGCCACCTCGCCATTGCCGTTGCGTGAAAAGCCAGAGCGAACCTGCTGCGAGCACGGCCAACATGGACAAGCCATAAGTGCCGACCAATGTGCTGGCATTCAGCAGATGCGTATCGACCAGCGTCACGCCGATCGGATTCCACGCAAAGCCGGTGAACATGGACGCGCGGAGCCATTCGGTGATTGCCCAGCCGCCGGCCAGCGCAAGCACCAGCGCCAGCCGGTTCCTCTCGCCGAACCGCCACGCCAGTCCCGCCGCGAGCGCAGGATAGACGGCGAGGTAGAGGGACAGGAGGACCACCGCGACCCAGCCGAGCCAGGCCGGCATCGCCGCCTGGTAGGTGAAGGCGGTGGCAATCCAGTTTAGGCCAACAACGAACTGGCCGAGCCCGAACGCCCAGCCGATCAGCAGCGCCTTTTTCAACGAACCGGCACGCGCGACCAATTCGCATAGAGCCGCAATTGCCAAGATCATGAGGGGCCACCAGCCGACCGGCTGGAAGGCAAAGGCGGAGGCCGCACCCGCGCCAAGCGCGGCTAGGGGAAACCTGAAACGCTTCATCACTTCCCGGCGGGGGATCCTTCGGAGGCCGGTTCCGGCGCGTGGAGCCGGACGCGGACGATCTTGCGCGGGTCGCTGTCGATGGCTTCGAGCCGCCATCCCGACGAATGCAGCACCGACTCTCCCTTGGCCGGAATATGTCCGGTCAGCAGGAACACTAGCCCGCCCAGCGTATCGACTTCGTCGTCCTTGCTGGCGAGCTTTGGATCGACCGCCTTGGACAGTTCTTCAAGCTCGATACGGGCATCCGCCTCCCACAGGCCGTCCTCAAGCATGGTCAGCATGCCGGCGGCCTCCTCGTCATGCTCGTCCTCGATTTCACCGACGATTTCCTCGACGACATCTTCGATGGTGACGAGGCCTTCGGTCCCGCCGAATTCGTCGACGACGATCGCGAGGTGGACCCGCTCGTTGCGCATCCGCGCCAACAGGTCGAGCACGCCCATCGATTCCGGCACGAACAGCGGGGCCCTGAGCAGTGCCTCGATGGTTCGCGGCCGCGTCGGATCCTTCTGCGCCTTGAACACATCCTTGATGTGAATCATGCCGATGACCTCGTCGAGGTCTTCGCCGGTGACCGGCAGGCGGCTGTGCTCCGCGTCGGCGAAGGCGGCGATCAGCTGGTCGAAGCTGACGGTTGAGGGCACCGAGACGATGTCGCCGCGCGTCACTGCAACCTCGCCGACGGTGCGGTCGCCGAAGTGCAGCAGGTTGCGCAGCATCTGGCGTTCGACGGTCGAGAGGTCGCCGCGCTTGATCGGCTCGTCCTCGGCCTCGTCGATCGCTTCCTCGATCTGGTCGCGAAGCGTTTCCTCATGACCCTCGCCGAACAGCAGGGCGCGCATGCCGCGCCACAGCCGGTTGCCGCCCTGGTCCTCATTGCGGGTCGCCATCAGTGCTCACCCTCATAAGGATTGGCGATGCCGAGCCGGGCCAAGGCACGCACCTCGCGCCCCTCCATGTCGGCAGCGGTTGCATCATCCATATGGTCGTAGCCCAATAGGTGCAGCGTGCCGTGGACCATCAGGTGAGCGGCATGGTCCTCCAGCGGGACGCCCTTGTCTGTCGCCTCGGCAGCACAGACGCCACGCGCCAAGATGATGTCGCCCAGCATCAGTTCGGGTCCCGGGCGCGCGCTGGCATCCAGGTCTTCCTCCTCCGCCATGGGAAAAGACAAGACATTGGTCGGCTTGTCCTTGCCGCGCCATTCCGAATTGAGAGCGTGCACTTCACCATCGCTCGCCAGCCGGACCGATAGTTCGACGGTCCGCTCGCCCTGGCCGAGCTTGGGAAAGGCGCTTTCCGCAATAGCCGCAACGGCGGCGGACCGGGCGAGCTTCGCCCAGTCCTTGCTACTGTCCCACTCCGCGTCGGCGTCGATGGCGATATCCAGCGTCATTACCCCAAGTTCCGCTTGTCCGGCCCTTCATAAGCCTCGACGATCTTGCCGACCAGCGGGTGACGAACCACGTCGCTCGCGCCGAAGCGGACCATCGACAGCTTGGCGATGCCTTCCAACTTTGACACCGCGTCGGCCAGTCCTGAAGTCACTCCCGGCGGCAGGTCGGTCTGGTTGGGGTCGCCGCAGATCACCATCCGGCTGCGCATGCCAAAGCGGGTCAGGAACATCTTCATCTGCTGCGGCGTCGTGTTCTGAGCCTCGTCGAGGATGATGAAGGCGTCATTGAGCGTTCTGCCGCGCATGAAGGCGATCGGCGCGATTTCAATTTCGCCGCTGGCGATGCGCCGCTCGACCTGCTCCGTCGGCAGCATGTCGTAGAGCGCGTCGTAAAGCGGCCGGAGATAGGGATCGACCTTCTCCTTCATGTCGCCCGGCAGGAAGCCCAGCCGCTCGCCCGCTTCAACCGCGGGGCGCGACAGGATCAGCCGGTCGACGCTGCCCGACACCAGCTGCGACACGGCCTGGGCAACGGCGAGATAGGTCTTGCCGGTGCCGGCAGGCCCAAGCGCGAAGATCATGTCGTCGCGGGCCAGACATTCCATGTAGCGGGTCTGCGTGGTGGAGCGCGGGACGATGGTTTTCTTGCGCGTGCGGATCATCACCGTTGGCGGCTGAGCCACGTCCTCGGCAATGATTCCATCCAGCGCCGGCTGGTTGGCCATGCCGATCAGCGCTTCGACCGCGGCGGCATCGACGTCCTGGCCCTGGTCGAGCCGGTTGTAGAGGCCGGTGAGCACGTCGCGGGCGCGCGCCGCCGCGTCGGGATCGCCCTCGATCATCACCCGGTTGCCACGCGCGGAGACATTCACGCCCAGCCGGTCCTCGATCATGATCAGGTGGCGGTCATAGTCGCCGAACAGGGGGCCGAGCAGGTAGGGCTGCTCGAATTCCAGCTCGAGCCGGGCGCGGTCGGAGTTGGCTGCTGCCAGTTCGCGTTTGGCCATCAAGCCGCAACCTTCTCGCGGGAAATGACTCCGCCGAGACTATTTGGCAGCGCTTGGGTGACGGTGACGTCGAGCATTTCGCCGATCCCGGCGTCGGTTTCGACAAACACCGACTGGAGCCACGGCGACTTGCCGATCATCTGGCCGGGCAGGCGACCCTTGCGGTCGATCAGGATCCTGGTGTCCTTGCCGATGGTGGCGCGGTTAAAGGCGAGGCTGTGCTCGGCGATGCGGGCTTGTAGCCGCTGCAAACGTTCGTCCATCACCTCTTGTGCCACCGCTCCTTCCATCTGCGCCGCCGGGGTGCCCGGCCGGGCGCTATATTTGAACGAATAGGCCGAAGCGTAACGCACGGCATCGACAATGGATAGCGTGGCGGTGAAATCTTCATCGCTTTCTCCGGGAAAGCCGACAATGAAGTCGCCGGAAATTGCGATGTCGGGCCGCGCGGCACGCGCCTTCTCGATGGTTCGAAGATAGGATTCCACCGTGTGGCTGCGATTCATCGACTTCAGGATCGAGTCGGATCCCGACTGCACCGGCAGGTGGAGGTAGGGCATCAGCTTGTCGACCTCGCCATGGGCGGCGATGAGCCCATCGGTCATGTCGGCCGGGTGGCTGGTGGTGTAGCGGATCCGCTCCAGTCCATCGATTTTGGCCAGGGCGCGGATCAGCGAATCGAGGCCGCCGGTCCGACCCAGGTCGTCCTCGCTGGACCAGGCATTGACGTTCTGACCAAGCAAGGTGATTTCACGCGCCCCGCCTTCGACCAGTGAATGCGCCTCCGCGATGATATCCACCCACGGCCGGCTGATTTCCGCGCCGCGGGTGTAGGGCACGACGCAATAGGTGCAGAATTTGTCGCAGCCTTCCTGCACGGTGAGGAAGGCGCTCGGCCCTACCCTTCGGCGCGCGGGGAGAGCGCCGAACTTTGAAATCGCCGGCATGTCGGTGTCGACCGGACGTCCGCCCCTGGCTGCCTCGGCAACCATGTCCGGCAGACGGTGATAGGCCTGGGGGCCGACGACCAGGTCGATCATCGATGAGCGCGCCTTGGCCTCGGCGCCCTCGGCCTGGGCGACGCAGCCAGCCAGCGCGACCATCGGCCTGCTGCCGTCTTCGCGGCGCAGCCGGCCGACGTCCGAATAGGCCTTTTCGGCCGCTTTCTCGCGGATGTGGCAGGTGTTGAGCACGACCAGGTCGGCATCCTGGCCGTCGGTAGCGGCCGTCATGCCCTGCGCGGCCAGCATCTCGGCCATCCGCTCGCCGTCATAGACGTTCATCTGGCAACCGAAGTTTTTGACGCGATAAGTCTTGGGAAGTTCAGTCATTTCGCCGCGCCTATAGAGCCTGTCCTGCCCAACTGGAAGCGCCGTGACGGAGCGGATTTCGGAGCAGGGGTAGGAGCGAGTGAGGGAGCGATGCCGAATGCATCGTGACCGACGAGCGACGCCCGCCTGCTCCGAAAGCCGCCCGCCGCTGCGCGGTCGCCCGGAGAAGCCCGCTGGGCGGCGTCGCTTGCTTGCGCGTAGCTTCGGCTACGCGTCTGCGCTGTGCTCCTTGCCAGCGGGCTTCTCCGGGCGATCACGGCGCTTCCAGTTGGGCAGGGCAGGCTCTGGGGCGTCCGGCGTTGCCAAGGAAGAGAGGGCGGCACCAATCACCTGGCGCGCGTGGCGGGCCAGCGCCTTGCGGTCGTCGGTCGGCGGGAGGGGGTCGAGCAGCCGGATCGTCACCGGCATTGTCCCGCGATGGCCGAGTACGCGCTTGAAGTTGGCCACACCCCCTTCACCGCTGTGCCAGCCGACAACGTCGGCGTGACGACCGTAATCGATGGCCACCGGCCTGACGCTGACACTGGCAGGAGCCGGCGCAACCGCCTCCAGCAAGGTGGTTCGAAATGGCAGCAAGTGGCGACCATCTCCGGTGGTCCCTTCCGGGAACACGGACAGCGGCTGACGATGCTCCAGCGCCTCGGTGATGCGCATGACCTGCAGGTGCGAATCCCGCCGGGCGGCGCGGTTTATGTAAAGGGTGCGGTTCTGGTCGGCGATCCAGCCAAGGAGGGGAGTTGTCTCCAGCTCGGCCTTGGAGACGAAGGCGGTACCGGCCCATCCGCCCAGGATCAAAATGTCGAGCCAGCTTGTGTGGTTGGCAATGACGAAGGTGTGAGGCTCAAGGATGGCGCCCTCGACGTGCGGCCGGACTCCCGCGATCAGCCCGGCGTGCCGCAGGAATCGCGGCGGCCAGTTCGAGCTGCCGAGCAGCCATTTGGACAGCAGGTGGAGCGGAACGTAGGTAAGGAACAGGCCAATCAGGCCGGCCAGCCGCAGCCCATAGAGCAACTTCGACGGTGGCCGCTCAGCGCTCGCGGTCAATGGCGACGCCGTAAAGTTCCATGCGATGGTCGACCAGCCGGAAGCCAAGGCGGGCGGCGATGCGCCGCTGCAGCTCCTCCAGCTCTTCATCGACAAACTCGATGACGTTGCCGGTCTCGACGTCGATCAAATGGTCGTGGTGCGTTTCCGACGCGGCTTCATAGCGCGAGCGGCCGTCACCGAATTCGTGACGCTCAAGGATGCCCGCTTCTTCGAACAGGCGAACCGTGCGGTAGACCGTGGCGATCGAAATATTGGGATCGACCGCGGCGGCGCGTGCATGAAGCGTCTCGACGTCGGGGTGGTCTTCGCTATCGCCCAGCACCTTGGCGATGATCCGGCGCTGCTCGGTGATGCGCAGCCCTTTGTCGGCGCACAACTGCTCAATGTCGATCTGACGATGCATGACCCTGAGTTAAGGTGCGGATGTGATAACGTCAAAGGGGAGCAAGCCGATGGCTGCCCCCCTTGTGAAATTATTTGCCCTTCGTCTTGCGGCGCTTCGTGCCGAGCCCGATCGACTTGGCCAGCGTTCGGCGCTGCTCGGCATAGTTGGGCGCGACCATCGGATAGTCGGCGGCCAGCCCCCACTTTTGCCGATATTGGTCCGGAGTCATTTGATAGTGGGTCATCAGATGCCGCTTCAGCATCTTGAGCCGCTTTCCGTCCTCCAAACAGACGATATAATCCGGCTTCACAGAAGAACGGATCGGTACCTTCGGCTCGGGCTTGGCTTCGGCTGCCGCACCCGCTCCGGACAATGCCGCGAGCGCCCCGTGAATATTCTGAATCAGCTGCGGCAGGTCGTTGACCGCCACGCTATTGTTGCTGACGTGCGCCGCGACGATATCCGCCGTGAGCGTGATCAGAGTGTCATCGTTCCCTTGATTATCCATAGTGTGAGCCCCGAGCAAAAAAATAGGAACAGGACGAGGATACGCCGTCTTACTAAAGTGCCAATACTACTGCATTATTGTTCGGACAAGCATCGCTTATACTGACTAAAGTTAAGGTATTCGACCAGATTTTTAGTCAGTTAGGAGCAGCGTTACCGCATCATAGGCCTCACCCTCGGGCCCGTGATAATAATTGCGGCGCCTGCCGGCCGCCGAAAAACCCGAAGCGCGATAAAGCTCGATCGCGGGGTTTCCATCGCGGACTTCCAAATGAAGCCGATGGGCCCCGCCCACCAGCCCGCCGGCAATGAACTCGTCCAGCAAGGCCTGGCCGATGCCGCGGCGTTGCTCGGCCGGATCCACCGCGAGCAGCAGCAGCTCGGCCTCATCGGAAACGGCGCGCACGAGGGAAAAGCCGACGGGGGCGCCGCCCCATTCCGCGATGGTCAGCGAGACGCCCTGCATCGGCAAGATCCCTGCGCATTGGGACCGGGTCCAAGCCTCGCCGAAGCAGGGATGGAAGGCGGCGGTCATGATCCGCATCACCTCGTCCAAATCACCAACGACTCCCTGCCGCAACCGGACGGCCATTGCGGATTGCCGCTGCGTCGCCATCAAGCGGCTCCCGCCAACTGCCTCGGCGCTATTGCGTCAGGGGCGCGGGCATAGATCGGCTTGCACTCCAGCGTCCGCAGCAGCTCGGGCAGGGCCAGGGCCCGACTGGCGGTCGGAAATAGCGGCATCGCCTCGCCGGAATGGCGCGCCCCGACCAAGGCTTCCGCGCCGCTGCCGACAACCAGTGGGGCATCGACCTTCATGGCAGCGGCCTGCGGCGACAGGTTCAGGATCGGGCCGGTGGCGTTGAACTTCTTGCGGTCGAAGGTCTGGACGAACAGCTCGCCATGCCCGCCGGCCATTGCCGCGGCGACCTTGCCTTCGCCCGGAGGCGCGGATGCGGCAAGCAGCGCCAGGCTGTTCATGCCGGCGAGCGGGATGCTCCAGCCGATCGCCATGCCATGGGCAGCTGCAATTCCAACGCGAAGCCCGGTGAAGCTGCCTGGGCCGACACCGACTAGGATCCGCGCCGGGACATGGCCGTCGAGCATCTCCTCGATCATCGGCACCAGTCGCTCGGCATGGCCGCGCCCGATTAGCTCGTCACGCGACGCGACGATTGTGCCGTCACGCTCCAATAGCGCGGCGGTGCAGGCGGCGGTCGACGTGTCGAGCGCGAGGATCAATCAAGCGACTCCCTGTTGCTTCTCCCCATGGAGGCACAGGCCGCGCACGGCGGCAAGCAAAATCAGAAATTATTGAATGAAATCAGACGGCTTCGATCGTCTCGACTTCGGGCACATAGTGCTTGATCAGGCTCTCGACGCCGCGCTTCAACGTCACCATGGACGATGGGCAGCCCGAACAGGCGCCCTGCATGCCAAGGTAGAGCCTGCCGTCCTTGTAGCCCCTATAGACGATGTCACCGCCGTCCTGGGCCACCGCCGGGCGGACGCGCGTGTCGAGCAGCTCCTTGATTTGGTCGATGATGTCCGCGTCCGCCGGGTCTTCCTCGATGGTCAGCGGCGCGTCGGGAGCGATGTCGATGCCGGCCGCGGTGCCCTGTTTGAACAGCGGCGCATCGAGCATGAAATGGTCGAGCAGGATCGACAGGACCTCTGGTTCCAGCGCTTCCCACTCGACGGTCGGCGCCGCGGATACGGACACGAAGTCACGGCCATAATAGACGCCGTCGACCATGCCGGTGGCAAACAGCGCCTCGGCCAGCGGGCTGGCTTCGGCCGCATCGGCATTGGGAAAGTCGCGCCCGCCGGCCTGCATCACGGTGCGGCCTGGCAGGAATTTGCGCGTCGCCGGGTTCGGCGTCTTTTCAATCTCGATCAGCATGGCGGCGATGTGGTCTTGGCGCGACGTTTAATCAAGCGCCGTGACCGGTGGCTCGACATGCTTCTCCCCCTCGGGCGAACACCAGCTGTCATCGATCATCTTGATGAGCGCCGAGAAATCCTTGCCGCCGCCGCCGAGGTCGACGAAGCGTTGGTAGAGATCCTCGGCCTCGCCGCCCATCGGCGTATAGGCGCCCGCGGTCTCCGCCGCTTCCATTGCCAGCTTCAGGTCCTTGAGCATCAGTGCGGCGGCGAATCCGCCCTCATACTCGCGGTCGGCGGGCGTTTCCGGCCCGACACCTGGGACGGGGCAATAGCTGGTCATCGACCAGCTCTGGCCCGACGCCTTGGACGAGATTTCGAAGAAGACCTTCGGGTCGAGGCCGAGCTTCTGCGCCAGCACGAAGCCTTCGCAGGTCGCGGCCATGGTCGCGCCGAGGATCATATTGTTGCAGATCTTGGCCGCCTGTCCGGCACCGGGCCCGCCGGCGTGGATCACCGCCTTGCCCATCTTCTCCAGATATTCGCGGGCCTTTTCGAAGCCTTGGTCGCTGCCGCCGACCATGAAGGTCAAGGTTCCGCCCTCGGCCGCGGCGATGCCGCCGGAGACGGGCGCGTCGACCATGGTGTAGCCCTTCTCCTGGGCCTCGGTTTCGACCGTGCGCGCGGTGGCGACGTCGATGGTCGAACAGTCGATCAGGATGGCCGACGTCGGCGCGTTGCCGAACACCTGCGATCGGAACACCTCGGCGACATGCTTGCCGGCCGGAAGCATGGTCACGACCGCGTCAGCGTTCTTGCAGGCATCTGCCGCGGATTTCGCGCGCTTGCAGCCGTGCTCGACCGCATGCGCCAGCGCTTCGTCGCTAAGGTCGAAAGCGCGGACCTCATGCCCCGCCTTGGCGAGGTTGGGCGCCATGCCTCCGCCCATATGCCCCAGCCCGATAAATGCGACGCGTGCCATGTCCGCTGACTCCTTGTTCCCCGGCGAAGGCCGGGGTCCAGTCCAAACAAAAGAACGGCGCGAAGCGCCGCCTGGGCCCCGGCCTTCGCCGGGGAACAGTCTATCTGCCCGTCCAGTTGCCCGGGCGCTTGTCGACGAAGGCGGTCATGCCTTCCTTCTGGTCCTCGGTGCCGAACAGTCCATGGAACAGCCGCCGCTCGAAGTTGATCCCCTGCGCCAGCCCCATTTCGAACGCGGCGTTGACCATCTCCTTGTTGGCGATGGCCGCCAGCGGGGCCATCGAGGCGATGGTCTCGGCGGTTTTCAGCGCTTCGTTGATGAGGTCGGCGGCCGGGACGACCTTGGCCACCAGGCCCGAGCGCTCGGCTTCCTCGGCGCCCATCATCCGGCCGGTCAGGCACATTTCCATCGCCTTGGCCTTGCCGACCGCATGCGTCAGCCGCTGCGACCCGCCCATGCCGGGCGAGACGCCGAGCTTGATCTCGGGCTGGCCGAACTTGGCCGTGTCAGCAGCGATGATGAAGTCGGCCATCATCGCCACTTCACAGCCGCCACCGAGCGCGAAGCCGGAAACGGCCGCGATCCACGGCTTGCGGGTGCGAGTGACCTGCTCCCAGCCGCCGAAGAAATTGGCGGCGTACATGTCGGCGAAGCCCTGACCCTGCATTTCCTTGATGTCCGCGCCCGCGGCGAAGGCCTTTTCCGAGCCGGTCAGCACCAGGCAGCGCTGCCCGGGATCTGCGTCGTAGGCGGCGAAGGCGTCGATCAGCTCTTTGAGGACGGTCGAATTGAGCGCGTTGAGCGCTTGCGGGCGGTTCAAGGTGACCAGAGTCACCGCGCCCCTCTTCTCGACCAGGATGGTTTCGTAGCTCATGCGTTACTCCTAGAAGTCAAACGGCCGCCACTGTTCCTCGACCGGCAGCGGCTCGAAGAAAGCTTCGACCTCCGCATCGCCGATCACCGCCGGGTTGGTCGGGTGCCAGTTGGGTGCATTGTCCTTGTCGATCAGGAGCGCGCGCACGCCCTCCTTGAAATCGGGATGATGGATCAGCCGGACCATGATGCCATACTCCATCCGCATCTCGTCGACGAAGTGGAGCTGGTAGGGGCTCTCCTGCAGCAGCTTCAGGCTGACCTTGCAGGCCATCGGCGACTTCTTGCGGATCGTCGCCGCCTCCGTTGCCGCCCACTCGTCGCCGTCATCGGCACCAGCGTCGAGCGCGTCGAGAATCCCTTCCAGCCGGTCGGACGCGAAATAGCGGTCGATCTTTTGGATATTCGACTTGATACGTGCCGGCGGGATCTCGTCTTGGCTAAGCTCGTCCAAAATGGCCTCGACGCGGAACGGCTGGGCCATGATCCGTTCCTTGGCCTGTTCGAGGCGATCGGACGGTATGTAATGGGTCGCGAGGCGCAGCGCCTTGCATTCGGCGCCGTCGAGCCGCGCGCCGGTCAATGCGAGGAACTGGGCGAGTCTTCCCCGCAGCCTCGAGAGGTATCGGCCGCCGCCGACGTCGGGAAAGATGCCGATGGTCGTCTCGGGCATCGCCAGCACGGTCCGTTCGGTCGCGACGCGGAAGCGGCAGGGGCAGGCGATGCCGACGCCACCGCCCATGGTGATGCCGTCCATGAAGGCGACACCCGGCTTGGGATAGGTATATTCGAGGTGGTTGAGCCGATATTCGTCGAAGAAGAAGGCGCGGGCGGCAGCATCAGCGCCCTCGACGTTCAGGCTGATGTCGACCACGTCGCCGCCGGCGCAGAAGCCGCGGCCTTCGGTGTGGTCGATCAGGATGATGCGCACGTCGGGATCGTCACGCCATTCAATCAGGGCGCGGGCCATGTCGCGCACCATCTGGCGATTGAGGCTGTGCAGCGCTTTGGGGCGGTTGAGGCGCAGTCGGCCGGCCAGCCCTTCCTTGGTCGTCAGAACGTCAGTCGTTGCGGTGGTCATTGCATCCATGGGTTTCAGGGCATCATTGCGTAGCGGCCGGGGGCGGGCTCGATCCCGCCCTTGATGGCCCGGGCCGGCACCGGCTTTTTCGAGCCATGGCCGGTAAGCCACTGCGTCCAGGTCGGCCACCAGCTGCCTTCATGGCGCGCCGCCGTGGCCAGCCATTCCTTGGCATCGGCCGGCTGCTTTTGGTTGGTCCAATATCCATGCTTGTTGGCGGCGGGCGGGTTGATCACGCCGGCATTGTGGCCGGAGCCGCCGAGGATGAAGTCGGCACCCAAATGGCGCGCGCCGCCGTAGACCGCTTCCCAGGCCGAGACATGGTCGTCCTTGAGCGCGATCACCAGCATCGGTGTCTTGACCGCGGCGAGGTCGATCGGGACGCCGCCGACCTCGAACCCGGCCGGTTCCTTGAGCCTGTTGTTGAGGAGCAGGTCGCGATTGTAGCTCTTCAAGAAGGCCGCCGGAATCCGCGCCCCATCCTCAAACCAGTAGAGCAGGTCACTCGGCGGCGCCGGCCGGTCGAGCAGATAATGGTTCACCACCGACGACCAGATGAGGTCGTTGGCGCGCATCGCGGCGAACAACCGTTGCAGCTCGAGGCTGTCGATGAAACCCTGCTCCTCGAGATAGTCCTCCAGCGCGGCAAGATGGCCTTCATGGACGAAGGCCGACCAGTCCCGCATGTCGGCGAAGTCGACCAGGCTGCCGATCAAGGTCGCCGAATTGACCTCGTCCGCGCGCTTCTTCGCCGCCAGCCAGGCCAGCGCGATCGCCACCAGCGTGCCGCCAAGGCAGAAGGCGAACAGGTCGGGCGAGGCGCCGGTGCGCTGCCGTACCTGGCCGATCGCTTCGACGATGCCTTCGAGGACGTAATCGCCGACGCCCTTGCCCTTGTGCGCCTCGCTGGGATTGACCCAGCTGATGACGAACACGGTGCGGCCTTCGTCGACTAGCCATTTGACCAGGCTCTGCCGCGGGACGAGGTCGATCATGTAGAAGCGGTTGACCAGCGGCGGGACGTAGAGCAGCGGCTCGGCTGCGACCTTGGCCGTCGCCGGCGTATACTGGATCAGCTGGAAGAGGTCGTTCTCATACACCACCTCGCCCGGCGTGGCGGCGATGGTCTTGCCCTTTTCGAAAGCGGTCGGGTCGGTCCGGCGCTGGACGATGCCCTTGCCGCTGGCAACATCCTCAATCAGGTTGGCAAAGCCCTGGACCAGATTGGCGCCGCTGGTTTCCTTGGTCCGCTTGACCACTTCGGGATTGGTTGCGGCGAAATTGGCCGGCGATATGGCGTTCAGATACTGGTCGAGCAGGAAGCTCGCCATCGCGGTGCTGCTGGCGCTGCCCTCGCCCAGGGACACCACCTCGCGAAGTTGTGTCGAGGCCAGCAGATAGGCGTCGCGGATGGCGCGATAATAGGCGTCATCCTGCCATTCCGCTGCGGCGAAGCGGCGGTCGCGCGGCTTCTCGCTTGCCTTGCCCGACAGGGCGCCAGTCCAGAAATCGCCCCACTGCCTGGCGGCGGCAAGCTGGACTTCCATCAGCTCGGCCGGCTTCATCGCCAGTCCCATCGCAAACTCGCTGGAGGCCTGGGCGATGGCAAGCGGATCGAAGGGGAGAGTCGGCGTCACGCCACCCTTCATCATCTTCTCGGCGGCTTCGTGGAGCCGGCGGGTCATGTCCCCGAAGGAAAAGGCGGAAGTCACTGGCGGATAAGCTCCCGCCCGACGATCATCCGCATCACCTGGTTGGTGCCCTCCAGGATCGAATGCACGCGAAGGTCGCGCCAGAAGCGCTCGATTGGATAATCCATCAGGTAACCGTAGCCGCCATGCAACTGCAGCGCCCGGTCAACAACGGAAGAGCCGGTGTCGGTTGCCAAGCGCTTGGCCATGGCCGCGAACTTGGTCTTGTCGGGCGCGTTGGCAGTCACCTTGACCGCCGCGGCGTAGAGCAGCTGCCGCGCCGCCTGCAGCTCGGTCTCCATGTCGGCCAGCATGAACTGGGTGTTCTGGAAGTCCGCGATCGCGGACCCAAACTGCTTGCGCTCCTTGGTATATTTGACCGCCTCATCGAGGCAGCGCTGCGCCCCGCCGAGCGAGCAGGCGCCGATGTTGAGGCGGCCGCCATCCAATCCCATCATGGCGATGCGGAAGCCTTCGCCCTCGCCGCCGACGCGGTTGGAGACGGGCACGCGCACCTCATCGAAATTGACCTGGGCGGTAGGCTGCGAGTGCCAGCCCAGCTTCTTCTCGTTTGCGCCGAAGCTGACGCCCGTCATGTCCTTTTCAATCACAAGTGCGGTGATGCCCTTGGGTCCATCCTCCCCGGTGCGGACCATGGTCACGTAAATCTCATTCTCACCGCCGCCGGAAATGAAGGCCTTGGAGCCGGAGACGACATAATGGTCGCCGTCCTTCACCGCCTTGGTCTTGAGCGCCGCGGCGTCCGAGCCCGACGAGGGCTCGGTCAGGCAATAGCTCGCCATCCGCTCCATCGGGATCAGCGAGGGGAGGTATTTCAGCTTGACCTCGTCCGACCCGAAGCGGTCGATCATCCAGCTCGCCATATTGTGGATCGAGATGAAGGCGCTCGTGCTGGGACAGCCATAGGCCATGGCCTCCATGATCAGCGCGGCTTCGAGCCGGCCGAGGCCGATGCCGCCGCTCTCCTCGCTGACATAGATGGAGCCGAAGCCGAGCTCGGCCGCCTGGCGGATCGTGTCGCGCGGGAAGACATGCTTCTCGTCCCATTCCGCAGCGAACGGGGTGATCGCATCGGCGGTGAACTTCTGCGCCATTTCCTGGATCTGGCGCTGGTCATCTGTCAGGTCGAACTGGTGCATGGGCAGGCGCCCTAGCACCGGGTTTCGCGGCTATCCAGTAGGGCTTGCGACGCGGCAGCGACGATATGCGTAGCGCTGCCCGCCGGCGATGCGGATCAGCGTGTTGCTGCTGCCGGTCAGGACAAGCTCCTCCTGACGCTCCTGGCCGTCATATTCGAACAGGCCGGTGAAGCGCTCGGGATCATCACTGACCACCTCCACCAACCGGCCGACCGATTCGCCGGACCTCAGGCTGTCGCCGCCGATGATCAGCCCGCCGCCGACAACGTCTCCCGGGCGGCAGTCAGCGGGCCGCTGCCCCCAACGATCCTGGAAGGCCGCGGGGATGCCGCCTTCGGCCGCGGGCGCCAATGGATCGGCCTTGATCGCATTTTCCAGCATCGCATTTTCGAGTTCGTTGAGCTGGGGCTGCTCGGGTGCAGCCGGCGCGGGCGGCGGCTCAGGATTTTCGCTCAGCTGGATGTCCGGCAGCTCGGGCGCCGACTCCGACGCGCGGATCTTTTCGGGGGTCAGCACATCCTCATCGCTTGGACCGCCGCAGGCGGTAAGCGAGAGCACAAGCAGCGAGGCGGCAATGATCGGCTTCATCGCCTGGCCGCCTATCAGGCGCAGCGCTTGTAGGTAAAGGTGCCTACCTCTTCGGCGCGCTTCAGCGTGTCGCCGGTGCGGGTGAAGGTCATCACCTTCTCCCATTTCTGCCCCTCGCCAGTGAAGGCGAACAGACCGGAGAAGCTGGTGGCGATCGCCGGCCGCTGTTCCTTGAGCGTTGCCACGGACTCAAAGAATTTGATGGTGCCGTCGCCGATGTCGATCATGCCCTTGGCGTCGCCGCGGGTCGACGTGCAGTCGGCCGCCACCATGCCCCAGCGGCCATGATATTGGGCGGGGATAGCAGCCGTGACGGGCTCCGGCGGGACCGGCATGTTGGACGCATTGGCCGCCGCCGTCTCGTCATTGCCCTCGTCGGGCGGAAGTGTCTCGACATCGGCGTTGAGGCTGTTGCTCTCGTCGATGGCGATGTTGTCGTCGGGTCCTCGCTGGCAGGCGGCTAACGCCAGCGCCAGCAAAGCTACTGTGGCGATGGTCTGTTTCATGCCCGAACCAACGCACTAACAAAAATTAGGATGCAGCGATGATTTCCAGTTCAATCAGCCAGTCGGGTTGGAGCGTCTGGGCGACGATCGCGGTGGTCGGGATGCGCCGGTCGCCGAGCGCCTTGATCCGGGCCTGCGCATTGGCCTCGGCATAGCCGGCGTCGCGCAGATAGCTCGTCAGGCGGACGATATTGTCGACCGTCATGCCGGCGCTGGCGAGGATCGTCCTGAGATTGCTCCACACGCATTCGAGCTGCTCGTCCAGGGTTGGCGGCGCAGTGAAGTCCGGCCTCAACCCCATCGTGCCGCTGACGAACAGCATCCTTGTCGCCCCGCGCACTTCCATCGCATGGACCCAGTCGCCGCCGGTCGAATAAACGCCTTCGGTCGGATTGTGCGGTATCAGCTCCATCATCACTCCTTGGCCGGTTCGATCAGGTCCCAGCGATTGCCGTAAAGGTCGCGGAACACGACTACCTTGCCATAGGGCTCAAGGCGCGGCTCCTCATCGAACTGCGCGCCTGCCGAATTTAGCCGATCGAGGGCGGCGTCGAAGTCCTCGACCTCAAGGAAAAAGCCGACCCGGCCGCCATGCTGGTTGCCGACCGCGGCCAGCTCCTCAGCCTTGCTGGCCTTAGCTAGCAGCAGGTCGCGACCGACCTGATCCTCGATCACGACCCAGCGCTTGCCGCCGCCCTGGTCCTCGTCCTTCGCCAGCCGGAAGCCGAGCGCGCGGCCATACCAGTCGATCGCCTCGTCATAGTCGCGGACCAGCAGGGCAACGAGCGATAGCTTCACGCCGCGGCGCTACTTCTTATCCGCATAGTCGGCGGCGCCCATGAAATGGAGCGACACATAGGGATCGTCGCCGACGACCCAGCTGTCGTGGCCAGGCGGGATGTAGAAGATGTCGCCCGGACTCATTTCGATCACGTCGCCATTGTCCATGGCGGCCGTGGCGCATCCCCTGATCACCATGCCAACATGTTCGACCTGGCAACTCTCTTGGCCAAGCTCCGCGCCGACATCCACCGACCATTTCCAGCCGGGCTGATAGGTCGCCTGGCCGATCGTCATGCCGCCGAGCGAAACCAGCTCGAACTTGCCCTTGGGGAATTCGCGCACTTCATCCGGGTGCTCGAAGCGTTTGAGGATGACGTCCGTGTCCATTGAACCTCTCCCTTCGCGGCTCGAGATCGCAGACTACCGACGTTCTAGCCAATCAACCCATGGTCGGGATGTGAAAGGCCTCCTTATGGTCGCCGGCGGCCGAGCCGTCGGGCCACTTCTGGGTGACTGTCTTGGTCTTGGTCCAGAAACGGACGCCCTCCATCCCATGCTGGTTGATGTCGCCAAAGCCGGAGCGCTTCCAGCCGCCGAAGGTGTGATAGGCGACAGGCACCGGGATCGGGATGTTGATCCCGACCATGCCGACATTGACCCTGGCCGCGAACTCGCGCGCGGCATGGCCGTTGCGGGTGAAGATGGCGACGCCGTTGCCGTAAGGATGCTCGCTCGGCAGGCGCAGCGCCTCCTCGAACGTGTCGGCGCGGACGATCTGCAGCACCGGTCCGAAAATCTCTTCCTGGTAGGAACGGAAGCTCGGCTTCACATGGTCGAACAGGGTCGGCCCCACGAAGAAGCCCTTTTCATGGCCCTGCAAGGTGAATCCGCGGCCGTCGACCACCAGCTCGCCGCCTTCGTCGACGCACAGCTGGATGTAGTTTTCGACGCGCTGCTTGTGCGCTTCGTTGACCACCGGGCCGTAATGCGCCTCGGGGTCGGTCGAGATGCCCACGCGCAGCTTCTCGATCGCCGGGACCAACTTCTCGCGGAGAGCGGCGGCGGTGTCGTCGCCGACGGGAACTACCACCGGCAATGCCATGCAGCGCTCGCCGGCCGAGCCGAACGCCGCGCCGGCCAGGTCGTTGACGACCTGGTCGAGGTCGGCGTCGGGCAGGACGATGCCATGGTTCTTGGCGCCACCGAACGCCTGGACCCGCTTCCCGTTCGCGGTGCCGCGCGAGTAGATATACTGGGCGATGTCGGACGATCCGACGAAGCTGATCGCGCGGATATCCTCATGGTCGAGAATTGCGTCGACCATTTCCTTGTCACCATGGACGACGTTCAAAATGCCGTCGGGGAGGCCCGCTTCCTGCATCAGTTCGGCGAGGCGAACCGGGACCGACGGGTCGCGCTCCGACGGCTTCAGAACGAAGGCGTTGCCCGCGGCGATGGCAGGGCCGAACATCCACATCGGGATCATCGCCGGGAAGTTGAACGGGGTGATGCCGGCGCCGATGCCGAGCGGCTGGCGCATCGAATAGACGTCGATGCCGGGGCCGGCGCCGATGGTGAATTCGCCCTTCAGCGCATGCGGGATGCCGCAACAGAATTCGATCACTTCGAGGCCGCGCTGCACGTCGCCCTTGGCGTCGGCGATGACCTTGCCATGCTCGCTGGCGAGGAGCTCGGCCAGTTCGTCCATATGCGCTTCAACCAGGTCTTTGAACTTGAACATGATGCGGGCGCGGCGCTGCGGATTGGTCATGGCCCAGGCGGGCTGGGCGGCGCGGGCAGCGTCGATCGCCTTCTGCAGGGTGGCTGCGGTGCCGAGATTGACCTTGGCCTGGACCTCGCCCTGCGACGGGTTCCACACATCGCCATGACGCGATCCGTCGGCAACGCGGCTGCCGTTGATGAAATGTTCGATGCTACGCATGGGGACTCGAAGCCTCTTGCCTGATTGGAAAGTTGGCCGCTCACTAGTCCCCGATTATGGCTCTGGCTAGGGTGACGGCTTCGCTGGCGGGCAGTTGGCGTACTGGCTCTTGGTCAGCGCGTCCCAGGACGCCTGGCCACCGATTTCCAATTTCTCGAGCTTCAGCCGGAAATCTTTATATTCCATATGGTTGGGAAGGCCGAGCTCAGCTTCGACGATGTAGCCTTCGTCAGCGTCGACCCACAAGGCCCCGGTCGACGGAGTCGGGCCCTCCACCTTGAGGTCGAAGCGGAGCGTGTCGCGCCCCGCGTGACGCTCCTCACCGGCATAATGGGCGCGCAGCATGCCGAGATCGCGGAAGATGGCCTCGTCTGATGGCCAGATGACCGGCAAGGCATAAGCGAAATCGGCCTTGGGTCGATGCTCTTGCAGGAAGCTGTTCAGGTCCGCGAAGTCGAAGTCGTAGAGCAGGTAGGGCACGGCCCTTAGCGAGTGCTTGACCTGGATCCGCGGGCCGCCGGGCGGCGTGACGTCGGCGGCGAGGGTCATCAGCCTGGGATCGAGGGTCAATATGCCAAACCTCGCCTGACTGCCGTCCTTCGCGACCTTGCCGGCGATGAAGACGCGACCCTGGCGCAAATCGTCGCTCATTTCCGCGGTGACATAGGCAGCGTTGGTGCATTTGCTGAGCCATTTATAGACCGCGATTCCCGTCTGCGTCGGGCGATAGTGGACGACATGCTCGGGCTCGCTGCCGTCGCGGTTCGAGCGGATGTAGTGATAGATCGGGGACGGCGTCGCCAGCGCGGCGGCGGCAAGCAGGCTGAGCATGCCGCGACCCTAAGTGTATTATTCGACTAATACAACATACTATTCAGCAATGTAGCGCCAGGGCTGGTCCGGGCCGTCGCGCCGCCAGACGGTGAAGAAGGCGAAGCCCGCGCCATCCTTGGGATCGTTGGGAATGATGGTACCGATGCTGACCCCGAGGTCTCCACTCGAGGCGGCGAAGCTGCGCTCCGTACTCCAGTGGACCTTGGCCGGACCTTCCTGCTTGAACCCGGCGACGACCGCGTCGAGGCCGTAGGCAAACTCGGCGCCGCCATACATGTTCATCGCGTCCGGGCGGCCGTACTCGCCGAATGCTTGCTTCAATCCGACGATTTGGGCGCGGTCGGAGAAGGCCTTTTCGGCCGCCGCCACGCTTTGTTGCTGGGCGGCGATCACCGCCGTATCCTTATTTGGCTTGGCGGTGAACGGCGGAAGCGACGGCGGCAGCATGTCCTTCAAGACCTCACCTGCCTCGCGCACCTGCTGGCGATAGGTGACGATGCGCCAGCCTGCGGCGCGCTTGATCCAATAGGCGAGATATTTGCGTTCCCGCCGCGCCGGATCGCCGCCGGTGACGCTGAGGAAGCCGTAGGTGAAACCCTGCGTGCCGTCGGCCGAGATCCCGCCGCGGATCGGCGACCAGCTGACCTTGCCGTCCTTGTAGGACGGATTCTCGCGGAACAGGGCCAGCACGGCATCGCGGCCGATGGCATGACCCTTGGGCGAGGGCATGACCACGTCCGCATCGAACATTGGTGCAACGCCCGCCACCGGATCGGCAGCCTTCGCGGCGCGTGCCGAAAAGGCGCGGTCAGCGGAGAGCAATTGTTCGACTGCGACCTTGGGATCGGTCGACCTGGCGGCGGCGGGCGAAGCGATCAGGACGATCGCGAGCAGGAATGTGCGAAACATGAGCGGCTCCTTTCGCCTCCTTAGCCCAACCGCGAGTCATGATCGACCAAGGCGGGGCGTCGTTCGACCGGCGCTTGCCAAGGCGGCGCAATCGGGTTCATCCATCGCGCCCATGAAAAAGCTGCTCGTTGCGTCCGCCGCCCTGTTCTCCGCCACCGCTCCGGCAGCCCCGCCCTTGCCGCCGCCCGAGGCGAAGGTCGCGGATATCGCCCGCAACGTCGATGCCGCGCGGATGAAGGCGACGGTGGAAAAGCTGGTGAGCTTCGGTACGCGCCATACCTTGTCCTCGCAGACCGATCCCAAGCGCGGGATCGGCGCGGCCGTGCGCTGGGCGGAAGCCGAAATGAAGAAGCTCGGGCTGGAGACCTTGCAGACATGCGACACGGTCACCAAGCTCCCGCGCATCCCGACCCCGACCAAAGTGTGCAACGCGGTTGCCATCCAGCGCGGGACCGAGCGGCCGGACGACGTGGTGATCATCACCGGCCATATCGACAGCCGGGTTTCGGACCCGATGAACGCAACCGCTGACGCGCCCGGCGCCAACGACGATGGGTCGGGCACCGCCGCGGTGCTCGAAGCAGCGCGGGTGCTGTCGAAGCAGAAATTCCCCGGCACGATCATCTACGCTGCGCTGTCAGGCGAGGAGCAAGGACTGAACGGCGGCAAGATCTTGGCGGATTACGCCAAGGCGCAGGGCTGGAACGTCATCGCCAACCTCAACAATGACATCATCGGCAACAGCTGCGGCTCCGACGGGGTGTGCAACGACAAGCAGGTGCGGATATTTTCCGAAGGTCTGCGGTGGCAGGGCGGGGATGAGCTACGCGCCCAGGTGCGGAGCCAGGGCGGCGAGAATGACAGCCCATCGCGCAATATCTCGCGGTTCCTCGATTCACTCGCCGAGCGGATCCCCGATCTCGGCATCGACGTGATGCAAATCTGGCGCAACGACCGTTTCGGCCGCGGCGGCGACCACACCGAGTTTCTGAACGCCGGCTTCCCGGCAGTGCGTTTCTCGGTCGCGGTCGAGAATTACAACCAGCAGCACCAGGACCTGCGCAACGAAAATGGCGTCGAATATGGCGACACCATCGACAAGATGGATTTCCCCTATCTCGCGCGGGTCACCAAACTCAACGTCGCCGCGCTAGCCTGGCTCGCCAGCGCCCCGCCGCCGCCAGAGCCGACAGTTGAGGGGGCGGTGAGCACGGATACCACGGTGAAGTGGCCTCAGGTTACTACTGCCAAGACTTATGTAGTTCGCTGGCGCAGAACTGACGCCAATCACTGGCAAGAGGCGAAGGTTACGGGCGGGCCGGATGAATGTCCGCTCGCGCAACATTCTGGAGGCAGCATGCCGACCAGCAGCGAATGGAGTCTTGGTCCCTGTCAGGCAGTTCTCAAAGGCATCCGCGTTGACGACTGGGTGTTCGGCGTTTCGTCGGTCAGCAAGGACGGCTTCGAAAGCCCGGTCGCCTCGGCCGTCCCCGGCGGCGCGTTCAAGCCCTGGGTGAAGCCGGCGGAACCGGCCAAATAGCCGCCACTACTGTTCCCCTGCGAAGGCAGGGGCCCAGACCCGGGCTGCCGCTTCAGCGGCGGTCCGGCCAATGCGGCGATCTTCAACTTACTATGCTGTGAGGCTCCTGACGGAGCCTGACTGGGCCCCTGCCTTCGCAGGGGAACAGGTCGTTATGAGCCCAAAGACAAAGTCAGATAGAGGTCATCCCAGTTCGGGTTCATTCGCTCGATTTCGCTGAGCTTCCACTGCCGCTTCCACTTCTTCATTTGCACTTCGCGCAAGCGTGCCTCCTGAAGGTCATCATGGACCTCGTACCAAACCAGAAGCTTGCAGTTGTATTGGCGCGTGAAGCCGGGCACGACGCCGTCACGATGCTCCCATGCACGCTTTGCCAAATCGCTGGTTACGCCGATGTACAGCGTCCCATTGCGCCTGCTGGCCATGATGTAGACGTAGCCTGCCTTCATTCACCGCAGCATGGCCGGGCTGTCGCTGAAGCGCCAGCCCGGGTCTGGGCCATGGCGGCGTGCGGGCACTGTCTAGGGGACAGTGCCCGGTCCGCCATCTTCGCAAGGGAACTTTAGTGTCGCGCTCAGCCGCCTTCGACACCGATCGACCGGCCGAACCGCGCCACGTGGCAGGCGTTGGCCTGCGGCTGGTGACCGCGCTGTTGCTCGCCATCATGTTCGCGCTGGTGAAGCTGGCGGCGACGCGGGGCGTGAACATCGTCGAGACCCTGTTCTACCGCCAGTGCGGC
>Ga0075421_100002413_pt1 | contig 22364 bp, 22 predicted proteins | sample SoiMetdeltSBSDD5_FD_75292 | JGI IMG/M metagenome (GOLD analysis project Ga0075421, IMG submission 75292) | Bulk soil microbial communities from a Populus tree surrounding site in Tennessee, USA - Soil MetaG P. deltoides SBSDD5 | ecosystem: Environmental > Terrestrial > Soil > Tree plantation...
GAGTCGAGCGCGCTCAATGACAGGCTGCCTTCCAGCATCCGCCGGAGCTTGGGCACGCGCCCGGAAACCACCGCCATGAACTCGCCCCACAGGAGCTCGATCAGCTGGTCGATATAATGCGCCTGTCCATCGTGATCGCCGGCCGGCGCGACCGCCCGCGCGATATGCCGGAGCGTCGTCACGCCGCGCGCCTCAGAACGTCGGCCACCGCCTCGCCGATCTCGGATGGCGAGGGTGCGATCGTCACGCCGACCTCGCGCAGGATCTCGACCTTTTCGCTGGCGCTCTCGCCGAATGCCGAGATGATGGCACCAGCATGGCCCATGCGACGGCCTTTCGGCGCCGAGAGGCCGGCGACATAGGCGACCACCGGCTTTTTCATGTTCTCCTTGATGAACTGCGCAGCCTCCGCCTCCTGCGGTCCGCCGATCTCGCCTATCATCATTACCGCCCGCGTGCCGCGATCCGCCTCGAACAGCTCGAGAATGTCCTTGAACGACGAGCCGTTGATCGGGTCGCCGCCTATGCCGACGCTGGTCGACACCCCGATGCCGAGCTCCTTCATTTGCGAGGCAGCTTCATAACCCAAGGTGCCCGAGCGGCCGACAATGCCGACATTGCCTTCGAGATAGATATGGCCGGGCATGATGCCGAGCAGAGCCTTGCCGGGGCTGATCACGCCGGCGCAGTTCGGTCCGATCAGCCGCATGCGGTTCTCCCGCGAATAGCGCCGCATGTAGCGCTTCACCCGGATCATGTCCTGCGCCGGAATGCCGTCGGTGATGGCGACGCACAGCCTGATGCCGGCGTCGGCCGCCTCCATGATGGCATCGGCGGCGAAGGGTGGCGGTACGAACACCACGCTCGCCGTCGCGTCGGTTTCCTCCACGGCCTGCTTGACGGTGTCGAACACCGGTACGCCGCCTTGCTTCGTACCGCTCTTGCCGGGCGTCACGCCGCCCACGATATTGGTGCCATAGTCGATCATCTCCTGCGTGTGAAACGCGCCGATCTTCCCGGTGATGCCCTGAACGATGACGCGGATGCTACGGTCGACGAGGATGGTCATGGGATCGCCTGCTGATATCTCTGTTGACTGCTGCCTGGTGCCGATTGCCTGAGCGCTACTCTCTTCGCCCTCGCGCATCGTTCCGCCATGCCGCGACGGCACGCTGCGCGGCTTCGGCAAGGGTGGAGGCGCGGATGATCGGCAGGCCGGAGCGTGCGAGAATTTTGCGACCCTCCTCGACATTGGTGCCGGCGAGCCGCACCACCACCGGAATGTTCACCGGGTTCTTCTCGAGCGCCTGCACCACGCCCTCCGCCACCCAGTCGCACCGGTTGATGCCGGCGAAGATGTTGACGAGGATGGCTTGAACATTGGCGTCCGACAGCACAAGGCGGAACGCCTTGCTGACCCGTTCGGGCGTGGCGCCGCCGCCGATGTCGAGGAAGTTGGCAGGCTCCCCGCCTGCCGCCTTGATCATGTCCATGGTCGCCATGGCAAGGCCGGCGCCGTTGACGATGCAGCCGATATTGCCGTCGAGCCCGACATAAGCGAGGCCGCGATCGGCGGCGCGGGTCTCGCGCGGGTCCTCCTGCGATTTGTCCCGGAGCTCGGCGACATCGGGGCGGCGGAACAGGGCGTTGTCGTCGAAGGTCATCTTGGCATCGGCCGCCAGCACCCGCCCGTCCTCGGTGATCACCAGGGGATTGATCTCCAGCATGGTGGCGTCGAGCTCCTCGAACGCCTTGTAGGCACCGAGGATGGCCTTGACGGCTTCCTGGACGAGGACCGGCTCGACGCCCAGCCCGAAAGCGATCTCGCGCGCCTGAAACGCCTGCATCCCGACCGCCGGCTCGACCACCGTGCGCAGGATCGATTGCGGTGACCTGACCGCGATCTCCTCGATCTCCATGCCGCCGCTGGACGATGCCACGACCATCACCCGCTCGCTCACCCGGTCGAGCACGAAGCCGAGATAGATCTCGCGCCTGATTGCCACCGCCGCTTCGACATAGAGCCGGTAGACCACCTTGCCGGCAGCGCCGGTCTGCTGCGTGACCAGCCGCTTGCCGAACAGCTCGTTGGCCGCGTCCTCGACCTCGTCCTCGCTCCTGCAGAGCTTCACGCCGCCGGCCTTGCCGCGCCCGCCGGAATGGACCTGCGCCTTGACGATCCAGCGATTGCCGCCGATCTCGCGCGCCCGGTAAGCCGCCTGTTCCGGGCTGTAGGCGAGGCCGCCGCGCGGCGCCGGTACGCCGAACCGGGCCAGGATGTCCTTGGCCTGATATTCGTGAATGTCCATGAGCGAGTGCCTCCCTGCAAAGCGGCTCTGTTGCCTGGGCGCAATTGTGCGGGATTTCGTTAACGGCGCGGAACACCCTATAGTCCGCCCGCAGGGTCTTCTTTCGAGGGGGTATTTTCCTACCCAGAAGTATGGTATTGGCCAACTGACCCATCCAGAAGGGTTGGAAATGGGCGTGAAGCAAACCGGAGTGGTCGATGTCGCGGTGGCGGACGGCAGCCCGTTGGTGTTGACCGCACTGTCCGAGTTCTTCGATCGCAACCGGGAATTCAGCCTGATCGCCACGACGGCGACAGCGGAGGCCTTTCTCGACACGGTGCAGCGCGTGCCGGTTGATGTCGCCGTGATCGATTGGCAGCTCCCAAGGCTTGGCGGCGAGCAGGTGATCCGCACGTTGAAATCATTGGGTTCTGTCGTGAAGGTCGTTGTCTATGGCGCGCTCGACCCACCCGATGTGGTGCGCCGCGCCATGGCTGCCGGAGCCGCCGGTTTCTGCCCCCGTTCCAACAGTCCCGAGGAGCTGCTGGAGGTGGTCCGCGGTGTCGCCCGCGGCCAGATGCTGTTTCCCTATTTCGACATCCGCGATCTCCATCGCGATCCGGTCAATGAGCTGACCGATCGCGAGCGGGCGCTTCTTGTCGCACTGTCGCGGGGGCTTTCCAACAAGGCGCTCGGCGCCGAGTTTGGCATCAGTGTCAACACAGTAAAATTTCATCTGAAGAACCTGTTCGAGAAGCTCTCGATCGCCAATCGGGCCGAGGCCATTGCCTTCTATTATTCTTCAGGGCTTGCCGAACGGCTCGGGAAGGGGCAGTAGGCAGTGATCAATAGGGAGTGCGAGACACCATGAGCTTTTTCACCGTCGAGCAGGCGCCACCCCGGCTCAACCGCAGCGAGCTTGCCGTGCCGGGCAGCCAGCCGCAGCTCTTCGCCAAGGCGGCCGCCTCGGCTGCCGATGTGATCTTCCTCGATCTCGAGGACGCGGTCGCCCCTGATGACAAGGCGGCGGCGCGCAAGAACATCATCGCCGCACTCAACGAGCAGGACTGGGGGACCAAGACCATTTCGGTCCGCATCAACGGTCTAGACACGCATTACATGTACCGCGATGTGGTCGACGTTCTCGAGCAGACCGGCGAGCGCCTCGACCTGATCATGATCCCCAAGGTCGGCACAGCTGCCGATGTCTATGCCGTCGACATGCTGGTGACCCAGATCGAGACCATGAAGCGGCGGCAGAAGCGGATTGGCTTCGAGCTCATCATCGAGACCGCGCTCGGCATGCAGAATGTCGAGGAGATCGCCGCCGCCAGCCGGCGCAACGAGTCGCTGCATTTCGGTGTCGCCGACTATGCCGCTTCGACGCGCGCGCGGACCACCAATATCGGCGGCGCCAATCCTGACTATGCGGTGCTCACCGATGCCGATGACGGGCCTGCACGCCACAGCCACTGGGGCGACATGTGGCACTACGCGCTTGCCCGCATGTGCGTCGCCGCACGCGCCAATGGTCTGCGTCCGATCGATGGGCCGTTCGGCGATTTCGGTGATGCCGAAGGTTTCAAGGCGGCGGCACGGCGGGCGGCGGCTCTCGGCTATGAGGGGAAATGGGCGATCCACCCCTCGCAGATCGCGCTTGCAAATGAGGTGATGAGCCCTTCCGAGAAGGAGGTGACCCGCGCCAAGCGCATTCTCGTCGCCATGGACGAGGCGGCCAAGGCCGGCAAGGGAGCGGTGTCGCTCGACGGTCGGTTGATCGATTACGCCTCGATCCGCCAAGCCGAGGTCCTCGTCAAGAAAGCCGAGCAGATCGAGGCCGCGGCACGGAGATAGCGTTCAATCCCTGATTCCGCGAAGCCGTTCGGAACGCCGTCGCAGCAGCTCGAAGCCGATCAGCATCAGGGTGGAGATGACGATCTGAACGGTTGCCGCCGCCGTGATGGTGGGGCTGATCATCTCGCGAATGCCGCTGAACATCTGCTTCGGCAAGGTCCGCTGCTCGGCGCTCGACAGGAACAGCGCCACCACCACCTCGTCGAAAGAGGTGACGAAGGCGAAAAGCGCCCCGCTCACCACGCCCGGCATGATCAGCGGCAGGATCACCTTGCGAAAGCTGAGCAGTGGCGGCGCGCCAAGGCCCTGCGCCGCCCGATCGAGGTTCCAGTCGAAGCTCGTGAGCGTCGCCGTCACTGTGATGACGACGAACGGTGCCGCCAGCACCGTGTGGGCCAGAACGAGACCCGGGAACGTGCCGATCAGGCCGAAATAGCCGTAGAACATGAACACCGAGACGGCGGTGATGATGACCGGTACGATCATTGGAAGGATCAGCATCCCAAGGATGACGCTGCGCCAAGGCAGGTTGGTGCGGCTCAAGCCCAGCGCCGCCACCGTCCCGAGCGCCGTCGCCAGGACCGTCACGCAGGCCGCGAGCTCGAGGCTGAGAATCAGCGCATCGCGCCAGCGCGCATTGCCGAAAAAGTCGCGATACCATTGCAGCGACAGGCCGGGCATCGGATAGCTGAAATAGGGCTCGGCATTGAAGGACAGCGGCACGATGGCGAGCACCGGCGCGATGAGGAACAGGAGCACGAGCCCGGTAAACACGAGCGTGCCGTAATGGACAAGCCGCTCCGGTAGGGTGGCATAGGTGTGCGGGCGCAGCATGCTTCCTTAACCGAGCTTCACCTTGTCGATCCCGACCAGGCGATTGTAGATGTAGAACAGGACCAGGGTGGCGACGAGCAGGATGGCGCTCAAGGCGCTTGCCTTGCCCCAATTGTTCTCGAGATTCATCGACGTAGCGATCACCCCGGATATCATCTGGTCGGACGGGCCGCCGACCAGCGCCGGCGTGATGTAGTAGCCGAGCGACAGGATGAAGGTCAGCAGGCAGCCGGCACCGATTCCGGGGAGCGTCAGCGGGAAATAGACCTTGAAGAAGGAGTAGAACGGCCCGCCGCCGAGCGAGCGGGCGGCGCGCATATAGGAGGGGGAGATCGACTTCATGACGCTGTAGATCGGCAGGATGGTGAAAGGCAGCTGGATGTGCGTCATCGCCACGATCGTGCCGAAGCGGCTGAAGATCAGATGCAGCGGCTGCTCGGTGAGGTTGACGAAGAGGAGGAAGTCGTTGATCGGCCCATTGTCCTGCAACAGCACGAACCATGCCGTGGTGCGCACCAGCAGCGATGTCCAGAACGGCACCAGCACCAGCACCATCAGCAGATTGGAGATGCGTGGCGGGGTGGTGGCCAGAACATAGGCGACCGGATAGCCGAGGATCAGCGTCAGCAGGGTGACGATGAGGCTGATCGAGAAGGTACGCCATAGCAGCGTGCGATAGACCGCCTGGTCGCCCGGCACCGGAACCAATCGGCCCTCCGCATCGCGATCGAGGTCCAGCACCCGCAAAAGATAAAAGGTGGTGAAGACCTGGCCCGACTGCTTGATCTTCGCCCAGATCAGCCGGTCGCCCCACATTCGATCGGCGGCAATCATTTGCTCCTTGTATGGCGGAGCACTGATTGCCGCCGCTTTGCGGGCGCTAGCGATGACACGGCTGCGAATGCCGCTGATCTCGTAGTTCAACCGCTTGGCGATGAAGGCGGCAGCATTTCTCGCCTGCACGTCGTGGAGATCGGCAACCAGTGCCGCAAAGGCGGACTCGGAAGGCAGGTCCTTGCCGTCCCACTCGGCAAGTGCTGCGACGGTCTTCGGCAGGTTGCCGGCGATGCTCGGATCGATGATGGCGCGCGACAGCAGCAGCACCACCGGAATGGCGAAGGAAACGACAATGAAGAGCAACACCGGAAGGATCAGGGCGACCGCCCGCAGGTGGCCGCGGCGCTCGGCGACGGCGAGCTGTCTTCGCAGCTTGCTTCCGGTCGCCGTTGGGGCGAGGGGAGGGGCTGGCCTCCCCTGGCCGATTGTTTCTATTTCGCCAACCACACGTTGAACCGCTCACGCAGGCTGTCGCCATTGTCGGCCCAGAACTTGGCGTCGACGATGAAGCCGGTCTTCATGTTGTCGGGGTTGGTCGGAAGATCCGGCTTGATCTTCGGATTGGTGTTGGCGATCGCCTCCTTGTTGCCCGGCCCATAGGAAATGTAGTTGGTCTGATCGGCCTGGCGATCGGGACGACCGGCAAACGCCATGAACTTATATGCCACGTCCACCTTCTTTGACCCCTTCACGACCGTCCAGCCCTGCCAGTCGAGCGCTTGATGGTCCCACATGATGGCGAAGGGCTTCTTGTCTTCGTTGATCGCCTTGTAGATGCGGCCATTCCAGGCCGAGGTCATTGTCACCTGGCCGTCGGCGAGGAGCTGTGGTGGCTGGGCGCCTGCTTCCCACCACACGACATTGCCCTTGATGCTGTCGAGCTTCTTGAAGGCGCGATCGACGCCTTCCGGCGTCCCGAGCACGTTGTAGACATCCTTGACGTCGACGCCGTCAGCCACCAGCGCCCATTCGAGGTTGACGAAGGGGCTCTTCTGGAGGCCGCGCTTTCCGGGGAATTTCTCGATGTCGAAGAAATCCTTGATGGTCTGCGGCGCCTCTTTGAACTTGGTCTTGTCATAGGCGAACACCGTGCCGTACAGGATGCTGGGAACGACGCACTCGCTGGCATCGGCACTGATGAACTGATCGCGCTTCAGACCGAGCTTGTCCCAGTCGATCTTCTCGATAATGCCTTCGGCGCAAGCTGCCAGCACGGTCTGCGAATCGTTCTCGACCACGTCCCAGGTGACGTTGCCGGACTCGACCATGGCACGCTGCTTGGCGATCTCGCCGTTGAACTCCTCCTCGATGATCTTGTCGCCGGTCTCCTTCATGAACGGCTCGAAAAAGGCCTTGCGCACGCTGTCTTGATAGGCGCCGCCCCACGAGACGACGGTCAGGCTGTCGGCGGCAAGCGCCGGAACTGCGAGACCTGCCGCCAGTCCGCCGATCGCCAGAAGTACCAGTCTTTTCTTCATTCTCTTCCTCCCATCAAACGCGCCGCGAGCCGGCGCTTCGCCGAGCCGAGCATCACATCGGATCCAGCGCTCGACAATCCTCTGTCGTCCACCCGACGATCACTCTATCGCCCATGGCAAGGGACGGCACACCGAGCTTGTTCGGCACCTTGACGATGAAGTCGGTGCTCCCGGCAATCGCCATGCGGGCACGGATATGGTCGCCGACATAGATCAGCTCCTCGATGCGACCCGATAGCGCATTGGCGACCGACCCTTCCGGCGGATTGATCTGCACCCGCTCGGGCCGGAGCGACAGCATGGTTGGCGCATCGAGAGCGGTCGGCTTGCTGGCGATGGCCATGACCTGCTCGCCACCGGCAAGCTCGACCCGGCAGCGATCGCCGTCGATCGCGCAGATCCGGCCGCGTAGGCGGTTGTTCTCGCCGATGAACTGAGCGACGAAACTATTGGCGGGCCGTTCATAAATGTCATCGGGCGTGGCGAGCTGCTGGACGACGCCGTCGCGGAACACGGCAATGCGGTCCGACATGGTCAGCGCTTCCGCCTGATCGTGCGTGACGTAGACGAAGGTGACCCCGACGCGATCGTGAATGCGCTTGATCTCGTATTGCATCTGCTCCCGCAACTGCTTGTCGAGCGCGCCGAGCGGCTCGTCCATGAGCACCAGCTCGGGATCGAAGACCAGGGCGCGGGCAACCGCGATGCGCTGCTGCTGGCCGCCAGAGAGCTGGCTCGGCCGGCGCTCCTGCATCTTCGGCAGCTCGACCATATCGAGGGCGCGCCTGACGCGATCCTCGATCTCCGGGCGCGCCATGCGGCGAACCTGCAACGGAAAGGCGAGGTTTTCACGAACGGTCATGTGGGGGAAAAGAGCGTAGTTCTGGAACACCATGCCGATGTTTCGCTTGTGCGGCGGCAGCCGGCTCACCGGTCGCCCGGAAACGAAGATCTCGCCGGTGGTCGGCGGTTCGAAACCGGCCAGCATGAGCAGCGTCGTGGTCTTTCCCGAGCCCGACGGTCCGAGGAGTGTGAGAAACTCGCCGCGACCGATGGTGAGGTTGAGATTCTGAACCACGAGGTCTATGCCGTCGAAGCTTTTTTCGACACCGCGGAATTCGACATGAGGACTTTCGTGCGAACTGACCATGTAAAATGATTCACACCAGGATTTGAGACATGGCTCGGACCTATTTAGGTTGACCGACCGCGATGGAATATGACTAAACTTTAGTCGTAATTGTAAATCCACCAACCCGGATGGCGTGCTCTATAACGTAACGGGCAGCTCCAGAAAACTCAACCAAAAATAGTACTCCAGAGTGACCTCGTATGCAGCGTAAGTCATTGGTAATGCTTTTAACGACTACAATTGCATTGGCCATCAGTTGCGTGTTGGTGCTCGAAATCGTTACAATTGAGGCCCCCGGCGTACTGCGGCCGATATTGATTTATGCGGCGATAATTACACCTCTTGTTTGCCAAATCTTCCCGACGACAGTGGCGCGCATGGCCTGGGTCCCTACGCTCGGCCTTTTCGCAATAGCGTTGTTGGACGGCCTTGAGCACCATGCGCCTGCGTTGGATGTCTGGCTTCACGCCATGCTGCTGGCGATCCTGCTCGCCGCCTATGCGATGTTGGTTCATCGTGTGGCGTCCTGGGAGCATGACCTCGCACGTGCACTGAGCTTCGTCTCACGAAGCGATCTCGCAGTTGTCGACGCGATCGAGCGCGAGCGGCTGAAGCGTTGCGAGGGCATTGTGGTTCTGTGTCATCGGCTCAACCAGCCGCTCAGCGTCCTCCATCTCAACTGGACGCGACAGGATTGCGCCGAACGAGAAAGCCAGGACTGGAGTTTCGCATCGCAATTCGAACGGCTTAGCATGCGCGAAAGCGTGCTGCAGCAGGTTGGTGCAACGATCCGGGATTCCGATATCGTCCTTTCTGACGGCACCCAGAACGGCTTGTTCGTGATCTGCCCCGCCACTTTCGAGCGCGGCGCCGAGCAGTTGGGTGGGCGGCTTGAAACCATGTTGCAGCGCGAATTCGCAGCGCGGGTGAAGCGTTCCGTGGTCACCAGCGACGACCATGGTTTTGTTCTTGCCGATCTGATGATCGCGGCTCGAGGCAGCAGCGCGCCGGCGCCCTCTGTCGAATATGGCGCCGTCGTTTCCTTGCGGTAGGAGGGCTCCTTGAACGGCGAGACGGAGACGTTTTCCGATGCGACGACAGCCTATCTTGCGGGCCGGCAGCGCGATATTCGCGCCAAGCGGCTGCTCGACCTCGCTGTGGTGCTGTCGACGGCTCCGGTCTGGCTGTCGCTCGTCGGCATGCTTTGGCTTCTCGTCAAGTTGAGCGATCCGCACGCCCCGGCACTATGCTGGGAGGAACGTGTCGGCCGACTTGGTCGCCGCTTCAAACTGGCAAAAATCCGAACGACGAGCCCCAATTGCGAAACCGGATGCGACCAGCGTGTCACCGGCATCGGCGCGGTGCTGCGCAGCTCCCATCTCGACGAGATGCCGCAGCTTTTCAACGTTCTTGCCGGCAGCATGAGCCTGGTCGGCCCCCGCCCGACAGCGACGGCGCGTTTCGAGCGGCGTCGCAGCTGGTGGCGCGGTCGCCTCGATGCAATCCCGGGGCTCACCGACCTCGGACAGCTGCAGCGTAGCGGTATCGACAGCTTCGACGAGCGGGCCCGCTGCGACATTGCCTATATTCGCCGCCAGAGCCCTCTGGCAGACGTCCGGCTCATCCTCGCAACGCTCGCCCAATGGCTGAGCCCTGAAAGCCGTCGGAATTCCAGGACACCGTAGATCAACCGTCCCGCAAGGCGCCCGTCACTGCGCCGCCCGGTTTTTCTCCTTGGCGAAGGGGCTGAGACCCAGCCATTTCTGCATCGAGCTCGCCACCTCGGGATCGCCGATCAATTCGATCTGGCCGGCATCGATCTCTGTTTTCACGGTCGACAGGCCCATCCATACCGCCGTCATGCTTCTGAGCGATGCCCGCACATAGAGGTCGATCTCGAAGCCCGGATTGGTCGAGCAGAGATCGACGGTGTTCCCGTCGATCACCAGCCACCAGGTCTGCCTGGCTGATCTCACGTCGGGATAGAGGAAACTGATGGTGCAGCGCCGGCGGGGCAGGGGCGTCGGATCGAGATGGCGGCGCATGTCCCACATCAGCAACGACGGATCGAGGTTCTTTAAGGAGAGGCTTGATTCGACCCAGCGCTGTCCCCAGCCGCCCAGCGACATGACGACCGGCCGGAGGTCCTCGCCGGCCTCGGTGAGCCGGTATTCGACCACCCCGGCCTGAGCAGTCGGAACGGATGTGATCACACCCGCTTCCTCGAGTTCCTTCAAGCGTTTGGACAGGAGCGTCGGGGACATCAGCGGCACGCCGCGGCGCAGGTCGTTGAACCGCGTCGAGCCGCACAGCAGCTCACGAACGACCAGCGCCGTCCAGCGCGAGCAGATGATCTCGGCCGCCATCGCGACCGGGCAAAACTGACCGTAACTGCCAAGTTCCTGGCGCTGCTGCATGCGTTCTCCGAAGCGATCTCCTAGTCCAGATACTGTAGCGGCAGGCTCCGGCATAGTCACCAATCTCGTTGCCATCAACACCGAACCAGCCGATTGTAGGGGCCGCCGCTACACATCCTGGACTGGAGGTGTGTGGCGGCAGCTGCGAGGATGGGGCCAGTACAGAGGAGATCACCCATGGGAATCGCATCCGCAGCATCCATTGCCAATCCGTCTTCCCGCAGCGCCGCCGAGACCGCGCGGGCGCTCGGACCTGAGCTCGCCCGCCGCGCCAATTCTGTGACCGATGAGGATACCTATGTCGCCGACAACGTCGTCTTGCTGAAGGAGGCTGGCCTCGTCGAGGCCGGGGTGCCCCGCGAGCTCGGCGGCGGCGGGGCGGAGGTCGACGATCTTGCGGCGATGCTTCGTTCGCTGGCCTATCACTGCGGCTCGACCGGTCTTGCCTTCTCCATGCATACCCACCAGGTGGCGATCCCCGCCTGGCGGTGGCGCCATCAGAAGATCGCTGCCGTCGAGCCGCTGTTGCAGCGCGTCGCCAAGGAGAGAATCATGCTCCTGTCGAGCGGTGGCTCCGACTGGATCGGCGGCTCGGGCAAGGCCGAGAAGGTCGAAGGCGGCTTTCGCATAACCGCGCGCAAAGTCTTCACTTCCGGGGCGCCGACCGGCGACATTCTGATGACCGGCGCGATCCTCGACACCGAGGAAGGGCCGATGGTGCTGCATTTCGGCATTCCGATGAACTCGCCCCATGTGAAAGTCCTCGACAATTGGCGGACGCTGGGCATGCGCGGCACCGGCTCGCATGACGTAGTGATCGATGGCCATGTCGTGCCTGAGGCGGCGGTGGCGGTACGGCGCAAGGCCGGCGAGTGGCATCCGCTCTTTCAAATCATCGCCACCATCGCCTTCCCGCTCGTCTATTCGGTCTATCTCGGCGTCGCCGAGGGCGCGCGCGACATTGCCATCGCTCTTGCCAAGCGCAGGGAGCCGTCACGCCATGCGATCGAGCTGGCGGGCCGCATGGAGACCGAGCTTCAGGCCACGCGGTTGGCCGTCCAATGGATGCTCGATACCGTGCGTCTCAATGCACCCTCGGCAGAGAGCATCAACCAGGTGATGATCGGGCGGCAACTTGCCGGGCAGCACGCCATTGCTTCGGTTGAATATGCGATGGAGCTCGCGGGTGGCGCCGGCTTCTATCGCGGCGCCGGGCTCGAACGGCGCTTTCGCGATATCCAGGCGGCGCGCTATCACCCGCTGCAGTCCGGTCCCCAGGCGGAATATGCCGGCGCCATGGCGCTCGGGCTGCCGATCGACAGGATCTACTGACGATCGCGGTTCCGGCGGTAAAGGCGCTCGGCAAGCCTGAGGAGCGCCCATCCCCAGAGGAGGGCGATGAGCGGCAGCGCGATGGTGGCGGCGCCGAGCTTGAGGAGCGGAATCCACGGCCGGCGCGGTCCGCCACGCCAGCCGACCTTCTGAATCATGGCGGCTGCAAGCGCGCCGTCAGGCCTGTCCTTGTATTCGGGATAGAGCTTGCGGAGCTTCGGCAGGTCGTACCAGCAATTGGTGTGGTCGATGTCGTTGAGATAATCGCTGCCCGCGACGCCGCGTGCTTCGCGGCAGGCGATCGGAACCAGCAACGTCGCCGAGCTCCGAATCCGCTCGGCGAAATCGGCGCGTTCGAACTCCTTCTGAACCGGGCGAAAGAACCAGGCGCCTACGGCGGCAAAGAACAAGATTGTGCAGATCACCCAGAATCGCAGCAAGCCCTCTCGGATCATCTCCATAGGGGCATGACGCTAGTTGGGACGCGCTCCTTCCCCCATGCGCTCGATATACCAGCCGAGAAATTTCTCGACCTGGTTCTCGTTCGGTGAGAAGGGACCGGGCTCATAGGCGGGGCTCGCGACGCCGAGCTGCTGCCAGCGCACGAAGGTCGCATCCTGCCCGTTGGTCGTTCGCCACACCCGGGTGAGGTTCTCGAGCTCGTAATCGTCACCCTCGACGGCGTCCTTGTGCACCAGCCATTTGGTCCTGAGCAGCGTCGTTTCGGGGCTGATAGGCAGGATATCGAAAATGACGGCGTGATCACTCAGAAAGTGATTCCACGAATTGGGCTGGGTGTGAAGCGACAGCGCCCCGAGACGCGGTGTCTCGAAGCGACCGAGCAGCCGTTTCGAGGCCACCCGGGTATCGACCGTGTAGGATTCGCCATGATTGTCGAGAGCGAGACGTTCCAGACGGAAGGCGCTGGGACGGCCGTCGAGATGCTCGACAAGACGCCACGGCAGGCCGTTTCTTTCCCAGATGTCGATCATCTCGCCTTGGATGCGGCGGTAGCGTTCGTAATAGGCGCGTTGGCGCGGCTTCACATCGGCCTCGCTATGGGCGAAGAATTGGAAGAAGATCTTGAGCAGCTCGGGATGCCCGCCGCAATGGTAGCATTCCCGGTTGTTCTCCATCACCGCCTTCCAATTTCCGGCGACCACCACGTCCTCCTGCTTGGCGATCTTGCAATTCCTGAGGTCGTGCGGGTCGAGATAGGGCGCGACGATCTCCTCCATTTCGAAATAATCCGCCGGCGGATCGTCGCCGAGGCACATGAAAAGAAGCCCGCTCAGGCTGCGCAGCTGCACCGGCTTGAGGCCCAGGCACGCCTGGTCGACATCGGGGGCGAGGTGCTCGGCGAAGACCAGCGGACCGGCGAGGTCATAGGTCCAGCGATGATAGCGGCAGACCAGCTTGGCGGCCGAGCCGCGCTCGTCATTGATGATGCGGGCACCGCGATGGCGGCACACATTGTGAAAGGCGCGCACCACCCTGTCGGCGCCGCGCACGATGATGACCGAGTAGCGGCCGAAGCCGACCACCGTATAATCGCCGGGCTCCGGCACATCGGCTTCGACCCCGACATGGATCCAGTGGCGGGCCCAGATGGTCTCGAGGTCGGCCTCAAACACCTCATCGCTCAGATAGAAGGCCGCCTCCAGGCTGTAGCCGGGCTTACGGCGCGCGACCAGCGGGGCCACTGACATCGATGGGTCCTCGATCGATGAATTTGCCGGCTTGCATCGCACCACACATGCCGGTTAACGTCAACGCATGAATTCACTGTTCACGGAGTGAACTCGTTCGATGCGCTTCGAGCCGACCTCGGACCAGCGACAACTCCAGGATCTCGCGCGCGATTTTGCAAGACGCGAGCTGCGGCCGCTGGCGCTGGAGCTGGAGCACGGCAACGAGCCGCTGTCGCGGGAGCGCCTGCGGCAGCTGGGTGAGATGGGTTTCCTCGGCATCAATGTCGATCAGCGCCATGGCGGCCAAGGTTTGAGCGATCTCGATGCCCTGGTGGTGCTCGAGGAGTTCGCCAGGATTCACCCGGCGGTCGCCTTCCCGGTATTCGAAAGCTGCGTCGGGCCGATCAAGGCGATCGAGCGCCTCGGCAATGAAGGGTTGAAAGCTCAGGTGATTCCTCGGGTGTGTCGCGGCGAGCTGACGGTGGCGATCGCCATGTCGGAGCCCGATGCCGGCACGGCGCTCACCGATCTCACGACACGCGCCGTCGCGCATGACGGCGGATGGATCGTCGATGGTCAGAAGCGCTGGTGCAGCGGCGGCGGCCACGCCGAAGGCTATCTCGTCTATTGCCGCTTCGACGACGCCAGGGGCAGCAAGGGCATCGGCGCGGTCTATGTCGAGCGTGATCGCAAGGGCGTGTCCTTCGGCAAGCGCGAGCATTTGATGGGCTTCCGCGGCATCCACACCGCCGATATCTTCTTCGACAGGGTGCATGTGCCGGCCGATCATCTGGTCGTGCCGGCAGGTTCGTTCGCCAGGCTGATGGAGGCGTTCGATCTCGAGCGTTGCGGCAACGCCACCATGTGCCTCGGACTCGCCGCTGGCGCGCTCGAGGATGCGATCGCCTATGTCCAGGAGCGTCGGCAGTTCGGCAAGCCGATCGTCGAGTTCCAGGCGGTGCAGCTCAAGCTTGCCGAAATGGCGATGCAGGTCGAGGCCGCGCGGCTGATGATCCACAAGGCGGTGACGGCGAAGGAGGCCGAGTTCCCTTCGGTGCTGCTGAGCAGCATGGCCAAATGCTTCGCCAACGAGATGGCGCGCGACGTGTGCGGCAAGGCGGTGCAGCTCATGGGCGGCTATGGCTATTCGAAGGCGTTCGCCGCCGAGCAGCGGCTGCGCGATGCCTGGGGCTGGGGCATTGCCGGCGGCACCATCGACATTCAGAAGGTCAATATCGCCTCGGCGCTGATCGGGCGCCGGTTCCAGCAGAGGGGTTGAAGAATGGTCGAGGCGCTCGGCAATTTGCGGGTCATTGAGCTGGCGCGGGTGCTGGCCGGTCCGTGGGCGGCCCAGACGCTTGCCGACCTTGGCGCCGACGTCGTCAAGGTGGAGCACCCCGGCCGCGGCGACGACACCCGCGCCTGGGGGCCGCCCTATCTGACGCCGCCCGGCGAAGCGACCGGCTCTGGCGAGTCGGCCTATTATCTATGCACGAACCGAAACAAGCGCTCGATCGCCATCGACTTTGCCAAGCGCGAGGGCAGCGACCTGGTCCGCGACCTGGTCCGCACAGCGGATATCGTGATCGAGAATTTCCGCCCCGGAGCGCTGGCGAGATACGGCCTCGACTACGAAAGCCTGGTGCGCGACAACCCGCGCCTGATCTACTGCTCGATCACCGCATTCGGCCAGTCGGGACCCTACAATCAGCGCCCCGGCTATGATTTCGCCATCCAGGCCATCGGCGGCCTGATGAGCCTGACCGGCGTCGCCGACGGCGAGCCGGGCAGCGGCCCGATGAAGGTGGGTGTCGCGGTCACCGATCTCTCGGCAGGCCTCTACAGCACGATCGGCATTCTCGCCGCGGTGAATGCCCGCCACCTCACTGGCCGCGGGCAGCATCTCGATCTCAGCCTGTTCGACACCCAGATCGCCATGCTCGCCAACCAGGCGTCGAACTATCTCGTGTCGGGTGAGCCGCCACGGCGCATGGGCAACAGCCATCCCAATGTCGTACCCTACCAAGCCTTTGCCACCGCCGATGGCCACATCGTTCTGGCGGTGGGCAGCGACGAGCAGTTCCGGCGCCTGTGCGACGAGCTGGCGCGGCCCGAATTGGCCGAGGATACCCGCTTTGCCACCAACCGGGGTCGAGTCGAGAACCGCCAGGCGCTTGTTCCCGAGCTCGCCCAGGCACTCGGGCAGCGCGGCACCGCGGCGTGGCTCGTGTCCTTCGAGGCTGTCGGCATTCCCTGTGCACCGATCAACAGGATCGACCAGGTGTTCGCCGAGCCGCAGGCCGAGGCGCGCCAGATCCGCATCGAGCTCGATCATCCCTATGGCGTGGTGCCAACCGTCGCGAGCCCGGTCCGGCTCTCCGACACCCCGCCACGCTACCGTCGTGCGCCGCCGCTGCTTGGTGAGCATACGGACGAGATCCTCCGTGACGAGCTCAAGCTCAGCGCAGCGCGGATCGGCGAGCTGCGCGCCGCGCAGGTGGTTCGCTGAGGCAGAAAGGGCAGGGCATGGCCGCGTTCGAACCGGTAACGTCAGTGCTTCGCGCCTTCGAGGTGCTGCGGATCATCAATGAGCGTGACCAGGCGACGGTGACCGAGATTCATCGCGAGTCGGGACTCCCCAAGCCGACGATCCTGCGGATGATCGAGACCCTGATCGCGGCCGGCTATGTGGTTCGCGAGAACGATCGACCTGCCTACGTCGCGACCGGCAAGTGCCTGTTGCTCAGCAACGGCTTTCGCGCCCATGACCGCCTCACTGCGGTGGCGGCGCCGATGTTGGCCGCGTTCCGGCGAAAGATCGGCTGGCCGTCCGACATCGGCATCTTCGACGGCGACGCGATGGTGATCGCGGCAACAAGCCGTGATCTCGGCGTGCTCGTTCTCAATCGCAAGATCGGCACGCGCACGCCGCTTCTGCTCAGCGCGCTGGGCCGCGCCTATTTCGCCTTCTGCGACGATGCCGAGTGCGAGCGCATCGTCGAGCGGCTGAAGCGGTCGGCCAATCCGCTCGACCAGATCGCCAGGTCGCCGGAGCGTGTCGAGAGCCTGCGCCGCGAAACGCGGCGGCGCGGTTATTCGGTGACGGACAAGCGCTATCTCGACGCTGCCTATGATGGCCTGATCTGGGGCATCGGGGTGCCGGTCATCGCCGATGGCAAGGTGGCGGCAGCGATGAACGTGATGTTCCTGCGCAGCGCCATGACGCTCGAGGCCGGCATCATTGGACTCGTCCCCGTGCTTCAAGCGGCTGCGCGCGAGATCGGCAATGCCGTGGCCCAGCAATCCTTCGGCATCGCGGCATCGAGCGCGCTGCATGCCGATCATCGCAAGGCGCAGGCGAGGGTGGCACGATGACCGACGCACTTCAACGCATTGAGGTGTTCCCCGAGAAGGTGTTGCCCGACGCGGAGGCGCTGATTGCCGAGGCGCGCGAGACTGCAAGGACCGTGACCGTCCAACCCTCGCCCTTCCTGTCCACCTACGAGGTCGGCTGCGAGATCGACTACAAGCGCCGCTGTACTGCCGATCAGCGGGTCATGATGCATGCCCAGATCGGCTTTCGCGATCTCGACAAGAGCCGCCGGGCATGGGCCGAGATCTGGGAAGCGCTGGACAAGGCCGGCCATCGGGTCGACCGCTACGGCATCTGCCTCGATTGGAGCATGGGCTATCCGGCGGCCAGGCGGAAGGACATGCCGCGCGGCACCGGCCTCATCATGAAGGATCTCGACGATTGGCGCGCCCTGACCGGCATGGCGCCGGTGGCGCCGCATTTCGGCGATTTCGTCATCGGCACGCCGGCGGCCTTCGAGAACACCATCGCGGCCCTGCTGAGCGGCTCCACCTCCATCGGCAATCTCGGGCAGTATTTCGCCTTCCGGCAGCCGCATTGGGACGATGAGATCTTCACCACCGCCGAGTCGCTGAAGGCGATCGCTCTGACCGCCGCCCAGCCGGTGCCGATCATCGTGCATTCGAGCCTCGATGACGGCTTCGCGTCGATGTTCACCGATCTTGCCTGCTCGCTCGGCGCCATCCTCCTCGAGCAATATATCGTCGATGATCTCCTGGGCGGTCACAGCTCCTATTCCTATGGCAACACCTATGCCCGGCCCGACCTGCGCCTTGCCTTTCAACGCGCCGCGCAAAAGGTCACCCGCACCCCCGGCACAATGATCTACGGCGCGACGACCATGTACGGGCCGAACCACGCCGAGAACTACGCGGCCCTCGCCACCTATCTCCGGATCGACATCTATGGCGAACGGACCCGGCCGGCCGGCCACGCCGTCAATCCGACACCCGTCACCGAGGCGGAGCGAATTCCCGATATTGACGAGATCATCGATGTCCATATGTTCGCCAACCGCCTGGTCGTCCTCGAGTCGACGCTCGACGAGGTCGCGCGGGAAGATGCCGTGGATGCGCTTGCCGACCGGATCGTCGAAGGCGGCCGGCGGTTCCGCGCCAACGTGCTGACCGGGTTCGAGGCGGCAGGAATCGACATCACCAACCCCTTCGAGATGCTGCTCGCCATTCGTCGGGTCGGGTCGAAGCGCCTCGAGACCCTGTTCGGGCCGGGCGAGCCGGCGCCGCGGCGCCTGCGCGGCCGCATTCCGATCGCCCGCTCCTTTTCGATCGAGCAGCTCGAGCATGATGGCGAAGGGCTGGTCAACCGGCTGGCACGCTCGGAGCGTGACCGGATCGCGCGCGCCAGGCTGAAGGCTTGTGTCGCCACCACCGACGTCCATGAATACGGCAAGATCCTCGTCGAATCGGTGCTGCGCCAGCTCGATGTCGAGATCATCGATGGCGGCATCTCGACCGATCCCAACGACTTGGTCGACCAGGCGGTGACGACCGGGGCCGACTTCATCGCGCTCTCCTCCTACAATGGAGTGGCGCTTCAGTTCTTCACCCAGCTCAAGGGCGAGCTCGACGCACGAAACAGCTCGCTGCCGGTGTTCGTTGGTGGCAAGCTCAACCGGATACCCGATGGCAGCAACACGAGCCTGCCGGTCGATATCAGCGAGGAGCTTGCCTCGGCCGGTGCGACGGTGTGCCGATCCGTCGACAGCATGATCGCAGCACTTGGCGAGATTGCGCGCGCCCCGAGGCCCGACACCCGGAGGTGAGGACCCTCACTGGTATCCCAGGTGGATGCGGAGGGAGCAATTATGACCACCTTGCCTCACTTTTGCGTGAAAAGCCCGCGGCTCCTTCTCGTCATCACCTTCGGCATCTGCGGGACGGCAGGTGCCGCCGAGGACGGCAGGGCGCTGTTCGAGAAGAATTGCGGCGTCTGCCATGTCGTCGCCAGGAGCGGGCCGCCGCGTCAGGGTCCCTATCTCGAGGGAGTCGTCGGGCGTCACGCCGGCAAGATCGCGAACTTTCCCTATTCGAATGGACTGAGGACCGCGACCTTCGATTGGACGCCGGAAAAGCTCGACCAGTGGATCGCCGATCCGCAGTCGCTCATCCAGGACAGCTATATGATGTACAAGCAGGCCGACCCGGCGATCAGGACCGCCATTATCGGCTATCTGGCAACATTGAAAGCGCAATGACGGGCAAGGGAGCGATGCCATGGCCAAGCCGATCCACATGATGATCCGGGTGCTGGACGAGAGGAAATCGGTCGACTTCTATCGCAAGGCCTTCGGCCTAGAGATCGCCGACCGCTTTCCCTTCGACGATTTCACGCTTGTCTATCTGCGCGGGCCGGAGTCCGATTTCGAGGTGGAGCTCACCATCAACCATGGTCGCAGCGACGCCTACACTCACGGCACCGGCTACGGTCATGTCGCGGTCGCGGTGGACAATATCGAAGCGGAGCACGGACGGCTCGAGAAGCTCGGATTGGAGCCGGGGCCAGTGAAGGAATTCCACCGCGACGGCGGCCTGATGGCAAAATTTTTCTTCCTCCAGGACCCGGACGGGTACAAGATCGAAGTCCTGCAGCGACACGGCCGCTACCGATAGCGCCGATCGGGGCGGAGACCCCGGCTGCTTTCAGGGAGGAGCTCATGACAGAAAGCGGCAACCGCGCCGGGCTTTCCCGGCGGACGATCCTCAAGACAGCCGGATCCGGACTCATCGTCGCGGCCATCACGCCAGCCGGCATGATTCTCGGTCGCAAGGCATGGTCGGCGACAGCGGAGGCCCTGAAGCCCGACAGCTTTGCGACGCTCGTCCAGATGTCGCGCGATATCTATCCGCATTCCCGGCTCGAGGACAAATTCTATGCGGCCGCGGTGTCGGCTCTCGACGCAGCGGCCAAGGCCGACGAGGCGGTGAAGAAGGCGCTCGAGGACGGCGTTGCCGCGCTCGATGACGCCGCCGGCAAGGCCAAGGGCGCCAAATATATCGCCATCGACAGCGAGGATGCACGCACGTCGCTTCTGCACGATATCGAGACCAGCGCCTTCTTCCAGAAGGTGCGCGGCAATCTCGTAACCGGCATCTACAACAACAAGGAGGTGTGGCCGCTGTTCGGCTACGAGGGCGAGTCGGCATCGAAGGGCGGTTACATCCACCGCGGCTTCGACGATGTGGCCTGGCTCTAATCCAAGAGGCTGAACATGACTGCGAAATTCGACCTCAATGATGACAACGTCGTCGTCGTGATCGGTTCCGGCGCCGGCGGTGGAACGCTCGGTGCAGAGCTGGCGATGAAGGGCGTCAAGACCCTGATCCTCGAAGCCGGCGGCCGCCACGAGATTCCCGATTTCCAGAATGACGAGTGGGGTTCCTTCAGCCAGATCTCGTGGCTCGACAAGCGCACCACCTCGGGAACCTGGCGGGTTGCGAAGGACTTCTCCGGCCTCCCTGCCTGGATCGTCAAGGCGGTCGGCGGCTCGACCATCCATTGGGCCGGCGCCAGCCTGCGCTTCCAGGATCACGAGTGGAAGGCGCGCAGCACCTATGGCGAGATCAAGGACGCCAATCTGCTCGACTGGCCGATCGATGGCGCCGAGATGGACCGCTGGTACACCATTGCCGAGGACCGCATGGGCGTGACGCGCACCCATGGCATCCCCGGTCTTCCCGGCAACAACAACTTCAAGGTCCTCGAGGCCGGCGCCAAGAAGCTCGGCTACAAGGAGGTCCATACCGGTCGCATGGCGATCAATTCGCAGCCGCGCGACGGCCGTGGCGCCTGCCAGCAGATCGGCTTCTGCTTCCAGGGCTGCAAGACGGGCGCGAAATGGTCGACGCTCTATGTCGAGATCCCCAAGGGAGAGAAGACGGGCAATCTCGAGGTCCGGCCCAACGCACAGGTGCTGAAGATCGAGCATGATGCCTCGGGCAAGATCACCGGCGTCGTCTATGCCGATAAGGATGGCAAGCAGCTCCGCCAGAAGGCGCGCCTCGTTTGCATCGCCGGCAACAGCATCGAGAGTCCGCGGCTTTTGCTGAACTCGTCCTCCTCGATGTTCCCCGATGGCCTGGCGAATTCATCGGGACAGGTGGGGAAGAACTACATGCGCCACATGACGGGGTCGGTCTACGCCGCCTTCGACAAGCCGGTGCACATGTATCGCGGCACCACCATGGCCGGCATCATCCAGGACGAAGCAGGACACAAGCCGGAACGTGGTTTCGTCGGCGGCTTCGAGATGGAGACGCTGTCGCTGGGACTGCCCTTCATGGCCGCCTTCCTCGAGCCCGGAGCCTGGGGCAAGGAATTTGCCTGGTGGCTCGACAATTACGACAAGATGGCCGGCATGTGGCTCGTCGGCGAGGACATGCCGCAGGAGAAGAATGCGGTGACGCTGCATGCGACCGAGAAGGATCAGTACGGGCTGCCGGTCCCGGACATCCATTTCGACGACCATGCCAACGACACGGCGATGCGCAACCACGCCTATAGCCAGGGCGAGGAGGTCTACAAGTCGGCCGGCGCAATGAAGACGTTCCGGACGCCGCCTTATCCGTCCACGCACAATCTCGGCACCAACCGCATGAGCGAGAAGCCGCGGGACGGCGTTGTCGACAAGAACGGCCGTACCCACGACGTCAAGAACCTGTTCGTCTCGGATGGCAGCCAGTTCACCACCGGCGCGGCGGAAAATCCGACACTGACCATCGTGGCTCTATCGCTGCGTCAGGCAGACCACATCGCTTCGGAGATGAGCAAGGGGAATCTGTAGACGTCTCCAGAATAGGCAGTAGGCAGTAGGCAGTAGGCAGTAGGCAGTAGGCAGTAGGCAGTAGGCAGTAGGCAGTAGGGAAGGCCATCGCTCACGACCGACTGCCTATTGCCTATCTGCCTTCCACCGACGCCGATTACGCGACCATCCTGCTCGGTGCTCGGCCTTGCGGCACGGCACCATCGCGAGCCTATCCGTGCATTCGGCAACAGGGAAAGCTTCCGTTCGCTGATCGGCGATGTCGATGTCCATGGCCAGCTCGCAGGTCGCGAGCCGCTCCACCAGTCGCTCTATCTGTGGGCCAAGACGACGCTGCCCACCTATGTT
>Ga0075421_100002414_pt1 | contig 22361 bp, 14 predicted proteins | sample SoiMetdeltSBSDD5_FD_75292 | JGI IMG/M metagenome (GOLD analysis project Ga0075421, IMG submission 75292) | Bulk soil microbial communities from a Populus tree surrounding site in Tennessee, USA - Soil MetaG P. deltoides SBSDD5 | ecosystem: Environmental > Terrestrial > Soil > Tree plantation...
GTGGAGACGGCACGCGACCAGGTGGCGGCGCTCGTCGGCGCCCATTCCGACGACCTCGTCTTCACCGCTTCCGGCAGCGAGGCGAACAACGCGGTCGTCTCGGAGGTGGCCCGCGCCGCCTCGTGGCGCGGCGAGATCGTGCTGGCGAGCTGCGAGCACCCGTCGGTGCGGCGCTCCGCGGAGCGCGCCGCCGAGCTCGGCATGAGGGTGCGCCTCGTGCCGCCGGGAGGCGACGGCGTCGTCGCCGCCGAGGCGTTTCTCGCCGCGGTCGGCCCGGAGACGCGTCTCGTCGCGCTCATGCTCGCCAACAACGAGATCGGCACGCTGCAGCCGGTGGCCGAGGTGGCGGCCGTATGCCGCGAGCGCGGCGTGCCCGTGCTCTGCGACGTCGTGCAGGCGGCGGGGAAGGTCGATGTCGACGTCGACGCGCTGGGAGTCGACTACCTGACGCTCGGCGCCCACAAGTTCCACGGTCCGCTGGGGGCGGCGGCGCTCTGGATTCGCCCCGCCACCGCCGGACGGCCGGCGCCCCCCTTCGAGTCGCACCTCGTCGGCGGCAGCCAGGAGCGCCGCCGTCGCGCCGGCACCGCCAACGTGTCGGCGCTCGTCGGCTTCGGCGTCGCCTGCGAGCTCGCGGCGCGCGAGCTGCCCGAGCGGCGCGCCCACCTCGTGGCGCTGCGCGAGCGGTTCGAGGCGGCGCTGCCCGCCCTCGGCGCGGTGGTCCACGGTGCCTCCGCTCGGCGGCTGCCGCACACCACCAACGTCGCCTTCGCGGGCCTCGTCGGCCATGACCTCGCGATCCGGCTCGACCTCGCCGGCTACGCGGTGTCGACCGGGGCCGCCTGCCACTCGGGAGTGGTCGAGCCGAGCGCCACGCTGCTTGCTATGGGCCTGCCGCGCGAGCAGGCGCTCGGCGCCATCCGCATCAGCTTCGGCATGACCAACACCATGGACGAGGTGGAGGCCTTCCTGCCGGTCCTCGCCCGCGAGGTGGCCGCGCTCCGGGGCGGGCGGGGACAGGCCCCGCCCCTACGCCCGATCCGGAGCGACACTCTCGCGGATTCTGATCGGGAAGTCACGGCCGCGGCGTCACGCTCCGATGTAGGGGCGGGGCCTGCCCCCGCCCGTCTTGTCCGATGAGCGCCTTCACCGCGGTCGCCATGTCCGGCGGCCTCGACTCCTCGGTCGCCGCGTGGCTCCTCTCGCGCCAGGAGCCGGTGGTGGGGCTGTCGATGCTCCTCTGGGACCAGTCGCACCGACCCCGTGGCTCGGGACGCTGCTGCGGTGCCCTCGACCTCGGCGACGCGCGGCGGGTGGCGCAACAGGCGGGCATCCCGCACTACACCCTGCGCATGGACGACGAGTTCCGCCGCGACGTCGTCGACCCCTTCGTCGACGACTACCTCGGCGGGCGCACGCCGAGCCCCTGCGTGCGCTGCAACACCTTCATCAAGTTCGACGCCCTCCTCGACCGCGCCCGTGCCCTCGGCGCCGGCACCGTCGCCACCGGCCACTACGCGCGCATCGTCGACGGCGCCGGCGGGCCCGAGCTGCACCGCGGCCGCGACGAGGCGAAAGACCAGAGCTACTTCCTCTTCGAGCTCACCGCACGGCAGCTCGCGGCGTCACGCTTCCCGCTCGGCGAGCTGACGAAACCCGAGGTGCGGCAGATCGCCCGCGACGCCGGCCTCGTCGTCGCCGAGAAGGGCGAGAGCATGGAGATCTGCTTCGTCGACGGCGAGGTGGAGGCGTTCGTCGCCAGCCAGGCGGCGGCGCGCCCCGAACGCTTCGCCGTTGCGGCGGCGGGCCCGGCCCGCATCGTCGCCGAAGACGGTACGGCGCTCGGCGAGGGCGCTCCGTATTACCGCTACACCGTCGGCCAGCGCCGCGGGCTCGGCGTCGCCGCCGGCCACCGCCTCTACGTGCTGCGCGTGCTCCCCGAGGAGAACCAGGTTGTCGTCGGTGACGAGGCGGCGCTGGCGGCCCGCGGGCTCACCGGCGAGCGCACGTCGTGGATCGGCGAACCGCCGGCGGCCGACGTCGAGGTCACGGTGCGCATCCGCTCGCGCCACGCGGGCGTCGCCGCGCGCGTCCGCCCGCTCGCGAGCGGGCGCGCCGAGGTCGAGTTCGCCGTGCCCCAGCGCGGCGTCGCACCGGGGCAGGCGGCGGTCTTCTACCAGGGCACACGCGTGCTCGGCGGCTGCTGGATCGAATCCTCCCTGGCCTGAGCGCGACGGCCTTGCCCCAGTGGAGAGGAAACTCTGAACCCCTCTCTCCCCGGCGAGGGGAGAGAGGGGCAGGGGTGAGAGGGGTGGCAGACCAACCCAGGGGAGGGGGTCGGGCGGGTGGCGGCAGCGCGCCCTGCGCGCGGGGTGGGGTGGCAGACCAACCCAGGGGAGGGGGTCGGGCGGGGGGCGGCAGCGCGCTCTGCGCGCGGGGTGGAGCCCCCCGCTAGTCCACGTAGCCGAGAGCTCGCAGGCGGGCGCGCGTCTCGGCGTCGTCTGGAGTGGCATTCGTTCCCCGTTCTACCGAGCGCTGTGCGGCCCACTGGAGCAGACGCGCGCGCAGCCATCGCGGCTCGGGCGCATCGGTGAGGCCGGCCACGTTTCGCCGCTCTCGCGGATCCCGGACTAGGTCGAACACGAGCTCCGCGTCCCGCGCGCGGCCGAGACCGTCCCCCACTCCCCAGTGGATCCCGGTGCGCGGCGCCCACACCACCTTCCACCGGTTGGTTCGCGCCGCGAAGATTCCGCCGCGCACGCTGGCGGCCGCCGAGAATCGAACCTCGTCCTCGATGTCTCCTGCTCGAGCCTCGAGGAGGGGGGCGAACGGGGTTCCCGCTCCCTTGGCGAGCGCGAGGAGAGCGTCGTGGAGGTCGACGGTCGATGTCGGCCGCTCGATGCGCCGCGGACCCACGACCGTCGGCCACGAGACGACGAGGGGAATGTGGAGCTGCTCGTCGTAGAGCGTGTAGCCGTGCAGCAGGCCGCCGTGATCGAAGAGCTCTTCGCCGTGGTCGGAGGTCGCGGCGACCAGCACCTCACCTGGCGTGTATCTCCTTCGCAAGGCGGCGAGGAGCTCCCCGAGCTCTCCGTCGGCGTAGGCGAGGTTCGCGTGGTACAGGGCGGCGATCTGGCGTTGGTCGGCCGTGGTGACGGTCCGGCGCTGGTGCGAGACGGCGAGCAGCGTCCGGGTGCGCCCGTCGATGGCGCTGTCCGGCCCTCGTGCGCGATCCGCGAACGGCGCCGGCGGATCGTAGGGGTTGTGGGGGTGGATGACGTGCAGGTAGAGGAACACGCGCGAATCAGCGGGCAGCCGCTCGAGCCAGGCGAGGGCCGAGTCGCCCACCCGGGCCGCGTTCTCGTTGGGCAGCCCGAGGTCCTCCTCCTCGCCGAGCAGCGCCTCTTCGGGGGCGACCTCGAATCCGCGGTCGACTCCGAACGCCCGGGAGACGTAGGCGCTCCCCGAGAAGAGCCCGGTGCGATACCCCGCGGCGCGGAACGCCTCGGCCAGCGTCGGCAGGTCGTCGGCCAGTCGCACGCCGCCTTCCTGGCGCCAGACGTGGCCCGTGAAGAGCGCCTTGGTGGACGGCAGGGTGTTGGGTGCCACGGAGAAATGACGCCGGAACGTGGCGCCCTCCCGCATCAGCGCCGCCAGCGTCGGCGTCGGCGACGTGCGATCCGGAGTCGCAGCCGCGTCGGCGCGAAGCGCGTCGAAGACGTAGAGGAGGACCGCTTTCGGAAGCCGTCCGCCGCGCGGGGCCTGCTCATGCCCCGCGGGTCGCGGTGCCGGAGTTCCGGCGATCATCAGATCCTTCCAGGCCGCTGGCGGCCCGGTGGTCGGGGCAACGAACCTGAGGTGCAACCAACCGGACGGGCAGGCGACCTCGACGCTGAAGCGCGGGTTCCGGAAAGCGTGCCACCAGGCAGGCTCCCAGGTCCACAGCAGACGATCCCGCCCGGCGCAGCGCTGGCGCAGCTCGAGCCGCTGCCCGCCGCCTGGGCGCGCTGGAGGCTCGATCCTTCCGCTCACGAGAGCCTTGCTGCCGAGCGCCGGGCTGCCGAGCGGTCGAACGAGCTCGACGAGAGAGACTCCGCCCTGCACGATGTCGTGGTCGCGGACCCTCACCTCGCCTGCCGGCTGGGCGGTGTCGAAGCCGGCGCGGAGCGGAGGGGCGTCGACTGGCAGGCTCACGCCGAGGGCGAATCGTCCGAGCGGCAGGTCTGACGGGATCGGCACGCTGGTGCGAGCCGCGATCGGCACCGTACGTTCGCCGTGCCCGGCCACGGCGACTCGCACCACACCCGCGGGGATCGCACCGTCGTCGAAGACGAGCACGAGGTGGCGCGGGCGCCGGCCGAGGTTGACTGCCTCCAGCCAAGCCTCGCTCGACGTCGGGAGGAGCCGCTGTCGCTGTCCCGGTCCTGCCGCTCGCCAGCCAGCGAGGAAACGATTCCCGCCAGGAGATGGCGGAGCCTCGATCTGTCGCGACTCCTGCAGGACCTCGAGCGCCGACGGCCGGCCGAGGAGCGGCTCGCCTCCCTCGCGGGCTCCACCGCACGACCAGAGAAGCGGGAGGCAGAGGAGCGCCGCCAGCGAGTGATATCTGGATCCAGGTCCTCGCATGTCCCTCCGAGCCGCAGTCCCGAGCATAGTCAGCGGGCGGCGCGCTCGCGTCACCGCCGGCGGACGTCGTGCAGCGCCTGCGCGAGGAGCTGGATCGCCTCCGTCGCCTCGTGGGCGTCGAAGCCAGCGAAGCCGAGACGCAAGTTGGCGAGGGGGCGATCGGTGAACGAGAAGTGGCGGCCTTGGGCGAAGAAGACGCCGAGCTCGAGGGCTCGCGCGGACCAGGCAGGCACGTCGATGTCCTCCGCGACGCGGGCCCAGAGGGCGATGCCGCCGCTCGGCGGCTCGACGGCGAGCGCGCCGCCCAGCACCTTGCGCAGGCGCGCGACCATGAAGTCGCGACGCGCCTCGTAGAGCCGCCGCGCGCGGCGCGCGTGGCGCTGGACCTCACCGTCGTCGAAGAGCTCGCCGATCGCCTGCTCGAGGACGTGGTCGCCCTGGATGTCGATGGAGAACCGCTCGCGCGCGGCGCGCTGGAGGAAGTCCGGCGGCGCCACCAGGTAGCCGAGCCGCAGGCCGGGCGCCAGGATCTTGCTCAGCGTGCCGATGTAGAGCACCGAGCCCGAGCCGTCGGTGCTGGCGAGCGGCAGCACCGGCCGGCCGTCGTAGTGGAACTCGTGCGTGTAGTCGTCCTCGACGATGGCGAAGCCCTTCTCGCGGGCGAGCTCGAGCAGCGCGAGGCGCTGGCCCGGGCTGAGCGTCACCGTCGTCGGGTACTGGTGGTGCGGCGTCGTGTAGACGGCGCGCACCGGCGTCGACCGCGCGAGCGCGGCCAGGGCGTCGACGTCGACGCCGGCGGGCCCCACCGGCAGCGGCACCAGCCGGGCGCCGTGGGCGCGGAAGGCCTGCCAGGCCGCGCGGTAGCCGGGATCCTCGACCGCCACGACGTCGCCGGGGGAGAACAGGCAGCGGGCGATGAGCTCGAGCGCCATCTGGCTGCCGCGAGTCACCAGCACGTCGTCGGCGCCGATCGCCAGGCCTCGCGTCGCCGCCAGCATCTCGGCGAGCGCGGCCCGCAGGCGGGGGTTGCCCCGGGGGTCGCCGTAGGCGAGCCCCTGCGAGGCGGGGTCGCGCAGCGCGCGGCGGTAGGCGCGGGCGAGGGCGGCGCTGGGCACCACGCGCAGATCGGGCAGCCCGTCGGGCATCACGTAGCGCACGTTGGGCCGCTGGTAGGCCCAGAGACCCTGATCGGGCTCGAGCGGATAGGCGACGCGGGTGGGCCGCGCATCCGCCTCCTGGCGCGCGCCGCGCGCCCGCCGCGGCGCGAGCTCCGGCAGCTCGCCGCTGACGAACGTGCCGCGCGCCCGAGTCGTCTCGACCCAGCCCTCGGCGCCGAGCTCGGCATAGGCGGCGAGCACGGTGTTGCGGTGCACGCGCAAGGTGGTGGCCAGTGTGCGGGAGCCGGGCAGCCGTGCCCGCCGGCGCAGCCTGCCGCGCCGGATGTCCGCGGCGATGCCGCGGGCGATCTGCAGGAAGAGCGGCTCCTCGCTGTGGGTGTCGAGCGTCACCGGGAGAGACCACTTCGAGAGCGACTCCTTGGTGGGTCGCTCGAGCGGCGTCGCCGGCGGTTCTGAAAAAGACCTTGCCGCCGGGGTTGCCGCGCGGCGGCCTGGTGCGTTCGCCATGGGCCGATTCGTCACTGGTCTGTTCGACTTTCTCAATCTGGTACTTTTTAACATACCAGGAAGGCGGCATGCTGTCGGCCATGGCAGCCCAACCGTCATCCAAGAGCCCCGCCTTCGCGCCCTCGCCCGGACGACTCGGCCCGAAATCCACCGCCTCCGGCGCGCAGCATGGAGGGGCCGTCGACGGTGTCCGGGGGGCTCGCGGCGCCTGGGTGCATGGCCTCGGCGACCTCGCGACCGGGCACGCCGCGGTGGCCCAGGCCGGCCGGGCGGTGTTCGCGCTGGCGGTGGTCGGCTTCGGTGCGCACCACCTGGTCGCCGGTGGCTTCGCCACCCGCGGCATCCCCGCCTGGCCGCTCCCCGGGAGCGCCACGGCGTGGGCACTGCTCGTCGGCGCCTTCCTCGTCGTCGGCGGGCTGTCGATCCTTGCCGATTGGCGCCGCCGGCCGTTCGCGCTCGGGCTCGCCGCGCTCTGGTCGCTCGTCCTCCTCGTCGTGCTCGCGCCGCGGGTCGTCGCCAACTGGCGGGTCGCGGCGGTGTGGACGAACCCCGGCAAGAACCTCGTCTTCGCCACCGGAGCGTTGCTCGTCGCGGCGTGCGCCTCAGCCGGCAGTGGAGCCCTGACGCAACGCGCCTGGACCCTGGCGCGCCTGGTCCTCGGCGCCTTCCTCGTCCTCTGCGGGGTAGAGCACTTCGTCTACACCACTTTCGCGGCGGCGCTCGTGCCACGCTGGATCCCCGGCCCCACGTTCTGCGTGCTCGCGGCAGGGGTGGCCTTGATCGGCTGCGGCCTCGGGCTGGTGGTGGGCGGGAGGGCGGCACGCGTCGCGGGGCTCTTCGCCGGCGCGATGATCGCGAGCTGGTTCCTCATCCTGCACATCCCGCGCGCGCTGTCGGCGTGGAGCGACCCGGGCGAGTGGTCCGGGGTCTGCGAGTCGCTCGCCATCGCCGGCATCGCCTGGCTCGTCTCCGGCACCAACGCCGCGCTCCCATCGTCCCTTCACACCGAGGTGAACTCATGAATGCAGCCGAATCCTCCGAGCCCATCGAAGCCGCCAACGACGATCGCGCGCGAGACGGCCGCCGTCCGGCCGATCGGCTCGTGCTCCGCTCGACGGGCCGCGTGCGCTTCCTCAGGACCTCCGACATCGAGTGGGTGGACGCGGCGCACAACTACGTGCGCATCCACACTCTCGACGGCAAGACCCAGGTGGCGCGCGAGCCCATCGGCGTGCTCGAGGCGCGCCTCGATCCGCAGCAGTTCCTGCGCATCCACCGCTCGACGATCATCAACGCCGACTGCGTGCGCGAGCTCGAGGTGTCGACGTACGGGACCTACGTCGCCATCCTCACCTCGGGCCAGCGGGTGACGGTGAGCCGGTCGTACCGCGAGAAGCTCGGGCAGCTGATGGGCGCGTAGGCATCCGCTGTAGGGACGGGGCCTGCCCCCGCCCGTCTGGCGCCGACTCCGAGCTCGACCGCTAGCCGGTGCCGAGCAGCGCCGGCAGCCGGTCGCGGAACGAGCGGCTGACGGCGAGCCGCTGGCCGCCGTCGAGGATCGCCACGTAGTTGCCGTGCGGCGTGAGCTCGAGCTCGCGGATGCGGTCGACGTTGACGATCGTCGAGCGGTGGATGCGGGCGAACCGCGCCGGGTCGAGCCGCGCCTCGAGGTCGCCGATGGCGCCGCGCACGACGTGGGTCTGGCCGGCGGTGTCGTGGATGCGCACGTAATTGTGCGCGGCGTCCACCCACTCGACGTGGTCGACGCGGAGAAAGCTCACCCGTCCGGCGGAGCGCAGCGGCAGCCGGTCGAGCGCCTTCTTGCGCTCGCCGCCACGGCGCAGGCGGCGCCCCTCGACCTCGTCGCGCACGCGCGCGAGGGCGGCGGAGAAGCGCTCCTCGTCGAAGGGCTTCAGTAGGTAGTCGACGGCGTCGACGTCGAAGGCGCGCAGCGCGTGCTCCTCGTGAGCGGTGACGAAGACGACCGCAGGCATGGCGCGGGCGCCCACCGCGTCGATGAGCTGGAAGCCGTCGGCACCGGGCATCTGCACGTCGAGAAAGACGACGTCGGGGGGGTTGTCGCGGATGGCGTCGAGCGCGCCGGGAACGTCTTCGCTCTCGCCTGCCACGTCCACGTCGCGGTGTTTGCCGAGCAGGTCGCGCAGGCGGTCGCGCGCGGCCGGCTCGTCGTCAACGATGAAGGCCCGCAGCATTGGGGAGCTCCTCCAGGAGGTCGAGGGCGATCTCGCCCGATGGTGTTTCGGCAACGGCGTCGTCCGACGGCGTGCCGCGCCGGTAGGGGAGCGACACGACGACGCGGGAGCCGCCTTCGGCACGGCCCTCGAGGACGAGGCGGTGGGCGCCGGGGTAGAGCTTCTGCAGCCGGCCGCGGGTGTTGGCGAGGCCGATCCCTTCCCGTCGCTCGCCGCCCGCCGGCAGCCCCGGACCGTCGTCGGCGATCTCGACCACCAGCTCGCTGCCATGGCGTCTGGCGCGGACCACGGCGTTCACCGGGCGCAGCGCCTTCGCCACCGCGTGTTTGACCACGTTCTCGATGAGCGGCTGCAGCAACAGGTTGGGTACCGGGCAGGAGAGCAGCTCGGGGGGCACGTCGACCTCGAGCGCCAGGCGGCCGCGGAAGCGGATGATCTGCACCTCCATGTAGGCGCGGAGGTGCTCGAGCTCCTGCTGCAGCGACACCTCTTGCGCGCCGGTGCTGGCGAAGGAGAGGCGCAGGAAGTCGGAGAGCCGGGCGATCATGCGGTCGGCGGCGGCCGGGTCGCGGTGGACGAGCGCGGAGATGGTGTGCAGCGCGTTGAAGACGAAGTGGGGGTCGAGCTCGGCCTTGAGCAGCTTGAGCTCGGTCTGCGCGAGCGTCGTCTCGAGCTGGGCCGCGGCGACTTCGCGCTCGCGCAGCCGGCGCAGGTAGACGACGGCCGAGACCGCGCAGAGAGCCACGGCGTACATGAAGAGGTCGAGCAGGAGCCAGCTCGAGAGCAGGTTGCTCCACAGCTGCCGGAAGGTGAGCACCGGCGTGCCGAGGAAGACGTTCGCCACGCGCTTGGTGACGAGGATGCCGAGGCCCGAGGCCACCGAGACGACGACGGCGCGCCAGAGGTGGAGGGGGATGAGCCGGCGCATCGAGCCGGGCATCACCGGGTCGCGCTCGGACCAGCGCACGATGAAGGGCAGGGTGAGCCCCCACCAGATGCAGCCGATCATCGTCCAGACGAGCGCGCTCGCCTTGACCGGTACCCCGAGCATGCTGTCCGAGGCGAGGAAGCCGAGGATGCGGAGCACCCCGAGCAGTGGGCCCACGGCGGCGAGGGTGAGGAACTTGCGCGGTCGCACGGGGTCTCTTGGGGCTCGCCAGCGGCCCGTCGGGGGCGAGGGGACACCTCGGCGCGCCCGGCGGGCGTCATTGTGCGACGAGCGAACCAGCCTCAAGTCTACTCGCGGGCCGAACGGCCGGTTCCGCGGGCCGGCTCGTAGGGGGCGAACCGGCTGATGACGAGCGCCGCCGGGAGGCCCACCAGCAGGGCGTGGCCGATGATGCCGTTGAAGAAGATCGGCCATTCGGGCCAGTGGAGCCCGCGCGCCGTACGCGACAGCGGCAGCACCACGAAGCTCATCACGAAGTAGCAGATGACGCCGTAGCCGAGGCCGCAGAGGACGGGGCGCTCGGTCAGCACCTTCATCCGGCGGCTCACCAGGTAGTAGACGAGGGCGATGCTGGTGGCGATGAAGAAGTGGAGGAAGCCGCCGAGGATCGCCGTGGGGATGCCACCGGCGCGGGCGGCCTCGCGCCCGAGCAGCCCGGCAGCCACCGACTGGAAGATGCGCAGCGGCGTGGCGCCGTAGGCGAGCCCGAAGAAGACGAGGGCATCGGTGATGTCGCAGATGCCGACGGCGAGCCCGCCGAGCAGCACGGCGCGGCCGGGGCTCATCCCGCGGCGCGTGGGTGCGCTCTCGATCAGCGGCGACGGACGGGAGAGCGAGGGCGCTTCGCTGGCCATGTGTGTCCTCCGGTGGCGCGGGCCGCGCGAGGGTCAAGAGTCGTTTGCTGCGAGCTGCGTTAGCCAGGTGGGGTTCTACACCCGCCGCGGTCGCCGGGCGCACGCGCTGCCCCGAGTGGCGTCGCCGACGGGCCGAGTGGTGGGCCGCTCGGGCCGGACGTTCCGCGGCGCTCGTCCAGCCGTCGTCTCGCGGCGGTGCGTCCAATGGCCTGGATGTGCCGCGGCGCCACGCCAGCGGTCCGAGATGCTCTAACTGAGGGCCGGATCGAAGGCGGGGTCCGCCGAGTGGCAGGGCGCGCCGCGCTCGAGGTGGGCGAACGAGACGCCGCTGGCGACGCGGGATTCGGAAGCTTGAACGGATCGGGAGTCCGATCGGCCTGGGACGAGGTCCGAGGTGCGCCTGCCGGTCGGATCGCACGTCCGGATGGACCACCGGGATCGAAGGGGCGGCGTCGCCGCGGGGCGTGCTCACGACCGATCCAAGGACCCGTGGCGACCGCTCGCGACGAGGGTCGAAGAGGGCTCCTCCGGAGCCCGCCGTCGCCACGCAAGTGACTCACGCTCAGTAGCTTGCGCCGACCGGCCCGCACCGTTTCCAGCCGTGGCTCCCCCCTTGCTCTCTCGCCGCGCAACGCGCAGTCGAGGGTGCGGCCCCGGCTTCCCAGCCGAACGGAAGCATCCCAGCCGAAAGGAGGCGCCGCCGGACAGGAGCTACCGCGGAGCGTCTAGACACCGAAGACAACGACTCGATCAACGACCAGTGGAGAACGCATCGACCATGACCATCACGATCACTCGACGGGTAGCCGGCCTCGCGCTCGCGCTCCTCCTCGTCTGTGGCGCGGCGCACGCGCAGCTGCAGACCGGCAACCTCTACGGCACGGTCAGCGACGCGCAGGGCGCGGCGCTGCCCGGCACCACCGTGACCCTCGCCGGCGGCGGCGCGCCCCAGGTCCAGGTGACCAACGCGCAGGGGCAGTTCCGCTTCCTCTCGCTGTCGCCCGGCAGCTACGCCCTGAAGGCGGAGCTCGAAGGCTTCTCGACCGTCGACTATCCGAACGTCGTCATCAACGTCGGGCGCAACACGCAGATCGAGGTGGCGCTGACCGCCGCCGTCGAGGACGTCATCACGGTGACGGCGGAGTCGCCGCTGCTCGACGAGCGGAAGATTTCGACCGGCGCCACGATCTCCTCGACCGAGCTCGAGAAGATCCCCACCGCCCGCGACCCGTGGGCCATCCTGCAGACGACGCCCGGCGTGCTCACCGACCGCATCAACGTCGGCGGCAACGAGAGCGGTCAGCAGTCGACGTACGTCGGCCCCGGCGCCTGCCAGGACCAGGCCGTATGGTCGGTGGACGGCGTCGTCATCACGGACATGGCCGCGCTCGGCTCGTCGCCCGGCTACTACGACTTCGACTCCTTCGAGGAGATGCAGGTGACGACCGGCGGCACCGATTCGTCGCTCGCCACCGGCGGCGTGACGCTCAACATGGTGACCAAGCGCGGCACCAACGAGTGGCGCGGCTCGGGTCGCCTCTACAACACCGACGAGAGCCGCCAGGCGGACACCAGCTTCGGCAACGGCGAGCTGGCGACGGCCGGGCCGTGGCGCTCGGGGTCGGGCGCCACGACGCCTCAGGCCTCGTTCAAGGCGGGCAACCGCATCGTCAGCGTCAAGGACTACGGCGCCGAGATCGGCGGCTCGATCGTCAAGGACCGCTTGTGGATCTGGGGCAGCTACGGCCGCCAGAAGGTGGACCTGCTGACCGTCTCCGACGTCAGCGACTTCACCGACATCAAGTCGACGAACGCCAAGCTCAACGCGCAGGTGAGCGCGGGCAACTCTGCTACCGGATTCTTCTTCGACAGCGACAAGGTGAAGATCGGCCGCAACGCCGGTCCCACCCGCCCGCAGGAGACGACCTGGGACCAGGGCAAGTTCGGTCCCAAGCCGACGGCCTGGAAGGCAGAGGACACCCACATCTTCTCGTCGAGCTTCTACCTGACGGGGATGTATTCGAAGGTCAACGGCGGCTTCGAGCTCGCGCCCGAGGGCGGCACCGGCCCGACCCCGACGCTCGGCCCGGACGGCGTCTGGCACAACTCGTTCCTGCTCGTGCAGATCGAGCGGCCGCAGGACCAATACAAGGCCGACGCCAGCAACTTCTTCAACACCGGGACGCTCTCGCACGAGCTGAAGTTCGGCGCCGGCTATCGCAAGGCCGAGGTCTCGACGCTCTCGCGCTGGGCGGGCACCGGCTTCGTCCTCGACGGGCCCACCAACTTCGGCTTGCCCGCCGGAACCCACTTCCTCGCCGCGGCGCGGGACAGCGGTCTCCACGTGCAGCAGGAGTACACCGACGTCTACCTGCAGGACACGATGACGGTCGGCAACGTCACCATCAACGCCGGCGTGCGCTACGACAAGCAGGAGGGGACGAACCTCGCCTCGATCGCGCGCGCCAACCCCGGCCCCTCGGCGGCCACCGCGGTGCTGCCGACGGTCTCCCAGGGCAAGTTCGACTCGGGCTTCGACTGGACCGACATCAGCCCCCGACTGGGCCTCACCTACGCCCTCGGCGCCGAGCGCAAGACGCTGCTGCGGGCCAGCTTCTCGAGGTTCGCTGACCAGCTCGGCACCAACAACGCCACGTTCACCAACCCGATGGCGCTCAACGGCTACGCCTACTTCCTCACTTCGCAGCCGGTCGGAGCCGGCAACGACGGCACGATCACGGGCGGTGAGGTCCTCGGCTCGCCGATCGGCTTCTCCGCCAACGTCAACCCCATCACGCACGGCCTGCTCAACTCCAACGGGGTGGACTCGGGCTTCAGCGCACCGCTCACCGACGAGCTGCTGGCGGGTGTCGAACACGCCTTGCTGCCCGAGTTCGTCGTCGGCGTGAACGTCACCTACCGCAAGCTCACCAACCTCGTCGACCGCGATCAGCTCGTGTTCGACGGCAGCACCGACGCCTGCGAGGCGGCCGGTGACTCGCTGCAGTGCCCCGCGTTCGCCGCGTCCAACCTCGGCTCGCTCGGTCGTCGTGCCACGACCGCCGACTTCGTGCCGGTGACCTTCAGCCAGCCGCTGCCCGACGGCTCGACGCGCACCATCACTTGGTATCGCCTCCGCGACGGCGTCAGCACGCGCGGCGGCCAGTTCCTCCACAACGGTGGGTCGGAGCAGGAGTACAAGGGCGCTTCGGTGGTCTTCAACAAGCGGCTCGCCAACCGCTGGATGATGCGCGGCAACGTCAGCTGGTCCGACTGGACCTGGAACAAGGTCGCCGATCGCGAGAACCCCACCCTCCTGCTCGGCGGGGGCGGCGAGGAAGGCGACCCGTTCCTTCAGGGCTCGGGCAACGGCTCGGGCAGCAAGGGCGGCATCTACATCAACAGCGAGTGGTCGTACAGCGTCAACGGCCTCTACCAGATCGCCCCAGACCGCCCTTGGGGCTTCAACGTCGCGGCCAACGTCAACGGGCGCCAGGGCTACCCGCTGCCGTATTTCCGCCGCCGCGGCGGCGAGCTGGCGCGCGAGAACTTCGCGACCGCCAACGTCCAGGTCACCGACCGCCCCGACGAGTTCCGCCTCGACGACGTCCACGTCGTCGACCTGCGGGTGGAGAAGGAGCTCAACTTCAGCGACTTCGGGCTGACGCTGGGCGTGGACGTGTTCAACGTCTTCAACGAGGCGTACGTGCTGCAGCGCAACCACCGGTTGGCGCAGACGACGTCGGACAACGTCCGCGAGATCGTGAGCCCCCGCATCCTCCGGCTCGGCGCACGACTCAGCTTCCGCTAAGTCGTTTTCCGGGATTGACGGTCTGCCGGCCGCCGGGGCAAACCCGGCGGCCCTTTTTCCGTGCTTCTCCCTGCCTCCTCCCAGCCCGAGCCTCCGCTCGAAAAGCCTGCGAGAATCACCGACATGACCCACCAAACGGCTCTCGGCACTCCTCGGGCTCGCCGCGCTCTACGGGCGGCGATCGCCGTCGCGGCGCTCGGCGCGGCGCTCGCCGCACCGGCGCCGGCGCCCGCCGCCGTCCTCGTCGAGCTCTTCACCGCGCACGGCTGCCCCTACTGCCCGCCCGCCGAGCGGCTGCTCAGCGCCATGGGAACCGACCCCGACCTCGACGAGCAGGTGGTGCCGCTCGCCTTCCACGTCGACTACTGGAACTCGCGGTCCTGGAACGACCGCTTCTCCGATGCCGCCTGGACCCAGCGGCAGGCCGTCTACCTCGACGCCGTGAAGAGCACGACGCGCTTCACGCCGCACACGGTGATCGGCGGCAGCCGCCAGTGCAACGGCGCCGACGTCAAATGCATCCATGCGGGTGTCGAGGCGGCCGCGACGCGACCGCAGGGCACCGTGTCGCTCGCGGTGACCGGCGGCCGCGACAAGCTGAGCGTCGAGGTCAAGGCGCAGCCCCCGGCCGGCAGCAGCACGCTCGAGGTGATGGTGGCGCTCTACGAAAACGACCTCGAGGTCGAGGTGAAGGGCGGCGAGAACGCGCACAAGACGCTCCACAACGACTACGTCGTGCGTCGCCTCGAGCGCGCCTTCAAGCTCTCGGGGAACGCCGCGCGCGAGGGCTCGGTCACCATCAAGCTCGATGGCGACTGGGTGCGGGGTCACCTCGGGGTGGCCGCCTTCCTCCAGGACCCGAAAACTCGCGAGGTGTTCGCGGCCACGGCCATGCCGCTGCCCGACTAGCACGTGCCCGACTAGCACCTGCCCGAGGGCCTGCCCGGGTAGCAACTTCCGCAAAGAACCTGGCGGCTCGGAGCTCTAGCCTCTCCTTCGTCTCGGATTGGACCGAGACGAAGGAGAGCTGGAGATGAACAGACTTCGCTTTGCTACACGGCGGCTCGTCGCGATGGCCGTCGCCGGATCCCTGGGTGTCCTCGCGGCATCCGTCACTCATGCGTCGGACCATCTCGACACCCCGACGGTGATCGCAGACCCCGCGGCGGACATCGGCGACCTCTTCGCCTGGACGTCGCCCGACGGCCGCCGTCTGAACCTGGTCATGACGATCGTCGCGCACCAGTTCTCGGACCGGCTCCAGTACGTGTTCCACGTCGACAGTGGGGCCCGCTTTCGCAAGACGACCGCCACCACCTCGATCGCCTGTCGGTTCGATGCCGCGAACCTCGCGGAGTGTTGGGCCGGGGACGCCGACTACGTCCGTGGCGATGCGAGCAAGCCGGCGGGCCTCGAAGGCCGCAATCGGCGGCTCCGGGTCTTTGCGGGCCTGCGCGACGATCCCTTCTTCAACAACGTGAAGGGCGTGCGGGCGGGGCTCGGAGTGGCGGCCGCCGCGCTGCAGGGCGGAGCCGTCGTCGATGCCGCCGGCTGCCCCGCGTTCGGCGATGCGACGTCGCGGGAGGTTCTCGACCGCTGGCGGCACACCGATGGCGGTCCGGCGACGAACTTCCTGGCCGGCTGGACGTCGGCGGCGCTGGTGGTGGCGATCGACCTCGACGTCGTGGACACTGGCGGCAAGCTCCTCGCGGTCTGGGCCTCGGTGCGCAAACCGCCGGCGGACGAGAGCCCGGTGGCCCCGCGCGCCAAGACGGACGGGATCCCCGCGCGTCCGACTCTCGGCGAGCCGATCGAGCGGGTCGGGCGAGCGCTCACCGGCAACGGGCTTCTCGGGCCGCTCGCCCCCAACGACGTGAGCGGCCGGCGCAAGGAGGAGTACAACCGCGCCGCCCCGTCGGACTGGCCGCAGTTCTCTACCGATATCCAGCAGACGCTCGGGCTCTACGACGGGTTCGACGGCAGGTGCGGGAACCAGTGGTACGTCGATGCCTACCCCGAGCTGCCGACCCTGCGGTACGCCGCGCTCGCGAACCTGCTCGCCGACGATCGGCTCTGGATCGACGCCAGGGCGACGGCGTGCACGCGCTACCTCGCCGTCGAGCTCGCCGAGGCCGAACGCCCCGGCACGGCTGCCGGTGACTGCGGCGGGAGGACGCCGAGCTACGACGTGATCGACGCGTTCCGCTCGCTCTTGGTCGGTGGGAACACCACCGGCGCCGACGACGGCGTCGAGCACGACGACCGCGCGCATTCGACCGTCGAGTTCCCGTTCCTGGCGGCGCCATGAGGTCGGGCGGGCCCGGGCGGGCGTGGCTCGTTCTGGCGTCCGTCGCGTGCGGCGCCGGGAACGCGGCCGGCGCCGTCGATCGACCTCACGCCACGACGAGTGGCGCGATCGCGATCGCAAACCTCGATCACGAGATCGCTCGGCGCCAGGACGGAGCGGAGGTCGAGGAGCTGCTGCTCGCCAGGGCCCGATTCCTCGGCGACTACGAATCGCTCGACCGCGCCACCGCTCTTGCGGAGGGCCGATTCGGGAACGGCGGCGAGCTCCTGCAGCGCGCCCGATCACGCTCGGCGGAGCACCGCTTCGCGGAGGCGCTCGCCGACGTCGTCGCGGCCGAACGCGCCGGCGCGTCACCCGAGGAGACCGGCGCCCTGCGTGCCTCGATCCTCGTCGCCACCGGACGCGCGGCCGAGGTGGTCGCGCAGCTCGAGGCCGGTGCCGGCAGACGCCCCGGATTCGCGTCCCGCAGCGCGCTCGCGGGGGCCTACGCGGCGGTCGGCCGCTTTGACGATGCGGACCGTGTGTACGTGGCGGCGCTCGGTGATCTCGACACCACGTCGCCGTTTCCCTACGCGTGGGTCTACTTCGCGCGCGGCTCCATGTGGTCCGAGCAGGCAGGAGATCCCGCGCGCGCCGAGGCGATGTACACACAGGCGCTCATCCTCCTGCCCGAGTTCGCGGCGGCGAACGTCCACCTCGCCGAGCTCGAGGTGGCACGCGGCGACCTCGCCTCCGCCGTGGCACGGCTCGAACGCGTCGTCGCAGCGAGCGGCGAGCCCGAGGCCCTGGCGCTGCTCGGAGCGCTGCATGCGCGCACCGGCGACCCGGTCCGTGGTCGTCTCGAGATCGCTCGCGCGCGACGACGTTTCGAGGCGCTCCTCGCCCGCCACCCGCTGGCGTTCGCCGACCACGCGGCGGAGTTCTACCTGGGACCGGGTGCCGACGCGGAGCGCGCGTGGTCGTTGGCCTGCCAGAACCTCGCCGGTCGTCAGACCGATCGCGCCTTCGCGCTCGCCATCGAGGCCGCCCGCGCCAGCGGGCGCTCCCGCGAGGCGAGCGTGCTGGCTGCGAGGATGGGACGAGCGACGGGTCGCCAGGGCCCAGCGTCGCGCGCCGTGTCGCCAGGGCCGCGTTGAGGGTGCCGGGCTTCAACCCACTGGATGGGCCTCGGTGGTGCTCGGGCCGCGGTCCCAGGTGTGGGTCCGGAGGTCCGGAACGCGGCGGCGGCGGTCCGCCCCGCAGAGGTGCGCGTCGGCTCAGGTGCCGCTTTTCGAGGCCGATCGCCTGGCGTATCCGGACGGTTGAACGGCCAGCGCGTTGACCAGCGGGTTGCCGAGTGACCATCCTGGCGTGCCGGTCGTACTCCAGCCACGGCTCGGCCGCCCGGAACGGGGGCCGGAGCGACGTCGTGCCCCGAACGCGCGCTGATTCAAGGCGCCGGTTGCCCTCCCCTCTGCGAGCCCCTCCGCGCCTCGGCCGAGCGTCCACCGTGGTCCACTAAGCGACCCGGAATCAAGCGGTTGCGACCACACGACGACGGTCTCGCCGGCCGTGGCTCTGCCCTTGCTCCCTCGCCATCCCGACCCGTGGCCGACGGTGCGCTCGCGCACCCAGCGGAAAGGAGGCGCCGCCGAGGAGACGGGACCGTCCGATGTCGTCGAGTTGCTCCGAACAACGAACTTTCTGAAGCACACAGTGGAGATGTAACGGATCATGACAAACGGAATCACTCGCAAGGTCGCCGGCCTCGCGCTCGTCCTCGCGCTCGTGCTCCTCGGGGCCGCGCAGGCGCAGCTGCAGACCGGCAACCTCTACGGCACCGCCGTCGACGCGCAGGGCGCGGCGCTTCCCGGTGTCACCGTCACGCTGACGGGCGGCGGCGCGCCGCAGGTGCAGGTCACCGACGCTCAGGGCAAGTTTCGCTTCCTGAGCCTTTCCCCGGGCAGCTACGCCATGAAGGCGGAGCTCGAGGGGTTCTCGACCGTCGACTACCCGACCATCGCCATCAACGTCGGCCGCAACACCTCGATCGAGGTCACCATGAGCGCCGCGGTGGAGGACGTCATCACCGTCACCGCCGAGAGCCCGCTGCTCGACGAGCGCCGGATCTCGACCGGCGCGACGGTCTCCTCGACCGAGCTCGAGAAGATCCCCACCGCCCGTGACCCCTGGGCCATCCTGCAGACGACCCCAGGCGTGCTCACCGACCGCATCAACGTCGGCGGCAACGAGAGCGGGCAGCAGTCGCAATACGTCGGCCCCGGCGCCAGCATGGACCAGGCGGTCTGGTCGGTCGACGGCGTCGTCATCACCGACATGGCGGCGCTCGGCTCCTCGCCCGGCTACTACGACTTCGACGCCTTCGAAGAGATGCAGGTGACGACCGGCGGCTCGGACACCTCGATCGCCACCGGCGGCGTGGTGCTCAACATGGTCACCAAGCGCGGCACCAACCAGTGGCGCGGGTCGGGTCGCTACTACAACACCGACGAGAGCCGGCAGGCCGACACCAGCTTCAGCAACAGCGAGCTGGCGACGGCCGGCCCGTGGCGCTCGGGGTCGGGCGCGACGACGCCTCAGACCTCCTTCATCAGCGGCAACCGCATCGTCAGCGTCAAGGACTACGGCGCCGAGGTCGGCGGCTCGATCGTCAAGGACCGCCTGTGGATCTGGGGCAGCTACGGCCGCCAGAAGGTGGACCTGCTGACCGTCTCGGACGTCAGCGACTTCACCGACATCGAGACCAAGAACGCCAAGCTCAACGCGCAGATCTCCTCCGGCAACTCGGCGTCCGGGTTCCTCTTCGACAGCGACAAGGTGAAGATCGGCCGCAACGCCGGTCCCACCCGCCCGCAGGAAACGACATGGAACCAGGGCAAGTTCGGGCCCAAGCCGACGGCGTGGAAGGTCGAGGACACCCACATCTTCTCGTCGAGCTTCTACCTGACGGGGATGTATTCGAAGGTCAACGGCGGCTTCCAGCTCGCTCCCCAGGGCGGCACCGACCTGACGCCCACGCTCGGCCCCGACGGCGTGTGGCACAACTCGTTCCTGCTCGTCCAGATCGAGCGGCCGCAAGATCAGTACAAGGCCGACGCCAGCAACTTCTTCAACACCGGGACGCTCTCGCACGAGCTGAAGTTCGGCGCCGGCTATCGGAAGGCTGAGGTCTCTTCGGTCTCGCGCTGGGGCGCCACGGGCCTCGTCCTCGACGGGCCCACGAACTTCGGGTTGGACCCTGGAGTCAACTTCCTCCAGGCCGCCCGGGACTCGGGTCTCCACGTGCAGCAGGAATACACCGACGTCTACGTGCAGGACACGATGACGGTCGGCAACCTCACCATCAACGCCGGCGTGCGCTACGACAAGCAGGAGGGGACGAACCTCGCCTCGACGGCGCGCGCCAACCCGGGCCCCTCGGCGGCCACGGCGGTGCTGCCGACCGTGTCCCAGGGTGAGTTCGACTCGGGCTTCGATTGGACGGACATCACCCCGCGCCTGGGCGTCACCTACGCCCTGGGCGCCGAGCGCAAGACCTTGCTGCGCGCCAGCTACTCCCGCTTCGCCGATCAGCTCGGCACCGGGTTCGCGGTCTTCACCAATCCGATGGCCCTCAACGGCTACGCCTACTTCCTCACCTCGCAGCCCGTGGGAGCCGGCAACGACGGCACCATCACCAACAGCGAGATCCTCACGTCGCCGATCGGCTTCAGCTCCAACGTCAACCCCATCACCCATGGCCTGCTCAACTCCAACCAGGTGTCGTCCAGCTTCAGCGCGCCGCAGACGGACGAGCTGCTGGGGAGCTTCGAGCACGCCCTGCTGCCCGAGTTCGTCGTCGGCGTCAACCTGACCTACCGCAAGCTGACGAACCTCGCCGACCGTGACCTGCTGGTGTTCGACGGCAGCACGGCAGCGTGTGAAGCTGCGCAGGATTCGCTGCAGTGCCCCGCATTCGCCGCCGGCAACCTCGGCTCGCTCGGCCGCCGGGCCACGCAGGCCGACTTCGTGCCGGTGACCTTCAGCCAGCCGCTGCCGGACGGCTCGACGCGCACCATCACCTGGTATCGCCTTCGTGACGGCGTCAGCACCCGCGGCGGCAACTTCCTGCACAACGGCGACTCGGAGCAGGAATACAAGGGTGTCTCGGCCGTCTTCAACAAGCGGCTCGCCAACCGCTGGATGATGCGCGGCAACTTCACGTGGGCGGACTGGACCTGGAGCAAGGTCGCCGACCGCGAGAACCCCACCCTCCTCTTGGGCGGTGGCGGCGAGGAAGGCGACCCCTTCCTCCAGGGCTCGGGCACGGGCTCGGGCAGCAAGGGCGGCATCTACATCAACAGCAAGTGGTCGTACAGCGTCAACGGCCTCTACCAGATCGCCCCCGACCGTCCGTGGGGCTTCAACGTGGCGGCGAACCTCAACGGCCGAGAGGGCTACCCGCTGCCGTACTTCCGCCGTCGTGGTGGCGAGCTCGCGCGCGAGAACTTCGCCACCACCAACGTCCAGGTCACGGACGACCCGGACGAGTTCCGCCTCGACGACATCCACGTCGTCGACGTGCGGGTGGAGAAGGAGCTCAGCTTCAGCGACTTCGGGCTGACGCTGGGCCTGGACGTGTTCAACCTCTTGAACGAGTCGAACGTGCTGCAGCGCAACCACCGGTTGGCGCAGTCGTCGTCGAACAACGTCCGCGAGATCCTGAGCCCCCGCATCCTCCGGCTCGGCGCACGATTTAGCTTCCGCTAGGTCGTTTTTCCGAGGTTGTTCCGCGGGTGCCCGCCGACGGGCACCCGCGCCACGACGTCGAGTCTCGCCCTGGCTCGACTCTCTGGTTGATAGGTCTGCCGGCCGCCGGGGCAACCCGGCGGCCCTTTTTCCACCCATCACATCCCGCTACCATCCGCGAGGCGCAGTCATGACCCAGCCCACGACGAACTCCAGCACGGCACGACGCGCGCTGCGCACCGTTCCGGCCCTGATCGCGGTCGCCGCGCTCGGCGTCGCGGCGACGGCCTTTTCGGCTCCGGCGAGTGCCGCCGTCCTCGTCGAGCTCTTCACCGCCCAGGGGTGCTCGAGCTGCCCGCCAGCCGACCGCCTGCTCAGCGCCATGGGGAGCGACCCCGATCTCGGCAAGCAGCTCGTGCCGCTCGCGTACCACGTGACGTACTGGAACACGAAAGCATGGAACGATCGTTTCTCCGACGCCGAGTGGACGAAGCGGCAGCAGGACTACGTCGTCGGCGCCAAGGGCGACCGCGTCTACACCCCGCAGATGGTGATCGCCGGCGGGCGGCAGTGCGTCGGCTCCGACGTCAAGTGCATCCGCGAGGGCGTCGAGGCGGCAAGCTCCGCGGCGCAGGGGACGGTCACCTTGGAGCTGCGGCCCGCAGGGGGCGACAAGATCGAAGTCCAGGTGAACGCGCAGCCGCCGGCGGGGGACCGTGCCCTCGAGGTCATGGTGGCTCTCTACGAGAACGACCTCGACACCGCGGTCAAGGGAGGCGAGAACGCCCAGAAGACGCTTCACGACGACTACGTCGTGCGCCGTCTCGTGCGTGCCTTCAAGCTCTCCGGCGAAGGTGCGCGCGAGGGGTCCGTCACCCTCAAGCTCGACAAGGAGTGGGTGCGCGGGCACCTCGGCGTTGCCGCGTTCCTCCAGGATCCGAAGACCAACGCGGTGTACGGGGCGGCGGCGACGGCGCTGCCCTGACCGGGCGTCGGCAGATACGGATGGTGCGCGGTGCGCACCCTACGAGGCCTTGGCGATAAGCACTCCGGCGTAGGGTGCGCACCGCGCACCATCCGGCCCCTGTCCCGTCCGGTCTCCTGTCCGCCGCTAGGGGTAATACCCGCGGATCGTGTGCGCCTCCAGCCCGGGCTCCTTGACCTTCACGTCGACGCTGCGGAACTTCTTGTCGGGCTTGGCGTTGGTCGACTGGTAGACGAGCAGGTACTGCGACCGCAGCTCCTCC
>Ga0075421_100002416_pt1 | contig 22355 bp, 22 predicted proteins | sample SoiMetdeltSBSDD5_FD_75292 | JGI IMG/M metagenome (GOLD analysis project Ga0075421, IMG submission 75292) | Bulk soil microbial communities from a Populus tree surrounding site in Tennessee, USA - Soil MetaG P. deltoides SBSDD5 | ecosystem: Environmental > Terrestrial > Soil > Tree plantation...
AGCCGCTCGCGCGGCGTCATCACCGTCGACACCGGCGCGTCGAGCTTGGTCTCGAAGCGCAGGTCGCGGTGGGTGACGATCCCCACAGCCTTGCCATCGCGCACGACGGGCACGCCCGAGATGTTCTTCGCGCGCGTAAGGTTCAGCACGTCGCGGATCGTGAGCTCCGGCCCGACGGTGATGGGGTCGTGGATGATTCCGCTCTCGAAGCGCTTGACCCGCGCGACCTCGCGCGCCTGCGACTCTACGTTCATGTTCTTGTGGACGATGCCGATACCGCCTTCCTGCGCGATCGCGATCGCGAGGCGATGCTCGGTGACCGTATCCATAGCCGCGGAGATCAGCGGCAGATTGAGACGTATGCCGCGGGTGAGCCGCGTCGAGAGATCCACCTCCATCGGCAGAACCTCGGAGCGGGCCGGAACCAGCAGGACGTCGTCGAAGGTGAGCGCTTCCTCGAGAATTCGGAGCATTTCGAGCCCTTGCGAAAGGAAGCGCGACATTCTATCTGGTCGGGCCCGGCAACGGTAAACCCCCGCGCGATGGTGCCTCACTTCGACCAGGGCAGGTCCGCGATACGCCGCGCTCTCGGCAAGCGGCCGGATCACACATCGTGCCACGCGCTGTCCGTCTGTGCCCCGAGCGCGGAGGCGCCGCGCAAGCCGTGGTGCACCGCCTTGGCTTGTGCGCGTCGACGGCAGCCGCGATGATGCCCCGCATGTCCTGGACCAACCCAGAACCCGGCGCCAACCCCCTGCCGGAGCGGGATATTTTCACCGTCAGCCGGCTCAATCGCGAAGCACGTGGCCTGCTCGAGCGTGGCTTTGGCAGCGTCTGGCTCGAGGGTGGGATCTCCAACCTGTCCCGGCCGGCGTCCGGACACTGGTACTTCTCGCTCAAGGACGACGCGGCGCAGGTTCGCTGCTGCATGTTCCGCAGCCGGAACCACCTGGTGCGACTTCCGGTCGTCGACGGCAGCAAGGTCGTGGCCCGTGGTCGCGTCAGCCTCTACGAGGCGCGCGGGGAGTTCCAGGTCGTCGTCGAGCACATCGAGGAGGCGGGTGAGGGACTGCTGCGCCGTCGCTTCGAGGAGCTCAAGCAACGCCTTGCCGCGGAAGGTCTCTTCGACCCAGCGCATCGCAAGGCGTTGCCCGCGCTCCCGCGCCGCGTCGGGGTAATCACCTCCCCCACCGGGGCCGCGATCCGCGACATCCTGCACGTGCTCGGACGACGCTTTCCCGCGGTGCCGGTACTGATCTACCCGGTCGCGGTGCAGGGCATGTTCGCGGCCGGCGAGATCGTCGACGCGCTCCGCCTCGCGGTGCGCCGCGCGGAGTGCGACGTGCTGATCCTGGCACGCGGCGGCGGCTCGCTCGAGGACCTGCAGGCGTTCAACGAAGAATCCGTGGCTCGCGCCGTGCACGCCTGTCCGATCCCGATCGTGAGTGGCATCGGACACGAGACCGACCTCACGATCGCCGACTTCGTTGCCGACGAGCGCGCTCCCACGCCGTCCGGCGCCGCGGAGCGAATCGTCCCGGACCGCGCCGAGTGGCTTCGCTCTTTCGCCGCTGTCGAGCGACGCGGTACCCGCGCCATCCGTCGCCGTCTGCGGGATCTCGGCACGCTGCTCGGCTTTCGCGCGCAGAGTCTCGCGCGCGCCCATCCGGGCGCACGCCTGCGCCAGCACACGCAGCGCCTCGACGAGCTCGACATTCGCCTCGCCCGCGCGGTCCGCGCGGTGCTTGCGCGCAGCGGCACGCGCACGGCGCAGGCCCGCGCGTTGCTGCAGCGATCCTCGCCGGCGCTGCGCCTGCGCGCGCTGGGGCTGCGCCACGCGGTCGCGGTACGGGCCCTGGGAGCCGCGGGCCGACGCAATGTGCTCACCGCGCGCAGCCGGCTCGAGGCGGTGACGCGTACGCTGCACGCAACGGGTCCGGAGGCCACCTTGGCGCGCGGCTACGCAATCGTGATGACCGAGCAAGGCCGCGTTCTGCGCGACGCGACCCAGACCGCCCCCGGAGCCACTCTCGACGTGCGGCTGTGGCGCGGATCGATCACGACAAAGGTCACGGCGCTGACGCCGGCGCGCACATCGGACCAGCCCGCGGAGGACCCGGAATGAGCTCGCGCCGCCGGGTTGCGATCGCGCGCGGCCTCGCCTGCGTGGCGCTCCTGCTCGCGTCGTACCCGGTTGCGGCGGACGACGCGCCGCTGCCGAACGAAAGCCGCGTGCCTGGCGGCATCGCGCTTGTGGACCTGGGTCCGTCAACGGCCGCAGAGCCGCTGGTGACGTTCAACGGTTACCGTGCGCCGGTGCTGTCGCGCGGCGACCACCGCGTAGCGGTGATCGGCATCCCGCTCGATGCGACTCCGGGTCCGCAGACGGTCCGTCTCGATTACGCGGACGGACGTTCTGCGACGACGATCGCCTTCGAGGTTTCACCCAAGGTCTACGAGGAGCAGCGCCTCACGGTGAAGGACCAGCGCAAGGTGGACCCGTCGCCCGAAGATCTCGAACGGATCGCCGCGGAACGCGCGCGCATCGACCGCGCACTTGCGACCTACAGCACGGACCTCGAGCCCCTGCTGCGGCTCGCCGCGCCCGTGGCGGGTGAGCGCTCGAGCTCGTTCGGCCTGCGGCGCTTCTTCAATGGGCAGGCGCGCAGTCCGCACAGCGGCATGGACATCGCCGCCGCAACCGGGACAGCGATCGTGAACCCGGCACGCGGCCGCGTGCTCGACACCGGCGATTTCTTCTTCAACGGCCAGACGGTCCTCGTCGATCACGGCCGGGGCGTGGTAGCAATGTACTGTCACCTGAGCCGCACCGACGTGAAACCCGGCGACGAGGTCGGCGCAGGCGCCCAGCTCGGCCTCGTCGGGGCGACGGGCCGGGTTACCGGCGCGCACCTGCACTGGGGTATCGCGGTGAATCGCGCCTTCGTCGACCCTGCGCTGCTCCTGGTCGCGAAGTAGGTCGAAACGGCGCGGTCAGCGACCGCGGAGGAACCCGCCGATCGCCGCTTCGAAGCGCGGCAGATCGACCAGGAACGAATCGTGTCCCGCCGCCGACGGGAAGGCGTGGAACTCGACCCGGGCGCCGGCTGCCTCGAGACCGGCCCCGACCTCCCGCTGCTGGTGAAGGGGGAAGAGGATGTCGGTTTCGACGCCGATCACGAGTGCGCGCATGGCGCTGAAGCGAGCGAATGCGTCCCCGAGCGTCCTCCCGTGCTCCGCGAGATCGAACTCGTCCATCGCGCACGACAGTGCGAGGAAGCAATTCGCGTCGAAGATTTCCGAGAAGCGCTGTGCCTGGTGCTCGAGATACGACTCGATTTCGAAGGGGGGTCGCGTGGGGCCGTCCGCGCCGCCCGCAGCGACGCGCTGCCGCCCGAAGCGCGTATCGAATTCACGCGCTCCCCGGTAGGTGATGGTGCCGAGCTTGCGGGCGAGACGCAGCCCGGTGCGCGGCCCGTGGCCGGGCTCGTAGGCGCCGTTGCGCCAATGCGGGTCGCTGCGCACGATCTCGCGCTGCAGCGCGCGCAGGGCAATCGCCTGCGCCGACGCGCTCACTGCACCGGAGATCGAGATCAGTGCGTCCACTTCGTCGGGGTACTGGACGCAGTAGGCGAGCACGGTCATCCCGCCGAGCGAGGGTCCCACGACGCACGCGACGCGCGAGATGCCGAGCGTACGCAGCGCCTCGCGCGCCGCGCTCGCGATGTCCTCGACCGCGAGCTCCGGGAACGCCGTGCCGTAGGGTCGCCCGGACGCGGGATCGATCGAGGCCGGGCTCGACGAGCCGAACGGACTGCCGAGCGAGTTGACGCACACCACGTGCCAGCGGCGCGTGTCGATCGGACGGCTCTCGCCGATCATCGACTCCCACCACCCTGGAGCGGGATCGAGGGCGGAGGATGCAGCGTGTGCCGAGGGCGACAGGCCGGTGAAAAGCAGCACAGTGTTGTCGTCGTTCGCGCTTCGGGTGCCCCAGCTCTCGTAGGCCACGACGGGTCGCGCGATCGACCCGCCGCGATAGAGCCGCAACGGCTGCGGCAGGGTCACGAGCTTCCGCGCGGGAAACTCCGGTGGCGGCTCATGCGGCGGCTTGACGGCGGCGACCGACATGAGCGGCAGTCTAAGCCGGGCCGGGGCGGACACAAGCGCGCCCGGTGAGCGCCTCAGAACCCAAAGTTATCACTGCGCGGGGCGGCATCAGCGTTTCCCGCGCTTGCGGCTCCGCACAAGGCGGTTCCGCTTGCGCTGCTGCCTGGGCGTCAGCTCATTCCGTCGGCCGGCGTACGGGTTCTCGTCGGTGCGAAGCTCGATGCGCATCGGGGTCCCATTTAGGCGGAACACCCGGCGAAAGTGATTCTCGAGATAGCGCCGATATGCGTCCGGCAGGTGCTGGGTCTGGTTGCCGTGGATCACGACGACCGGCGGATTGCGGCCACCCTGGTGAGCGTAACGCAGCTTGATGCGCCGTCCGCGCACCAGCGGCGGCTGGTGGCTCACGATGGCCGCTTCGAGCGCACGCGTGAGCTCCGGGGTCGGCAGTTCACGCACCGCTGCGTCGTAGGCCGCCCTGACCGAATCCACCAGGTCGCCCACGCCGGTGCCATGGCGCGCAGAGATGAAGTGCACGGGAGCAAAAGTCAGGAAGTCGAGGCGCAGGTCGAGCCCGGCGCGGATGGCTTCGCGCTGGTCGGGCGCGATGCCGTCCCACTTATTCACGGCGATGACGAGACCGCGCCCCTGCTCGGCGACCAAACCGAGGAGACTCGCGTCCTGCTCGGCGACCGAGTCATGCGCGTCGAGCACGCCTATGACGATCTGCGCCTCCTCGATCGCCTGCAGCGCCTTCACCACGCTGAACTTCTCGATGGCGTCGTGCACCCGCGCCCGGCGGCGCACGCCCGCGGTATCGATCAGCACGTACGCCTGTCCGTCGCGCTCGAAGGGCACGTAAACGCTGTCGCGCGTCGTTCCAGGCTGATCGCTGGCGATCAGGCGCTCCTCGCCGACGAGCCGGTTGATCAAGGTCGACTTACCGACGTTGGGGCGGCCGATGACGGCTACCCGGATCGCCTCTGCTTCCCTGGCGGCAGGCGCGGCGCCCTGGGACTCGACACCGGCGAGCGCGCGCGTCATGAGGCCTTGCAGGCCCTCCGCATGCGCAGCGGAGACCGCCACGGGCTCGCCGAAGCCGAGCGAGTGAAACTCCGCCACGGCCGCGGCTGACTCGACACCCTCCGACTTGTTGACGACGAGCAGGACAGGCTTGCCGCTGCGACGCAGTTGCGTCGCGACGTGCAGATCGGGCGGCGTGAGTCCCGCGCGCCCGTCGACGACCAGCAGGACGCGGTCCGCCTCCTCGATCGCCTTGCGCGTCTGCGCCGCGGTCAGCCGCTCGACGCCATCCGGCCCCTCGACCAGGCCGCCGGTATCAATAAGGACGGCCGGGCGCTCGCCGATGCGCGCATAGCCGTACTTGCGGTCACGCGTGAGCCCCGGAGCGTCCGCGACGAGCGCATCGCGCGTGCGCGTTAGCACGTTGAACAGCGTCGACTTGCCGACGTTCGGACGCCCGACCAGCGCGAGGACCGGCAGCACGACGTGACCTTTGCGTCACTCTCCGCCGGCCGCCGTGCCCGCGCCGCTGCTCTGGTAGGCCACCAGGGTGCCATCGACGTCGAGGACGTAGAGCCGGCCCGCGTCCACGACCGGTGCCCGGATCGGCGTGTCCCCGGGGCGCTCGCGCGCGAGGAAGCGGCCAGTGTCGCGATCGAGCCAGTGGAGATAGCCCTCGAAGTCTCCGACCACGACGGCGGAGCCGTCGACCGTCGGCGTACCGAGCCCGCGCTGATGCAGTCCGTCCTGCTGCCACACCACGCTGCCGTCGCGGCGCTTCAACGCGATGACGGCGCCGTCGGCGGCCGACACGTAAACCTGGTCGTCGTCCAGCGCAAGCCCGCGATAGCTCGACACGTCCCTGCCCCACCAGACCTGCCCCGATTCGAGCGAAAGCATGACGAGGCGACCCTGGTAACCGACGGCGTAGACGTCGTCCCCGGAGACGCGCACGGCCGCGTCGACATCGGCGAGCCGCTCGAGCTCGGTGCGTCCGCTTGGCGTGCTGACCTGCGATTGCCAGAGCGTCTCCCCGGTGGCGAGCGACACGGCGACGAGCTTGCCGGTGTCGAAGCCGCAGAGCACCGTGTCGCCGCTCACGACGGGCGCGGCCGCGCCACGCAGTGACAGCCGCGGCACGAGCTCCTCGACGAGCCAGAGCTCGCTGCCGTCGGCCGCGGAAAGCGCGCGCATCCGTCCGTCGAGCGTGCGGACGATCACGCGGTCGCCGGCGACGACGGGCGCGGACAGCACCTCGCCGCTGACCCGCGCCTTCCAGCGCTGGCGCCCGTCGGCGGCCTCGAGCGCGACGACCTCGCCGTCGCTCGTGCCCAGCGTCACCAGCCCGTTGCCGCTACCCGGCCCCGCCGCGAGCGCGAGCTCGGTGTCGACGCGCCAGCGTGTACGCCCGTCCGCGGCCGAGAGCGCGTGGACGACGCCGTTGCGAGCTGCGACGTACAGGTTGTCGCCGTCGACCGCGATGCCCAGCGCGAGCCGGGAATGCTCGCCCGAGTCGCCGATACCGGTCGACCAGAGCTTCTCGACGTGAATCGAGGGCTCGACGTCGACGAGCTCGGCCGGCGGATCGACCTCCTCGTCCTTGTCGCAGCCGGCGGCGAGAAGCGCCGCGAGCGCGATTATCGCCAGGCGGCGCATCACGGCGTCGCACCCGGCTCGTCGGCAGCCTGCGGCTGCGGCTCGGCAACCTTCGGCAGCGCATCGCGCTTCAGTCCGACGTAGCCGCGGTCGAGGCTCTTCTCCTCCGGGTCCGCGGCGAGCGCGGCCTCGTATTCGCGGCGCGCGGCCGCGGCGTCGCCTTTGGCCGTGAGCGCATCGCCGCGTATGTCGTGAAAGTGCGGTGCGAACGCGCCAGCGGTGGCGGAGTCCAGCAGCGCGAGCGCCTCGTCGGGCTTCGACTGCTCGATCAGTACGCGCGCGAGACGGGTGCGGGCGATCTGCCGCAACTCGGCATCCCGCGAGCCGTCGACTACGGCACGCAGTCGTTTCGCCGCTTCGTCGAGCTCGCCGCGCTCGACGGCGGCCCGGGCCAGCGCCAGGTCCGCCTGATCAGCGTACGGGGAAGACGGGTGCTCCTTCCTCAGGGCCGACGCGCGCGTGACCGCATCCTCGCGCTTGTTCGCCCCGAGCGCCTCGAGGACCGCGGTGTACGACCCCTCGGCCTGCTCGCCCTGCCGCGCCGAGTGCGACTGCCAGTAGCGCCACCCGGCGATCGAGCCGAGCCCGATCGCGACACCGCCGACGATCGTCAGCCAGTTGTCGCGCCAAAAGCTGCGAAGCTGCTCCTCGCGTTCCAGATCGCTCAAGTCTTCCACTTACACACTCTCCAGAAGTCGGCGGGCGACGCGCGCCCGCGATTGGTCTATCGGGATTCCGGCGCAGCGCCCAGCAGGCGACCGATCTCGGTCGTGAGCGCAGCGAGCGGAACTTCGCGCTGCTCGCTGTTGCCGCGCAGCGGCTTGACGGCGACCACGTCGCGCGCGATCTCTTCGTCGCCCAGGATCAGCGCGAAACGCGCGCCGCTGCGATCGGCGCGCTTCATCTGCGACTTGATGCTGCCACCCCCGCAGTTGGTCTCGATGCCGAGCCCTGGCAGCTCGTCGCGCAGACGCTCGGCGAGCGCCATGCCGCGGGTCTCGGCTGCATCCCCGGCGAGAAGCAGGTACAGCGCCGGTGCCACGCCGTCCACGGCTCGCTCCTGCAGACGGATCAGCTCCACGACGCGCTCCTGGCCGAGCGCCCAGCCGACCGCTGGGGTCGGCTCCCCGCCGAGCTGTGCCACGAGCCCGTCATACCGGCCTCCCGAGCACACCGCGTCCTGCGATCCGAGATCGCTGGTGAGCCACTCGAACACGGTGCGGGAATAATAGTCGAGACCGCGCACCAGTCGCGGATTGAGCGTATAGGGCACGCCCGCCGCATCCAGGTGCCCGCGCAGCGCGGCGAAGTGCTCGGCGGACTCCGCGTCGAGGTGATCCGTGATCAGGGGCGCGCCCGCCACCACCTCCCGCATCGCCGGGTTCTTGCTGTCGAGTATCCGCAGCGGATTCACATCGAGACGCCGGCGGCTGTCGTCGTCGAGCTCGTCGACGCGGCTCCGGAAGTAATCCGTCAGCAGCGCGCGGTAGACCCGACGCGATTCGGGCGTGCCGAGCGTGTTCAGATGCAGCGCGAGCCCGCCGAGTCCCAGCCGGCGCCATATCCGCGCCGAGATCAGTATCAGCTCCGCATCGACGTCCGGGCCGGCATAGCCGATCGCCTCGGCGTCGATCTGGTGAAACTGCCGGTAGCGACCCTTCTGCGGGCGCTCGTAGCGAAACATCGCCCCATGGCACCAGAGCTTCTGGCGCTGGTTGTGCAGCAGGCCGTTGCTGATGCACGCGCGGACCACGCCGGCGGTGGCTTCGGGCCGCAGCGTGACCGAGTCGCCGCCCCGGTCCTCGAAGCTGTACATCTCCTTCTCGACGATGTCGGTGTATTCGCCGATCGAGCGCTTGAAGAGCTCCGTGCGCTCGAGCAACGGCAGCCGCAGCTCGCGGTAGCCGTACTCGGACAGCGTCTCGCGCGCGATGCGCTCAAGCCGCTGCCAGGCCGGGGTGTCCTCGGGCAACACGTCGTTCATGCCGCGCACCGGTGTCAGACCGCTTGCCATGGCGCTGTCGCGTTACCTCAGCGCACCGCGCCGGCGGCGTCGATGCTGAAACGGGTGAGACTCTGCCCAGTCGGCGCCGCGGGGACCGCCAGACGCTTGCCATTCGCAAAGACCGTGACCGACCTCGGGTCGCCGATCGTCACGCTCAGGGGCGCCGCGGCGCGTACCGTGCGCTCGGTGCCGCGGCTGCCGAGATCGTAGAGCACTGCGGCGCCCGAGCCGTCGTAGACCTCGACCCAGGTGTCCTTGCTGAAGGTAAGCCTGAGTGAAACCTGGCCTGCGACATTCGCTGGCGCCGATACGGCCGCGGGCTCGGCTGCCGGCGCGCCTGCGGAAGACTCGACTCCTGAGACGCCCGTGGCGGGCTCGGCCGGCGGCGGCTCTGCCGACGGTGGCGCCTGGTCGACGACTGCGGCGGCCGGTGTCGGCGCGCTCTGGCGCGCGGACCAGCGCTCGACCACCAGCGATGCAAGCGCAGCCAGGATGAGCGCGCCTCCGACTCCGCCCACCACCCACGGCCAGCGCGGCGGCGGACGCGGCGGTCGCAGCTCCTCGCGAGCTCGCGGGATCAGCGTGGGCTGCGAGGGATGGGTTCCCCAGCGCTCATACGCCTCGAGCAGCCGCTCGGCCGGAAGACCGAGCAGCGCCGCGTAGCGCCGCAGATGACCGCGGGCGAACACCGGCGCGCCGAGCGCGGCGAAATCGTCCTGCTCTATCCAGTGGATGACGCTTACGTCCAGGTTGAGTTGCTCGGCGACCTGCTGCTCGGTGAGGCCCTGGCGCTCACGCTCGTGGGCGAGCTCTGTCCCGGGTCCCTGGCCGCGCGCCGGACCGGCGGTGTCTCCGGTCATCACCCACCTTGCTCCGCCTCGAGCAACTCACGGGTTTCGGCGGAAGTCGCGAACTCGGTACGCAGCCTCCTTGCGTATTCCTGCGACTGCACGGCGTCGCCGAGCTTGCGCTCGATGCGATAGCCGAGCCACAGCGCCTGCGGATTCACAGGTCCGATGGCCATGTAACGCTGGAGGAAGGCGCGTGCCTGGAAGTCGTTGCCGCCATCGTGATTTAGATCGGCCATCTGCAGCAGTGCGTCCGGCTGATCCGGCTGGAAGGCGAGCGCCTTGCGGAAATAGGTCTCCGCGTCCGCCGGGCGACCATCGGAGCGCGCACAGCGACCCGCGTTGGTGTACGCCGCGGCCGGTGTGCGGTACATCGCGTTGCCGGCAGCCTCGAGGAAGAGCTTCTCGCCGCGCTTCTTGTCGCCTTTTCGGCAGTAGAACACCGCGGCGTTGTTGAGCACGTCGGGATTGCCGTCGGCGAGACGCACCGCCTGGTCGTAGTGCGACTGCGCCTTTTTGTCGTCGCCGAGTCGGTCGTAGAGAAAACCGGCCGCCATCTGCGTCTGGGGGGTCTTCGGGTCCTGTTCCACCGCTTTATCGATCCGGTCGCGCGCGGCAGCAAGATTGCCCTGGTGGAGGTAGGTCATGCCGAGCTGTGCGTTGGTCTGCGCCGCCTTCGCCTTCGATTCGGCATCGACCTTCGGGCCGTCGCTCGTGCAGGCGGTCAGCACGGCGACCACCGCCAGCGACGTTGCGAGCTCGCGCCAGCCCGGCCGCTTCACGCCGCCACCACCGGGATGCCGCCCAGCCGGTCGCCCAGCCGCGACGTCGTGCGATCAACCACACGACCCACCAGCTGTCCGCAGGCGGCGTCGATGTCGTCACCTCGCGTGCGCCGTACGGTCGCGATCACGCCGCCCTTGACGAGCAAGTCGCGGAAAGTCGCGATAACAGGTTCGGGCGAACGCCGGTAGCGCGTCCCCGGGAACGGGTTGAAGGGGATCAGATTGACCTTGGCGGGGCGGCCGCGGAGCAGCGCGACGAGCTCACGGGCGTGCTCCGGCCGGTCGTTGACTCCGTCTAGCATCACGTATTCGAAGGTGACGCTGCGCGCGTTCTGGCGCTCGACATAGTGCCAGCAGGCCGTAAGCAGCTCTGCGATCGGATGGCGGCGGTTGATGGGCACGAGCTGGCTGCGCAGCACGTCGTTCGGCGCGTGCAGCGACACCGCGAGCGCGACGTTGGTCTCCTCGGCGATGCGCATCATCTGCGGCACCAGACCGGAGGTGCTCACCGTGACCCGCCGTCGCGACAGGTCGAACCCATGGTCGTCCATCATGAGTTCGGCCGCCGGAACCACGTTGCGGTAGTTCGCGAGCGGCTCACCCATGCCCATGAACACGACGTTGGTGATCAGCCGGTCGCCGCCGGGCTCGGCGCCGAGCTCGCGGTTGGCGAGCCACACTTGTCCTGTGATCTCGGCGACCTCGAGGTTGCGGTTGAAGCCCTGCTGCGCCGTCGAGCAGAACGTGCAGTCCATCGCGCAACCAACCTGGCTCGAGATGCAGAGCGTGCCGCGGCCGGGCTCCGGGATGAACACCATCTCGATCGCCTGCCCGCCCTCGAAGCGCAGCAGCCACTTCCGCGTGCCGTCGCTCGAAACCTGGCGGTGCAGGATCTCCGGCACGACGATCTCCGCCACCTCGGCCAGCCGCTCGCGAAATGCCTTGCCGAGGTCGGTCATCGCGGCGATGTCACCCGCACCGCGGCGATAGATCCAGTTCATGAGCTGGCGGGCGCGAAACGGTCGCTCCCCCAGATCGGACACGAACGTCTCCAGCTCCGGACGGGTCAGTCCGAGCAGGTTGGTGCGGGCGCTCACGGTGTCCATGGCCGGTTTGACCGTCGATCCGGTGCGAGTTCCACGCTCACGTGCGCGCGCAAATCTCGGACTGCGCGAAGAAGAACGCAACCTCGATGGCCGCATTCTCCACGCTGTCCGAGCCGTGCACGACGTTCTGGTCGATGCTCAAAGCCAGGTCCGCCCGGATGGTTCCAGGCGCGGCCTTCTTCGGATCGGTCGCGCCCATGATCTCGCGGTTCTTTGCCACGGCGTCGGCGCCCTCGAGCACCTGCACCATCACCGGGCCGGACGTCATGAAGGCGACCAGGTCGCGGAAGAACGGCCGTTCGCAGTGAATAGCGTAAAACGCCTCTGCCTGCGCGGTGGATAGCCGGGTCATGCGCGCGGCGACGATCGCGAGCCCTGCTTTCTCGAAGCGGCGGTACACGTCGCCGATGACGTTCTTGCGGACGCCATCGGGCTTGACGATGGACAGGGTGCGTTCGACGGTCATGCGGGCCCTCGCGGCGGGCGCCGGCGCGCCCAGGTCGTCGTTTGCGGCCGGCGCCGCGCGCTGCAATCAAGCGCCAGGCAGGATCGGCCGTGTCGAAAATAGCCGGGAAGTATACCTGCGCCGGGGGCGGCTGAAAAGAAAAGCCAGCCGGAGCAGGCAGTTACATGAGGTTCAGGCGCGCTCGTCGATCAGACGTTGAAGCTCTCGCCGCAGCCGCATTCGCCCTTTACGTTCGGGTTGCGGAATTTGAAGGCTTCGTTCAGACCTTCGCGCACGAAGTCGACCTCGGTGCCATCGATCATGCGCAGGCTTTCCGGGTCGACGATCACCTTGACGCCGCCTTGCTCGAAGATGACGTCATCGGCGGCGATGTCGTCCGCGTAGTTCACGACGTAGGCAAAGCCCGAGCAGCCGGTCTTCTTTACACCCAGGCGCAGCCCGATGCCGTGGCCACGGGTGCGGAGAAAACTCGAAACACGTTCGCGCGCGGAATCGGTCAGTAATACGGCCATGTCTCTCGGCGAAAAAACAGATGTGATGATCGATTCTACACCGCCAAGGCGGCTTATCCCCGCCAGGCCGCCGCCGCCGCGCGAACGGCGTCCTGAAGTGTGATCAGCCGCCCGAAGCGCGAGGGCGGAATCTCGAGCGCATCCGCCGCTTCTCGCCAGTCCCACTCCGCTACCTGGTCGCGGCTGACGCCCGTCAGGCGTTCCGTGAGCCACGATGCGGCGGCGATGAAGAACGGACAGCCGTAGGCCCGGAATCGCGCCTCGGTCACGACGCCGCGCCGCACTCGCAGGCTGAGCAGCACGCGCGCCCCGTGATCGGCTGCGTCCGCATGACCCTGGACCACGGCCGATGACGCATCGGGAGCGAGGTCACCGGCGCCCGGCAGTTCCCGAAACCGGCGCAGCACCTCGGCGCCGTAGCGCGGATCGGCCGGCATCAGCCCGTCGCGGCCGCGTGGGACGGCGCGATTGCCCGCAGGCGGTCGACCTCGGTGCGGATGCGCTCCCCGGTGCGCTCGACATCGGCCGCGGTCGTGAATCGCCCGAGGCTGATCCGCAGCGAGCCCTGCGCGAGCTGCTCGCTGCGACCGAGGGCCCTGAGCACGTAGGACGGCTCGCCGCGCAAGGTCGCGCAGGCCGAACCGGACGACACCGCGAGATCGGACAGAGCGAGCAACAGGCTCTCGCCTTCGACTCCCTCGATCGACACGTTGAGTATCCCGGGCGCGCGTCTGTGCTCCGACCCGTTGAGCCAGATGCCGGGCAGGGTCTTGAGCTCCGACCACAGACGCTCGCGCAACCGCGTGATACGCGCACCTTCCTCCGTCATCTCCGCGGCCGCGATACGGCAGGCGGTGCCGAAGCCCGCGATCTGATGGGTTGGCAGGGTTCCCGAACGCAGTCCCCGTTCCTGTCCGCCGCCGTAGATGAGCGGCACCAGGCCCAGACGCGGTTCGCGCCGCACGCAGAGCGCGCCCATCCCCTTCGGACCGTTCATCTTGTGCGCGGTAAAGGCGAGCAGATCGATACGGTCGCGCGCGACGTCGAGCGGTAGCTTGCCTGCGCCCTGCGCGGCATCGACATGCAGCAGCACGCCGCGGGAGCGACAGATGCGGCCGACCTCGCCCACGTCCTGGACCACGCCGGTTTCGTTGTTGACGTGCATCAGCGACACCAGGATCGTGTCGCCGCGCAGCGCCGCCTCGACCTGCGCCGGTTCCACGATGCCATCGGGACCGGGACGCAGATAGCTCACCTCGAATCCTTCGCGCTCGAGACGGCGACACGGGTCGAGCACCGAGGGATGCTCGGTGCGAGACGTGACGACGTGCGCGCCCTTCGGGCGGTGGAAGCGCGCCGCGCCGAAGATCGCGAGGTTGTTGGCCTCGGTCGCGCCCGACGTCCAGACCACCTGCTCCGGGGTCGCGCCAACGAGCGTCGCCACGTCGAACCGGGCGTTCTCTATCCGCGCACGGGCCCGCCGTCCCGGTTCGTGGCTGACCGATGACGCATTCGCGAAATCGGCGTCGGGAGCCATACACGCGAGCATGTCCTCGACCACGCGCGGATCGATCGGCGTCGTCGCGGCGTTGTCGAGGTAGATCGCGTCCATCAGTCGCGCGGCGCTACCGGCGCCCGGTGCGGCTCGCCCGCGCGGCGTCTGCGACGCTGCACCGCGGTCAGGATTCCGCGCAGGATGTGGATCTCGTTCTCGTCCGGCGCAGCGCGATTGAAGAGGCGTCGCAGACGCGCCATCAGGTGACCGCTCCCGGTGCGATCGCGGAAGTCGATCTCGTCCATGACCTCGGCAAGCTGCGCGTAGAAGTGCTCCATCTCCTCCGCGCTCGCGTGCGGTCCCGCCGCGGCGACGCCGCGGAGACGCGGCTCGCGCGCGACGAGCCACAGCTCGTAGGCGACCAGCTGCACGGCCATCGCAAGGTTGAGCGACGGGTAGGCGGCGTCGCAGGGAATCGTGAGCAGCCGCTGGCACTGCTCGAGATCTTCGTTCGAGAGGCCGGTGCGCTCGGCGCCGAACAGGACGGCGACGGTGGCGCTCGCGGCGGCGGTCACGATCTCGCGTGCCGCCTCGCGGGGCTCGACCACGAGCCAGGGCAGATGGCGCGCCCGCGCCGTCGTGGCTACGATGAGGCCGCAGTCGGCGATCGCCTCGCGCACCGACACGAAGATCCGCGCGCGACCGAGCACGTCGTCCGCCGCTGCCGCCATCACGACCGCCTCGGGCGCGGGAAAGCGCTCCGGTGCGACCAGCGCGAGATCGGCGAGGCCCATGGTCTTCATCGCACGCGCTGCGGAGCCGATGTTTCCCGGGTGCTGCGCGCCGACGAGGACGATGCGGACGTTCATGCTCTGGTATTCTAGCCGCCCTTTGGCGGGGCACCCGCCGCTCTTTCGCAACCCGTCGGGGACGCTGGACGCTTCCATGCAGCCACTGCTCAACATCGCCGTGCGCGCGGCGCGGCGCGCCGGGGACTTGATCGTCCGCAACGTCGACCGAGTCCCGACGCTCAGCGTGCGCTCGAAGAACCGCAACGACTTCGTCACCGAAGTGGACCAGCTCGCCGAGCGCGACATCATCGAGACGATCCGGCGTACACATCCCGACCATGGCTTTCTCGGCGAGGAGACCGGTCGCAGCGGTGGCGACGAGTTCGTCTGGATCATCGATCCGCTCGACGGCACGACCAATTTCCTGCATGGCTTCCCGGTGTTCGCGGTCTCGCTCGCGGTCGAGCGACGCGGCCGCCTCGAGCACGGCGTCGTCTACGACCCGATGCGCCAGGAGCTGTACACGGCGTCGCGCGGCGACGGCGCGCAGCTCGACGGCAAGCGTATCCGCGTCAGTCGCCAGACGACGCTGGAGGGCGCCCTGGTGGGAACCGGCTTTCCCTTCCGCGGCAACGCGCAGTGGGTGGACGGCTACATGGCGATGCTGCGCGCCGTGATGGAGCAGACGGCCGGTATCCGCCGCCCCGGCGCCGCGGCACTCGATCTCGCCTATGTCGCGGCGGGCCGCCTGGACGCATTCTGGGAGATCGGTCTCCATGCGTGGGACACCGCGGCGGGAATCCTGTTGATCACCGAGGCCGGCGGGCGCGTCGGCACGCTGACCGGCGGCGAGTATCGTCACGGCGGCAACATCCTCGCGGGAACACCCAAGGTCTTCGAGGCCATGATCGAGTGCCTCGGCCCGCACCTTCCGGCAGGCTTGCGCGAAGTCTGATACCCGCTCCGCTGATCGGGATCGCGGTGTACGTCTTCTACGGGTACCGCAACAGCACGCTGCGCGCCGAGGGGCGCTGACCCGGACTCAGCTACGCTCGCTCTCGGCGTCGCGGCTGGTCGCCCACAGCGACGCGAGCACGCCCGCCCCGAGCGTCGCGACGATGATGGCCAGCGACGCCAGGTTTGGCACGTGGTAGTGGTTGACGAGCAGCATCTTCACGCCGACAAAGGCGAGGATCAGCACCAGGCTGTATTTCAGGTACCGGAACATCGCCATCAGTCCCGCCACGGCGAAATAGAGCGCGCGCAGGCCCAGGATGGCGAACGCGTTCGAGGTGAAGACCAGGAACGGATCGCGGGTGACCGCCAGGATCGCCGGGATCGAGTCGACGGCGAACACGACATCCGTGATATCGACGATGATGAGCGCCACCAGCAGCGGCGTGGCATGCAGCGTGCCGTCACGGCGCACGAGGAACTTCGAGGTGGTAATGTCCGGGGTCACCGGTATGACCCGCCGCACCAGCTTTACCGGCCAGCTGTTGGCGACGTCGGCCTCCTCGGCGTCGGGCTTCAGCATCCTGAGCGCCGAGATGAGCAGGATTGCGCCGAAGACGTAGAACATCCAGTCGAACTTGTGCACGAGCGCCGTGCCGGCCGCGATCATCAGGCCGCGCAGCACGATCGCCCCGACGATGCCCCAGAACAGGACACGGTACTGGTACAGGACCGGGATCTTCAGGTACGAGAAGATCAGCGCGATGACGAAGATGTTGTCGACCGACAGCGACCACTCGAGCAGGTAGCCGGTCACGTACTGGACGACAGCGTCCACGCCCGAGGCCACGCCGGCACCGGGCTCGAACCCGAGCCAGCGATGCTCGTACAGTCCGTAGACGGCGAACGTGAACGAGAACGACACGAGGACCCACACCAGCGTCCAGAACAGCGCCTGCTTGACGGACAGCTCTGCGGCCTCGCGGTGCAGGACGCTCAGGTCGAGCACCAGCAGCGTCAGGAACAGCGCGAGGAAGGCGCCCCAGACGACTGCGGTCATCGATGTGCGGCCTCGGGTTCGCTACGGTGGCGTACGCTGGTCACGGCAGGGCGTCGACGTCGCCCTTCTCGCGCTGCGCCGGCATGAGATCCCGGGCGGTCAGCTTCAGGTCGAGCGCGACGGCGCTCGCCACGTAGATGGAGGAATAGGTTCCGACCACGACGCCGATGGCGAGCGCGGTCGCGAACCCCCTCAGCACGTCGCCAGCGAAGATCAGCAGCGAAATGACGGCTATCATCGTCGTGACGCTGGTCATCATGGTGCGCGACAGCGTCTCGTTGACGGCCATGTCGATGATCTTCATCGGCGGCTCCCTCCGGCTGAGGGTGAACCGCTCGCGGATTCGGTCGAACACCACGACGGTGTCGTTCAGCGAATAGCCGACCACCGCCAGGATCGCAGCAAGCGTCGGCAGATCGAAGGTCATCTGCGTCGCAGCGAAGAATCCCAGCACGACGACCGGGTCATGCATCGCCGCGATGACCGAACCCAGCCCGAGCTTCCACTGGAAACGCAGGCCGACGTAGATGAGGATCATCAGGAACGTGAAGATCGCGGCGAGCGCGCCCTTCTCCGCGAGCTCGCGGCCCACCTGCGCCCCGACGACGTCGGCGCGCCGCAGCTCGACACCGGCGGCGTAGCTCCGAATCGCGACGAGCACGTCATTACTCACCTGGTTGACGTCCTTCCCCTCCTCGGGCATCAGCCGTACCAGGACGTCATGGGCCGTGCCGAAGCTCTGCACTGAGGCGTCGCCGAAACCGGCGCCCTCGAGCGCCGAGCGCACGCGATCGATCTCCGCAGCTTCCGGGAAGGAAAGCTCGAGTACCACGCCGCCGGTGAAGTCGATTCCCAGGTTGAGCCCGCGCACCGCCAGCAGGAGGATCGAGCCGACGATCAGGATTCCCGACACGGTGTATGACCAGCGCCGCGTCGCCATGAAGGGGATGCTGGTTTTCTTCTTGAAGAATTCCATGGCGACGGGTCCTCAGATGGGCAGGGACGCGAGCTTGCGCCTGCGCCCCCAGATCACGTGGATCAGCGCCCGGCTGCCCAGGATCGCGGTGAACATCGAGGTAGCGATACCCAGGCACAACGTCACCGCGAAGCCGCGCACAGGTCCTGTACCGAAAGTAAGGAGCACGATGCCGGCGATCAAGGTGGTGATGTTCGAGTCGGCGATGGCCGAGAACGCCTTGTCGAAACCGGCGTTTATGGCCGCGTTCGGGCTCATTCCGTTGCGCAGCTCCTCACGGATACGCTCGTAGATAAGCACGTTCGCGTCGGCCGCCATGCCCACCGTGAGCACGATGCCGGCGATGCCAGGCAGCGACAGTGTCGCCTGGAACAGCGACATCAGTGCAACGAGCAGGACCATGTTCGTGAGCAGGACGAGGCACGCTACGACCCCGAACAGGCGGTAGTACGCGATCAGGAACACGAACATGCCGACCAGGCCGATGGCCAGCGCCATGATGCCGCGATCGATGTTGTCCTGGCCGAGGCTCGGGCCGATCGTGCGCTGCTCTACGATGTAAAGCGGCGCCGCCAGCGAGCCGGCGCGGAGCAGCAGCGCAAGCTCGCGCGCCTCGCCGGCCATGAGCCCGGTGATCTGGAAGTTACTGCTGAACACGCCCTGGATGGTAGCGACGCTGATGACCTCTTCTTCGGTGCACTCGGTGCCCGAGCGCAGGCCGCCGCATTGCTCGTTCTCCGTGAGACGCTTCTTCTCGATGAACACGACCGCCATCGGTCGTCCCAGGTGCGTACGCGTCGTCTCGAGCATCTCGGCCGCCCCGCGGGCGTCGAGCTTGACGAACACTGCGGGCTGGCCCTCGCTGAAGCCCGAGCTCGCATCGACGAGCTGCTCCCCCGAGGCGATGACCTCGCGCTTCAGGAGCACCGGCCCGCCGGTGCGCAGGTGGTACAGCCTCGAGCCGAGCGGAGCGCGCTTCAGCCGCTCGGCCTCCGCGGCATCGTTCTGGTCGTCGACCAGGTGAAACTCGAGCGTTGCGGTCGCGCCGAGCACGCGTAGCGCTTCGTTCGGGTCCTGAACGCCCGGCAGCTGCACGAGGATGCGATTGAGCCCCTGCCGGGCCACGATGGGCTCGGCGACGCCGAGCTCGTCCACGCGGTTGCGCAGCGTCGTGATGTTCTGCTGGATCGCGAAGTCCTGCCGCGTCCGGATGTGGTTCGGGCTCAGCTTGACGGTGACGGAGGCGCCCTCGCCCGCGGCCTCGCTGGCGACCGACAGCGTCGCGTCCTGCCTGCGGATTGCGGCGGCGGCGCGCGTGGCGTCGTCGGCCGAGCGCAGGTCGATGGCCACCGTGTCGACGCCGTTGTTGCGCACTCCGGCGAACGGTATTCGCTGGTTACGAAGCAGCGTACGGTAGTCACGCTCCATGCCGGAGAGCAGCTGCTTGACCGCACCGCCGACGTCCACCTCGTAGAGGAAATGAACGCCGCCGCGCAGGTCGAGTCCGAGGCTCATCGGCTTCAATCCCATCGCGCGGATCCACGCCGGCGTACGTGGCACTTTTGACAGCGCGACCAGGTAGTCCTTCGATGCGGACTGCTGCAACACGTCGCGCGCGGCGAGTTGCTGCTCGACGGTGTGGAACCGGAGGACCAGTCGATCCTCGGAGACGTACGCCGATTCGATCGGGACGTTCTTGCCGGTGAGCAGCGCGGTAACCGAGTCCTGGTCGGCCTGCGCAACCGCCGTCCGGTCGTTGCGCGACAGTTGCAGCGCGGGTGCGTCGCCGTACAGGGTCGGGAGTGCGAGGAGTGCCGCGACGAGCAAGACTATCGCGACCAGCCAGACCTTCCAGGCCGGGTAGCTGTGCATCGGTGGTGACTCAGGTGCTCTTGAGCGTGCCCTTGGGGAGGACGCGGCTGATCGTCTGTCGCTGGACCTTCACCCGGACACCGTCCGCGATCTCGACGGTGAGGAACTGGTCGGCGGCGTCCGTCACCTTGCCAAGGATGCCGCCGCTGGTTTCGACCTCGTCGCCCACTGCGAGCTCGCTCACCATCGAGCGGTGTTCCTTGGCCCGCTTGGCCTGCGGTCGGATGAGCAGAAAATAGAACACCACGAAGATCAGCAGCAGCGGCAGCAGCTGAACGAATGCGCCGCCAGGGGCCGCGCCTCCGGCCGTCTGGGCCCAGGCACTCGCGATCAACCAGTCCATCAAGGAACTCCTCTGCTACCCCGCCCCGGGGGCGTCGGAAAAAAGGCGGGCGATTATACCCGAGCGTCCGGCGGACTGCCGACGGCAGCCGACGCACCCTCCGGCCCCGACAGGAAGCTCCGCTCGAACTCGGCGCAGCGGCCGGCGTCGATCGCGTCGCGGATCCGTCCCATCAGGCCCAGGTAGTAGTGCAGGTTGTGAATCGTGTTGAGTCTCGCCCCGAGGATCTCTTTGCATCGGTCCAGGTGACGGAGATACGCCCGTGTGTAGTGCTGGCAGGCGTAGCACAGGCAGTCCGGGTCGAGCGGACCGACGTCGTTCTGGTAGACGGAGTTCCGGATGCGGACTACGCCCGCGGTCGTGAACAGGTGACCATTCCGCGCATTTCGGGTGGGCATCACGCAATCGAACATGTCGATGCCGCGGGCCACGGCCCGCACGATGTCCGCCGGGGTGCCCACGCCCATGAGGTACCGGGGCCGCTCTGCCGGGAGGAGCGGATCGAGTGCATCGAGTACGGACTCGCGCTCCTCGGCCGGCTCGCCGACAGCGAGCCCGCCAACCGCGTAGCCGTCGAACCCGACGGCCGTCAACGCCTCGAGAGAGGCGGCCCGGAGCGGCGGGTAGGTGCCACCCTGGACGATCCCGAACAAGGCGTTCCGGTTGCCGAGGCGATCGAACTCTTCCCGGCTGCGCGCCGCCCACCTCGCCGAGAGCTCCATCGAGGACCGGGCCACCGCCTCGCTCGCTGGATACGGCGTGCACTCGTCGAACACCATCACCACGTCCGAGCCCAGCGCGGTCTGCACGGCGATCGAACTCTCCGGGGTAAGCATCACCGGGTCGCCGTCGACCGGCGATCGGAACCGCACACCCTCCTCCGTGAGCTTGCGCAGGTCCGCCAGGCTCCAGACCTGAAAGCCTCCGGAATCCGTGAGGATCGGACCCGACCAGTTCATGAAGCCGTGCAGGCCTCCGTGGGCCGCGATGACCTCCGGACCGGGGCGCAGCATCAGGTGAAAGGTGTTGCCGAGCACGATCTGCGCGCCGAGATGCGCGAGCTCTTCGGGCGTCATGGCCTTGACGGTGCCGTAGGTGCCCACCGGCATGAAGGCGGGCGTCTCGACCACACCACGGGCAAAGCCCAGACGGCCGCGCCGAGCCCGACCGTCCCTTGCGAGAAGCTCGAACTTCATCGGCCGCTCCGCGGCGCGAGCGCGGACCGGTCGGGTTCCACCAGCATCGCATCGCCATAGCTGAAGAACCGGTAGCGCCCCGCGACCGCGTGACGGTAGGCATTCAGCACGCGCTCGTGACCGGCGAACGCGCACACCAGCATCAGCAGGCTTGATTCGGGAAGATGGAAGTTCGTGAGCAGCGTATCGACGACGCGAAAGCGATGACCGGGACGGATGAAGAGCCGCGTTTCGCCCTCGGAGGGCGACAGCGTCCCGGACGCCGCGGCGGATTCCAGCGCCCGCACGCTGGTCGTGCCGACCGCGACGACGCGGCCGCCTCGCGCCCGGGTCGCCGCGACCTGGGCGCAGAGCTCGGCGGGGACGCTCATCACCTCGGCGTGCAGCTGATGCCGCTCGAGGTCGTCGGCGCGGACCGGCTGAAAGGTACCGGCGCCGACATGGAGCGTCAGGCGCGCCGTATCGACGCCCGCGGCGGCGCAGCGCTCGAGCATCGCCGTATCGAAGTGCAGGCCGGCGGTTGGCGCCGCGACCGCCCCGGGCACGCGCGCATAAACGGTCTGATAGCGTTCGCGATCGATGGTCTCGGCAGCGCGATGCAGGTAGGGCGGCAGGGGTATCTCGCCGTGCCGATCGAAGACGGCAAGCGCCTCGTCCTCGAAGCGGATTTCCCAGAAGTCGTCACGCCGCCCCGCGACGACGGCGCGGTGCCCGCCGGGGAATTCGAGACCCGACCCGCCCCGCGGGGGCTTGCTGGCTCGCAGCTGCGCGAGCACGCGATGCGCGTCGATAATGCGCTCGAGCAGAAGCTCGACTCGCCCGCCGCTCTCCTTGTGCCCGTGCAGCCGCGCCGGCAGCACGCGGGTGTCGTTGAAGACGAGCAGGTCGCCGGGACGGAGCAGCGCGGGCAGCTCGGCGAACTTGCGGTCTAAGATCGTCCCTGTGTCACCGTCGAGATGCAGCAGCCGGCTGTCGCTGCGGTGCTCGCAGGGATAGCGGGCGATCAGCTCGTCGGGCAGGTCGTACGCGAACTCGCTGCGCAGCATGGGCCGCGCATGCTAGCAGAGCGAGCTCTGCGCCGAGCCCGGCGCTGAGTCGGACCGCGCCGAGCCCGGGTTGCCGCAATCCCGGTTTCGCGTATCGCTTATCGTTCGCCG
>Ga0075421_100002417_pt1 | contig 22353 bp, 19 predicted proteins | sample SoiMetdeltSBSDD5_FD_75292 | JGI IMG/M metagenome (GOLD analysis project Ga0075421, IMG submission 75292) | Bulk soil microbial communities from a Populus tree surrounding site in Tennessee, USA - Soil MetaG P. deltoides SBSDD5 | ecosystem: Environmental > Terrestrial > Soil > Tree plantation...
AAAACGGATAAGATGAACTTCGCTAAGGCTTCGGCGCTGGTTGCGCCAGGGGCCCGACCTCCACTTTAGCCTGCGTATTGGCCAACGGGCCCAGCTCCGCGGCAACGCCGCGCGTAATCGCCGCCGTCTCGTTGGAATTCTGGAAGCAGGTGAAGTCCGGCCGGTCTTTCCAGGCAAAAGGACCGCACAACCGCTTTCCGGCGGAGATCGCGGCGTCGTGGACGGCGTTGATCAAACGCTCATAGTCCGGTGAGCCCTGCGGGTAGCCTGAAAAGTTGCCCAGATCGCCGCTTGCCGCCATGAGCGCCGTGACACCAGGAATGGCGGCGATCTCGCGGGCGTTCTTGACTCCTTCGAGCGTCTCGATCATCAGAATCAGCACGATGTTGTCATTGGCCGTTGCGCGATAACCCCCCGGAACACCACCCCAGACAGCCGGGTCGAAAGCCTGGCCACCGCCGCTGCTGCGGCGTCCGAGCGGCGGGAAGTAGGTCCAGTTACGCGCCGCGATCGCCTCCTCGACAGTATCCACGGTCGGTACGATAATCACCAGCGCGCCGGCGTCGGTAGCGCGTTGGATCTCCCGCTCGTCGGCGTAGGCGACGCGCACGCCTGGAACAGCTTTGGCATGCGGGCAGGTGCGCCACATTCGTGACACTTGGCCCCAATCATGCTGATCGTGCTGCATCTCCGTCCAGATGTAGTCGTAGCCGGCGTTGGCCATCGCGCAGTACGTAGATGGATCGGTGGCGCTGAACACGGTGCCTCCAGTGACTTTTTCGCCCCGCATCATTTTCAGTTTCACAGGATTCCAGACCTTGGCGTCGGCCGGCGGGCGGAATTGCGGACCGTACTTCCAGGCAGCGGGATCGAAAGGTCCCTGGTTGACGGCTCCGGCGAGCGGTGTTTTTATGGCGCCGGTGTCCTTACCAGCAGGAGCTGCGAGCGGGAACTGTTGTGTTTGTCCCGTCGCCTGAAAGTTGGTCATTCCCAGAGCGGCCGACAGGGCGACAGCAGTAAATAGGCGTTTCATCTAAGATCCTTTCTCTAACGTGGGTGGGCGTGCGACACCCGAGAGTTTATCAGACGTCAACGCTCATCGGTGGGCGCTTCCCATCAATCCCGAACTGGTGCTACTCTGTAATCGCCGAACTCACCGTGAGGCGGAGGACCCAGGTTTTTAGGGGCGTAGTCGTCGTTGTGACGACAGGGTACTTTCGAGCCCTAGCCCGACAGCTAACTCCGTAGGCGAATTTGGAAGGCGTCCCGTGCCAACGTGGACGCAAAGGAGTGCTGTTCTGTGACCATTGGAAAATCGCGTGGCGTTACGAAGGTGGTTGTCGCCACCACGGTGATGCTGTCCTTCATTTCGTTTTGGAGGGCGGCAGCTATCGTACTCAGCGATCTCGCGTCGTCTGCCTATTACGTCGGAGGCATCGCCGAAACCGCCATCGGGAAATCAGCGCCTTGGTTCATTCTCTCGATCATGCTGTTCTCCTACGCCGTGCGCGCTCTGTATATCGAGAGCTGCAGCATGTTCGTTCGTGGCGGCGTTTACAAAGTTGTCCATGAGGCGCTCGGCGGCACGCTCGCCAAGTTTTCTGTTTCGGCGCTGATGTTCGATTATGTCCTCACCGGTCCCATCAGCGGGGTCAGCGCCGGACTCTATCTCGCCGGTCTGATCAACGATACAGCCGAGTATCTGCACTTCGCCAATGTCCACGTGGATCCACCTTACTTCGCGACCGCCTTCGCCGTGCTGGTGACCCTGTATTTCTGGCGCAAGAACACCATCGGAATACACGAGTCGAGCGAGAAGGCGCTGCGTATTATGCAGATTGCCACTGTGATGGTCGGCATCCTCATCGTTTGGTGCTTAATCACGATCTTCAACATGCCCGGCGGTCCGAATCCAATTCCGCTGCCTTCGGCGGATACGATCCGCTTCGGCCCGCACGCTCTAGGATGGTTCCCTGAAGACTGGGCGCGATCCTTCACGTTCGTCGCCATCCTGATCGGACTGGGTCATTCGCTGCTGGCGATGAGCGGGGAAGAGAGCCTGGCGCAGGTGAATCGCGAGATCGCCCATCCGAAGCTCAAGAACCTGCAGCGCGCTGGATTCGTCATCTTCATCTTCAGCATGGTGTTCACCACGCTGGTTTCTTTCTTCGCCGTCATGATTATTCCGGACGCTGAACGAGTCAAATACCTGGACAACCTGATTGGCGGCCTCTCGATGTTCCTGGCCGGCCCTGTCTCGCTGCGGCTGCTGTTTCATGCCTTCGTCGTGCTGGTCGGTACTCTTATCCTCTCCGGCGCTGTCAACACGGCCATCATCGGATCGAACGGCGTACTGAATCGTGTCGCCGAAGACGGCGTTTTGCCCGACTGGTTCCGTCATCCTCACTCCCGGTTTGGGACTTCCAGCCGGATCATCAACTTGGTCGTCATCCTGCAAATCGCGGCGATCCTTATCACGCGGGGCGATCTTTTCATATTGGGGGAAGCCTACGCGTTCGGTGTCGTCTGGAGCTTTGCGATGAACGCGCTCTCGGTGCTCGTGCTGCGATTCAAGCTGCCTGGCCGGCCGGAGTGGAAGGTCCCGCTGAATTTCCGCGTTGGCAAGACGGAGTTTCCCGTCGGTCTCGGATTGATCGCTTTATCCCTGTTTTCACTCGCCATCATGAACGTGCTGACGAAGAAGGTCGCCACAATTTCCGGGCTGTGCTTCACGGTGGCTTTCTTCATCACATTTGTCCTTTCGGAGCGATACAACCGTAAGCGCGCCGGCGCCAAGCAGCACGAGTTGGAGAAATTCCGCCTCGACGAAGCCGACGATCTGTCGCCGCAAACCGTCAATCTCCGTCCGGGCAACGTGCTTGTCGCGGTGCGCAATCCTAACAGCCTCGACCACCTGAAAAAGACTCTGGAGAAGACCGACACGCGCAAGATTGACATCGGCGTGCTTGCTGTTCGCAACGTCACCCAAGCAGACGCGGGAGATAAGCTCGAAGCCGGCCAGCTCTTTTCCAGCAACGAAACGGAGCTGTTCAGCAAAGTGGTCACTCTCGCGGAGAAGGCCGGCAAGCATGTGGAGTTGATCGTCGTCCCTGGCGTTGACCCCAACATGGCCGGAGTGCAGACGGCGCAGAGGCTGCAATCGTCGCGAATCGTCGCGGGCGTCTCGACCAAGATGAGCCCCGCTGAGCAGGGACGCCGCGTCGGAGAAGCGTGGGAGAAACTTCCGGCGCCGCGACCTGCGCTTTCCCTCGAGATCATCGAACCGAGCACCGGCAAATCGCAGTTCTTCAACCTCGGCCCGCATCCGCCGCAATTGTGGCCGGAGGATATCGAGCTGGTGCACAATCTTTGGCTCGAGATGGACCCCTGCGCGAAAGGATCCAAGCTGCGGCATCGCGATGTGATCGGGGTTGCGTTGCGACGGCTCGAAGCTGAATTGCGCTCGGGTCAGCGGGAGGTCGTGATCGCCGACGCCCTGCGGGAAGCAGAGCAGGAACGCTAGTAGACGGATTCGGGCAGACCTCTTTTTGATACCATCGTCGCAGCATGGCCCCAACTCACGCCCGGGACAAGATTCTCCTCGAGGTGAGGAGTCTCAGCGTGGACTACTACGTGGACTCGAAGGAGCCACGTTCCGCGATACGCAATCTGAGCTTTAGTATCTCTCCCGGAGAGATCGTTGGCGTGCTGGGTGAGTCCGGTTCGGGAAAGAGCACGCTTGCTCTTGCTCTTCTGGGCCTGCTGCCGGGCAACGCGAGAATTAGAGCGGGGTCCGTGCTCTTCCGTGGACAGGATCTGCTTCGACTATCGCACGATGACTTCCGGCCCTATCGTGGAGCGGTGATATCGCTCGTGTTCCAGGAACCGGCGATGGCGTTAAATCCTGTCATGCGGGCTGGAGACCAGATCTCGGAGGTGATTCGCGCTCATAGACACTGTAGCCGGACGCATCGCCGCGAACTCGCGCAGGAGGCTCTGAGGGGGGCCCGGTTGTCGACGGCGCCGGAAATTTATTCGGCCTACCCGCATGAGTTGAGCGGTGGGCAACAACAACGCGTCATGATCGCGCAAGCCTTGGTCTGCAAACCAGCGTTGTTAATCGCCGACGAACCCACATCGGCTCTTGACGTTACTACTCAGGCGGAAGTGCTCGCCTACCTGAAAGATTCGACAACGCGTCTGAAGGCGGCCATCCTAATGATCACTCACGATCCGACGACACTTGCCGGCCTTGCCGACCGCGTACTCGTATTGCATGAGGGTGAATTGGTCGAGTATGGCTCCTTTGCTAACGTCAGTGAGCGGCCTGCTCACGGCTATACACGGTCCGTGTTCTCCTCAATTCCTAAACCGCCGGTGACCGCGATCGCGCACCGAGAAGAGCAGTCTGATGTTCTGATCGCGCGGCGGATAAGTAAGAAGTACTCCGGAAAGCGCTGGTTGGGAAAGCGTGATGTCCAGGCGGTAAGCGATGTTTCCCTCACGTTGCGGGCCGGATCCACGACCGGCCTGGTAGGTGAGTCAGGTTGCGGAAAATCGACTCTTGCGCGCTGTCTGGCAGCGATCGAAAGGCCGGATGCCGGTGAGGTATGGGTGGACGGTTTCGATTTATTCCGTCTGCCATCGCACGAACTTCGCGAGCGGCGCCGGGCCGTGCAGTTGATATTCCAAAACACGGCTGCGGCGCTGAACCCTTGGCTTACTCTCGAAGAAATCGTGGCCGAACCACTGGCTATCAGCGGACTTCCGCTCCGACAGCGTCGCGACCAAGCACGGGCCCTCATGGAGGAGTTGGGACTTCCGGTTTCCCGCAGCACGCACCGACCAACCGAGCTGAGTGGCGGTCAACGGCAGCGCCTTGCGCTTGCCCGCGCTCTTGCGGCGCGCCCAAAGATCTTAGTGCTTGACGAGGCATTGTCGGGACTCGATCTGCCGGTCCAGGCACAGATCACCAAGCTGCTCAAGAATCTGCAGGAATCCAGGGCGCTGGCGTATCTGTTAATCACACATGATCTGCGGACGGCCGGACAAATCAGCGACAACATCGCCGTCATGCAGACCGGGAAAATCGTCGAATATCGTTCTGCACGGGAGCTGTTTTCAGAACCGCAGCATGAACAGACACGGTCACTACTGAATGCAATTCGTAGCCTATGAAGCGTTATCTGCTTCGCAGGCTTGCTAGAGGGTTGCTAATACTGATCGGCGTCTCCATCTGTTCCTTCGTGCTTGCGGACCTCGCGCGCGGTGATTTTTTCGCCGAAGCGAGGCTGAATTCGCGGATTTCCAAAGAAACGATCGCGGCGCTCAGGGAGCAGTATGGCCTGGATCGTCCCATCCTCTGGAGGTACGCGCATTGGCTGGCGTCCGTATTTCACGGCGACTGGGGATTTTCGTTGTCTTACAACATGCCGGTCGGGCCGCTGCTCTGGGCCAGGATGCAAAACACTTTGCTCCTCACCGTCTCGGCGATGCTGCTCACGTGGATTGCAGCCATTCCCCTGGGCGTTTGGATCGCCTCAACCGGCGCCAGGGTGAACCGCCTTCTGAGCTGGAGCGCGGTCGCGATGCTGATGGCGACGCCGGATCTTCTCGTCGTGCTCGTTCTCGAATTAATCGCGACACATTCGGGACTTCTGCCGCTTGGCGGCATGATCTCTCTCGAATATTCACAGATGAACGTGTGGGACCGGGTGCAGGACCTGGCTCGACATTTGGCCCTTCCGGTAACAGCGCTTGTGCTTTCGTCGGCGCCGGCGGTGGTGACCCACACCGTTTCGGCGATGCGTGAGACGCTAGATTCAGCATTCATCAGAGCAGCGAACGCGAACGGATTGCGTCGCGGCAGATTGCTGTTTTTTCACGCGTTGCCCGCGGCTGCAAATCCGCTCATCTCGCTGTTCAGCTTGTCCCTTGGGGCGCTGCTCAGTTCGTCTTTGATCGTCGAGAGCGCACTGGGATGGCCCGGGCTCGGCCGGCTGATGCTCGAGGCGACATTGCAGCGGGACGGCTATGTCGTCATCGGCGTGGTCATGCTTTCCGCCGCTTTTCTGGTCTGCGGGACTCTTATTGGCGACATGTTACTGTATTGGGCCGATCCGAGGATCCGCCGTGAGTAGACGGCTGATCCCGATCGTTTGGCTCGCGCTCCTGCACATCGCGGTGATCGGAGCTGATTTCTTTGCGCCTTACGATTACACACAGCAAAACCGGTCGATGCCATTCGCGCCGCCGACGCGGATTCATCTCATCGATCCTGTTTCCGGACTTCTCGCTCGACCCTTTGTATGCGAGAGCACTCCAGTAACGTATGTCGAAGATTGCAGTCGCAGGTTCCCGATCCGCTTTTTCCAGCGGCGCCTATTCGGCGTCGAGGAGCCGGCTGTGATCTACCTGATGGGCTCAGACGACTTCGGACGCGATCAGTTTTCGCGCTTTCTGCATGGAGGACGAGTATCTCTGTTCGCCGGGCTGCTGGCTTGCGGCATCTCGCTCGGCATCGGCCTGCTGTTCGGAGCGGCTGCCGGTTTTTACCGGGGCCGGCTGGATGATTTCATTATGGGGGCGGTGGAACTCTCGCTGGCTTTGCCCTGGCTCTATCTTCTATTGGCGGCGAGAGCGATCCTGCCGCTGAATACGGATCCGTCGAGCGCGTTTCTCCTGATCGTCGCGCTAGTTGGAATTGTCGGGTGGGCGCGCCCGGCTAGACTGATTCGGGGAGCCGTCCTGAGCGCCAGAGAACGCGAGTATGTCCTGGTGGCGAGAGGTCTTGGCGCATCTGACGCGCATCTATTGCGAAGACATCTGCTGCCACAGCTCGGCGGTCTCCTGGCTACACAGGCATCATTATTGATACCGCGCTATATACTTGCGGAAGTAACATTATCATTTCTCGGCCTTGGCGTTAACGAGCCTGCCGCAAGCTGGGGAAATATGCTGGCCATCCTCCAGCGTTACCATGTCCTGGCTTCTTACGGTTGGATGTTCTTTCCAGCTCTCCTACTAATTCCAACCTTTCTCTCCTATCTTGCGCTCACGACCGCCTACGCTCCACGCAATCAAGTCAATCACATCGGAGCATTGCCCCTATAAACATATTAGAAATATAACTTATCGAACTGTTCCTCTTTTAACTGGTACTGGTTCTTGACTTGCCGAACGAGCTTACGTGACCATGATCATTGAGGCTCCTTAGGCTGCTATGCGGAACGGGCCGGAGATCATCTTAGGCGCATCGATTTCACTAGTTCTTTTGGGCGGCGCCATGATGGCCCGCTCCGAAGATGTTCAGATCCATAGCGGGCGGGCCGGGCGGCCGGGCGGCAGGTTGGTAATCGCCCAACGGTCTGAACCCAGGACGCTAAACCCGCTCGCAGCCCTCGATGTCGGATCTCGTGAGGTCATCGGCCTGATGACAGCCGACCTCATTCACATCGACCGCGGCTCATTCCAGACAATTCCCTCGCTTGTGAAAACATGGACCGTATCGAAGGATGGCCGGATTTACACGATGCATCTGCGGCAGGGTCTTCGATTTTCCGACGGTCACAGTTTTGACGTCGAGGATGTCCTATTCACTTTTCGCGTCCATCTGGACGAGCGGATACGTTCGGCGCAGCGCGAGCTTCTGATCATCGGCGGCAAGCCGATTGCGGTGCGGAAAATCGATCCCTATACAGTTCAGTTCGAGCTGCCCGCGCCGCGGGCCGCCGCCGACCGCCTGTTCGATAACGTGGGAATCCTCCCCAAGCACTTGCTAGAGAATAGTTACAACGAAGGTTCCCTGCGCGCTGCATGGAGCGTTACAGAGAATGCCCGCAAGATTGCCGGGCTGGGACCGTTCCGGCTGAAGGAGTACATTCCCGGTCAGCGGCTCACGCTGGAACGGAATCCTTACTACTGGAAAATCGACAGCGGCGCAAGACGGCTTCCCTACCTTGATGAAATCGTCTTTGCATTTACCGGCAGCGAGAACGGCCAGGTGCTGCGTTTTCTCTCCGGAGAAGCCGACCTCATCGGGGGACTGAATCCGGAAAATTTTGCGGTTTTGAAAGAACAGCAACAGCGGCGCGGTTTTCGTGTGCAGGATCTGGGGCCGGGCCTGGAGTACACGTTTCTCGTTTTTAATCAGAACAATCTGCGCTCGGATTTCCGGTCGATTCAGGAGAAGCAGGAATGGTTCCGCCGGGTCGCTTTCCGGCAAGCTGTTTCGACCGCTATCGATCGGGACGCGATCATCCGGCTGGTGTATCGCGGTATGGCTGCGCCGTTGCGCGGACATGTAACGGACGGGAACAAAGTCTGGATAGACAACGCGACGCCCCGCGCGCCGCGCTCGCACGAAATGGCGCGCCAGTTGCTCAAGTCGGCGGGCTTTTCCTGGAACTCTGCGAACAAGCTGATCGATCCTTCGAGCAAAGAGGTCACTTTCTCGATTCTGACCAGCGCAGGGAATGCTCCGCGGGGGCAGATTGCGACCATGATTCAAGATGACCTGAAGCAACTCGGGATCGCGGTGTCCATCGTATCGCTGGAGTTTCGAGCCATGATGGATCGCGTATTTAACACCTTCGAGTACGAAGCGGCGGTGATGACCCTGGCTAGCGGCGATACCGATCCGAACTCCGAGATGAACGTTTGGACCCGCGCCGGAAGCACCCACTTATGGAACATGAACGGCGCAGCAGCGCCGGACTGGGAGATTGAAATCGATCAGCTCATGCGCCGGCAGCTCGAGTCCTTGAATTTTTCCGACAGAAAGCGGATGTACGATCGCGTCCAGCGCCTTGTGGCCGTCAATTTGCCGCTTATTTGCATCGCAAGTCCCCATCTGCTCGTCGGCGCATCCGGGACTGTCGGGAATCTCCGCCCGTCGATACTGCCGCCATATTCGTTATGGAACGCCGATGAGCTCTTTATAAAGGAAGATACGACCCGAAACCAATGAGATGGCTCAGCGACAGCGATTCCGGACGGGATCTTGCGCACGGCGCGGCGGCGGTTCGAGAGGAAGAGCGCCAGGAATGCCGGACCGCAACCTCAGACGAGCGACTCGTCCGGCAATGTCAGGACGGAAATGACGAAGCCTGGGGAACGCTGATCAATAAGTACCGCAACCTGATTTTTTCGATTCCAATCAAGTATGGTTTCTCACAAGATGACGCGTCTGACATTTTTCAGAACGTTTGTCTAAAACTGCTGTGGGAGTTACCTCGACTCAGAGAGCCGCGGACGCTAGCAGCCTGGCTGATGAAAGTCACTTCACACGAGTGCGCCCGCTGGCGCCGGAAGCAACTCCGCTATGGAGCTTTGGACATCGACCAATTCAATGCGATGGCCATTGCCGCTTATGAGATGCCGGAGGAAATTCTGGCCGAGGTGCAGCGTGAGCAGGCTCTGCGCGAGGCCATCGGAGAGCTCGCGACTCGCTGCCAGGACATGATCGAGATGCTTTTTTTCACTGTACCTCCGATTCCATACGAGGAAGTCGCAAGACGGCTTGGACTGGCAACCGGGTCGATCGGTTTCATACGAATGCGCTGTCTGAAGCGTTTGCGCCGTATGCTTGAAGAAAAGCACTTCGCGTGACCACGGCTGTCGCGGCCTTATGCGACCTGCAGAACGCCGAGAGCAGGCTGGCATATCTTGAGGAACATCCAGAACTGGGTGAATGCCGACGTTGCGGACCGGCTGGCCGAGGAGGTCCGCCAGCTTAGCTAAACGACGGACTGCGACTCGCGCGTCTCTACATCAACGTCGCCAATATCTATCACTGGCTGGAACGGCTGGCTGACGCGCTCGCTACCTACGAACGGGTTTACCCGAAGCTTCTCGAGCATGGGGACATGGAGGGCATCGGGGTCGCGCTGCATAACATGGCTGTTTGCCTCATCAGCCTTAACGAGTTCGAGCGCGCCCTTGATATTTATCAGAAGGCTCGCGATTTTTTGAGCGGCACTAAATGCCGCTACTGATGTCTCAGGCGGACTATAACATCGCCTATCTCTACTACCTGCGCCGCTCGCCAGGCCTGCTCCAAGAATGGCCACATCTATCACACCGCTCTCTACAACCGGGATCTGTCGGAGATTTACGTTGAGCTGAACCTGCCGGAGGATGCCGAAATGGCCCGGGAGGCTGCTGATCGCTTCGAGCAGCTCGGCATGGATTATGAAACAGCCCGCTCTCTGACAAATCTGGCGATTGCGAAAAGCGGCAAGGGGGAGACAGATCGGCAATGGCGCTGTTCGCCCGGGCCAACGAGATTTTCGCCCGTCAGAATCATAGGACCGGCGTCTGGTGAGCCTCTGTCTTCAGCGCGGCTTGACAGGACCACCCGCCGAAGAGGCTCTCGGCTACATGGAGCAGGCAAAATCGCGTAGCCTGCTCGACGCCATTTTCGGGCGAGCTCAACCTCTGCCCTCGCGCGCTGCCGGGGACAAACGGTTCGAGCCGCTGATTGTCCGATTGCGCGGCGAGTTGAACTGGTATTACAACCGCATTGAGCTGGAGCAGTTCCGTCCGGAAGGGGTTTCCAGCGATCGTGTCGCGATGCTGTGGGAGCAGGCGCGCGCCCGTGAAGACGCCCTGTTGCGAGTAATAAGGGAAACGCGGGTATTTTCAAACAGGCGAACAGATTCTGGCCGCCGTTCTTACCTGGAGAACCGTCGAAATTGTTCCCTTGACCACGGTGCAGCGAATCCGAAATCTTGTGCGGATGCTGCAGTTTCAACCATCGAAATTCCGCCTCGGACCCTCTTACACCAACAAGGTGAAAATCCAGCTCAGGCAAGCTGCGGACCGCCGCCTGCAAGAGCTCTATCAGGAAATTCTCGCTCCTCTGTGCCACCTGCTCAAAGGTAGTCATCTCATTTTCGCGCCCCACGGGCTTCTTCACTATGTCCCTCTGCACGCCTTGCACGATGGAACCGAGTACATCATCGACCGCTTTTCTGTTTCCTACGTTCCGAATGCCAGCATCTATGCATACTGTCGGCGGAAGAGCGCGCCCCGCAAGGGACGATCTTTGATTCTCGGCGTTCAGGATTCGAAAGCCCCCTGGATTTCGCGCGAGGTGCGAGAAGTGGCGGCAGTGGTTCGCGATCCTCACGTGCTGCAAGGGCCGAGGCCACCGAGGAAGCTCTCCGAAACCTGGGCTCCGGCAGCCGTCAAATCCACATCGCGACGCACGGTTCCGTAGTGACAATCCCATGTTTTCTTCCGTGCGCCTCGCGGATGGCCATTTGAGCCTCTATGACTTGTATAACCTCAGGCTGCCGGTCGATCTTCTGACTCTCAGCGGCTGCGCTACCGGACTCAGCGTCATAGCGGCTGGTGACGAACTCATGGGTATGGCCCGTGGATTGCTGTATAACGGAGTTCCTACGCTCCTGCTGACGCTTTGGGATGTGCACGATTGCAGTCTGCGGATTTCATGCGGGATTTTTATTTTCACCTGAATAGCGGGATGACGAACAAGGCTCTCGCGCTCAAAGCCGCAATGCTGGAGTTGCGATTGCGTTACCCCCACCCGTTTCACTGGGCTCCTTTCGTTCTGGTCGGTAAGGCGTTGTAATTTTTTCTGAGGCGCCTATATTTTTCGCGTGGATAGCAGCCTCCTGTGTAAGCGGCGCCTTTGTGGCGGCCCTGCGCGAGAGATGAGGATGGATTGTGGACGAATCGCATTTTGAGGACCGTATGTGGGTTGACTTTATTCGTGGAGTTGCCCGGTTCGATGATGCGAAGCGACTGAAAGCGCACTTGGAAGCGGCCTGCCCGGAATGCCTGGAAACGCATGCCGCCTGGAGCAGGATTCTCGATGCCGCGCGGCGCGAAGCAAGCTATCAAGTTCCGGAAGCCACGATCCGGCTTGTGAATTCAGCATTTACGCTAAGAAACAAGATCCCCATACTGTCCCGGCTGGCGCAAGTCGCGGTGAGGGTTTTTGATAGCGTCGAAGAACCTTTGCCAGCGGGCATCCGGGGAGCCGCGGCGCCGGCACGGCAGTTGTTGCACGCGGCTGGGAAGTTTCTGATCGACTTACGCCTTGAAACGGAGGGTCGCCTGGAATCTCTGACGGGTCAGATCTTGTCCACGGAGACGGAAGGCCTCACCTCAGGAACGGGCGTGGTCTTGATTCAGGGAAACGAGAAGCTCGTCGCTCAAACGATCGCGAATTCGCTCGGCGAGTTTCAGATGGAGTTTGAAAGCCAAAACGAATTACAGCTATTTCTGGAAACTGCTTCTAACCAAATCATCGCAATAGGTCTGCCCGACGCCAACCTGCCGACGGATTGAGACGCGCGCGACTGGAGATGAACGCCATGAAGAACAGGTTTCGCTTCACATTATTTGTCCTGATCGCTTTCTGCGTCCTGCCGGCGCGCGCCGCCGAACAGCGGTACATCGTCAGAGCTCCGGGTGGGCTGGGGCTGGTTCAGAACATTTGCCGATTGCTTGGATGTAGCGTTTTGGGAAGCGTAGCCGATCCGAAATCCGAGCTATTTATCGTCGGGGCTACCGTCAACAACGCTTCTAATGTCCTACAGTCGCTTCTCTCGCTGCTCCCGCTGACTCGGCAGCTCGGGATTACCAACTTTGAACTCGACCGTCTAATCAAAATTGTTCCAACCAAGCAGCCCCGCACTGCAGATACGCGGACCACTTTACTCGACGGCAGCCCTGTCTGGACGGGGTATGCCGCTCAACCGGCGTCCAAGATCATCCGACTGCAAGAGGGCCAGACCAAGTTTGGCGCGTATGGCATGGGCATCGTCGCTCTCATCGATACAGGGGTTGACGCGAGCCATCCCGCGCTTAGATACGCTATGACGCCAGGTTACGATTTCACGGCGGAGCAGCCCAGCGCCGGGGCGGCCAACGCGCCTGTAGCGCGTCCCAACAACTTCGACTCGACAGCCGCCGTCGTGGACAACCCCGACGCCTCGTTCGGACACGGAACCATGGTAGCCGGTATCATCCATCTAGTCGCGCCACGCGCCAAAATTATGTCACTCAAGGCGTTTCGCGCCGACGGCACTGCATATTTGTCTGACGTCTTGAGCTCGATCTATTACGCCACTCGATCCGGCGCGCGAGTCATCAATATGAGCTTCAGCATGGCGAGCAGTTCGACAGAGTTGAAGGCCGCGTTGGATTACGCGGTAAACCGTCAACTGATCTGCGTCGCCTCCGCCGGCAACGACGGCCGTGAAACCATAGTCTACCCGGCGGGGTTTGACAACACGATCGGGGTCGCTTCAACAAACCTCAACGACAACCGCTCCAGTTTTTCCAACTATGGAGATACGCTGGTGTGGGTAGCCGCTCCCGGCGAGGAAATCATCACGACTTACCCGTCCGGGAGGTACGCCGCTGGCTGGGGTACTTCATTCAGCGTTCCATTCGTCTCGGGGGCCGCGGCCCTTATAGTCGATCTCAAGCCGGGCTCAGACCAATCGACGGCGCAGACGGCCACCGGGAAAGCAACACCGGCCGGTCGGGGGATGGGCAATGGACGTCTGGACGTCTTCCGGGCGCTCGAAGCCACAAAATTTTCTCATTAAAGCAGCGCCACTTATATTTTCTCGCATCCTGCAGTTCTCTTAATTCATAGTGGAAACCGGACGCAGCAGTTGCGCCGGACAAGGAAACAACTAACAAAAGGAGAACCTTATGCGAACGAAAACCAATGTGAAAGCCGGCGGAGGTTTCGGGCTCGGCCTGGGAATCGTAGTGGTTGTCGGTATAGGCCTATTCTGGGGTGGCGGTTGTCACAATAGCTGCAACGATCCCTGCAAGTAAAAACATCGGGAAACTCAGCCTAAGTATGCCGCGACTGTGTCAGGCTGCTTTCGGGGCTGACACAGCCGCGGCAGATTATCTTCAACGATCTTGACAGACATGGAGACTTCGTTTGCCTGTGCCCTTCTCAAGAACGATGCGGTCTTTGAGCGCGGATGGCGCTCGCGGCTACCTTTTTGGCTTTCTGTTACTGATCGCAATCCTCGGCGCCTGGGCAATATGGATTCTCGCTGGCCGGGTCAGCGTCTACGCCGTTTCGACGACCGCTCGCCTCGAAGCGGATGGGGCAATTGTTCCGATTCAGACGCTATATGCGGGACGAATCGCAAACAACAATCTCGTTCTCGGCCGGACCGTAAAACGTGGCGAGACGTTGATCGAGCTCGATACAAATGTGCAGCAGTTGCAGCTTCGCGAGGAGCGGATGCAAGGCGATTCCATCGCTGCCGAGCTGGGCACGTTGAACCGGGTCATTGCGGCCGAAACCCAGGCGATGCAGGAGGAGCAAACCGCGGCCGCGGTTGGAATTCAGGAAGCCAGGGCGCGGCTGAAAGAAGTCGAAGCGGCAGCTTCGTTCGCCACTCTGGACGCCGAGCGCAAGGCGAAGTTGCAGGCCGAGGGTTTGATTCCTGAGATGGACTTGGCGCGCGCCGTTTCCGACGCGCAGAGAGCACGCGCCACGGCCGAGAGCCTGCGGCTGGCGATCAGTCGCCAGGAAGGGGAGCAATCGACTCACACCACCGAGCGGCAGTCACGCATCGAGACTTTGCGACGGCAGATGAATCAGCTTGCGGGAATGAGGACCAAGTCAGGGGCAGCCGCCGATCGGCTGGCCTCGGAAGTCGAGTTGCGCCGTATCCTAGCCCCGGTCGACGGCAAGATTGGCGAGCTCGCGACGCTTCGCATCGGAGCAGTTGTCGCCGCTGGTGACAGGCTCGGCGTCATCGTTCCTACCGGTGATATAAAAGTAGTTGCGCAGTTCGATCCCGCCGCGGCTTTTGGACGAATCCATCCAGGACAGTCCGCGCGGCTGCGGCTCCAAGGTTTTCCCTGGACACAGTATGGAAGTCTGAAAGCGACGGTCACAAATGTCGCCAATGAGGTGCGAGACGGATCGGTCCGTGTGGAGCTTAGTCCGAAGCCCGATTCCCGGCTCCCGGTGCAGCATGGCCTGCCCGGCTCCACGGAAATTGAAGTGGAGCAGATTTCTCCGGTTTCCCTGGTGCTGCGCATCGCCGGACAAATGCTTGCGCCGCGCCAACCGGCCGAACCTACCGCAAAACCTGAGCCAACGACGAAACTGGAGGCTCAGGCTCGATGAGAACCCGCCGTCTGCTGATTCCGGAGCTGGTGCAGACGTCGGCCGTGGATTGCGGACCCGCTTGCCTGAAATCGCTTCTCGAGGGGTTCGGAATATCGGTCAGCTATGACCGTTTGCGCGAAGCCTGCCAAACCGATGTAGACGGCACGTCGATCGACGCGATCGAGCAGGTGGCCATTGATCTGGGCCTGGAAGCCGAGCAGATTATGCTGCCGGTCGATCATCTGCTGCTACCAGAAGCTAAAACTTTTCCCGCGATCGTTGTGGTCCGTCTTCCGAACTCACTCACGCACTTTGTCGTCGTGTGGCGGCAGCACGGCGGACTCCTGCAAGTGATGGACCCGTCGCAGGGCAGAGTATGGCCATCGGCGAAAAAGTTTCTGAGCCAGGTCCATTTGCATACGCATGCCGTCCCCGCAGCCGACTGGCGCGAGTGGACGGGCTCGGATGATTTTATAAACGCTCTGCGCCGTCGCGGCGAGCGGGTATGGGCGCCGAACTGGACGATCTCCCGTCTGATAAAGTCCGCGCTCGCCGATCCCGGCTGGCGGTCGATCGCGGCGCTGGATGCAGCCATTCGTATGATCGGGCCAATGGTGGGCTCCGGAGGCCTCCACGGGGGGCAGGAGATCGGTCGGATACTCGAAGGCTTCGTGGAACGCGCTCATTCCGCGGAAAGTCCATTTCATGTAATCCCGCCTCTCTATTGGTCGGTGCTGCCTGCGGTCGCCGAGCCGGGATCTGAGGAGCGGCTTGTCTTCCGTGGCGCCGTTCTGATTCGAGTTCGCGGGCGACGCGCCGCCGCCCCGCAGCCGAAAATCCCTGACGCGGAAAATTCGCGAGCCGGTTCCGCGACGCAGCGCGTCAAGCAAGCTCCTGTTGCAGCTCTGCGCCAGCTCATCGGATTCCTCAAGCAGGACGGCTTGCTTGCGCCGGCGGGCCTGGTCGCCGCATTGGCTGTCGCCGCCGGCGGACTTGTCGTTGAGGCGCTGCTTTACCGCACCTTTCTCGATCTGACAGGCGTGCTCGGACTCACTCAGCAGCGGCTGCTGGCGTTCACGATCGTGATCGCTTTTCTCGCCGTTCTGCTTGGGCTGGATCTACTCACCGGAGGAGGGGTGATGCGGGTCGGCCGCCGGTTGGAAGTTGGTCTGCGCATGCATCTGCTCCGGAGAATGCCCAATCTGCCGGATCGCTACTTCGGCAGCCGCCTGGTCTCGGACATGGCCGAGCGGAGCCATGCCATCCACGAGATCCGCATGCTGCCCATGATGGGTGGCCAATTGATCAATTCGCTTCTTGGGCTGGCGCTAACCACCGCCGGCATCATCTGGTTGGATCCTCAAACCGCGCCTCTGGCGATTGCGAGCGCGCTGTTCGCCGTGCTCCTGCCGCTAGTAATCCAGCCAATGCTGTCGGAGCGCGATCTCCGGTTTCGCACGCACAGCGGCGGCCTCTGCCGTTTTTACTTCGATGCGCTCCGTGGACTAGTACCCGTCCGCGCGCACGGCGCCGAGGATGCCGTCCGATGTGAGCATGAGTACCTGCTGGTCAACTGGGCGCGGAGCGGGCTAACCCTTCAACGCGCCGCCGTAGCTCTTGACGGCGTAGGCTCACTCCTCGGATTCGGACTCACCGCTTTGCTGCTGCTCGGTCATATCGGGCGCAACGCGGACTCGACTGTCGGGCTTCTGCTGGTCTACTGGGCGCTGAGTATATTCGTGCTCGGCGAGCAGGTGGCGCAGGTAGCTGTGATGTACCCCAGACAGCGCAATCTTTCGACACGTCTGCTGGAGCCCCTTGCCGCTGTCGAAGAGACCGCCACCTCAGCCAGCCAGGCCGCGGTACCCGACGATTTAGATTCCGGATCGCCTCGCGGCGGCGTCTCGATCGAATTCGAGGATGTCAGCATTCGCGCCAGCGGGCAGACGATTTTCCAGGGGGCCAACTTGAAGATCGATCCTGGCAGCCACGTGTGCATTGTCGGCCGGTCAGGAGCGGGAAAATCGAGTCTGGTCAGCCTGCTGCTCGGCTGGAACAACGCCGCTGATGGCCGGGTTCTGGTGGATGGCGTGCCTCTCGATGAGGCGCGGCTGGAATGGCTGCGGCGGCGCACCGCTTGGGTTGATCCGGCTATTCAAGTCTGGAACAGGTCTCTTCTTGACAACCTGAAGTATGGGTTGCCACCCGAAGGCGGCGCGCCCCCCGTCGCGAAAATTATCGACCAGGCTGATCTTCTTTCCTTATTGGAGAAGCTGCCCGAAGGACTGCAGACGCCACTGGGAGAAGGTGGCGCGCTTGTATCGGGCGGCGAAGGACAGCGCGTGCGGCTCGGCCGCGCGATGTTGCGGCAAGAACCGAGGCTGGTAATTCTAGACGAGCCATTCACCGCACTCGACCGCGAGCGGCGCCGCGAGTTACTGAAGCGCGCGCGAGAGCTATGGCGGCAGGCGACGCTCCTTTGCATCACACATGATGTAGACGAAAGCTTGGAGTTCGACCGCGTCATTGTAGTGGCCCAAGGCACGGTCGTCGAAGACGGCTCGCCAGCCGCGCTGGCCGCGCAAAGTAGCTCGACTTACCGGGGCCTGCTCGACTCCGAGCAGGAAGTGCGATCGAACACATGGGGCGACCACGCTTGGCGCAGGATGCGCCTCGAGAACGGCCGAATGATCGAATCGACTGAGAAGCCAAAACATGAAGAGCCCACTCGAAAAGATGTGTTGGCCGGCGTCGCGGTTAGGCGAAGCGCTGGAAGCTTTGGCCCGGCGGGCGTCGATACCGACAAGATCCAATGAGGCGCAGCGCCCGCCCGCATGGCTGCTGAACGACGCCGAACGGCTGCACGAATGGATCGAGCGCGCCGCCGAATCTCTCGGCGTCCAGGCCAAGCCAGTCAGCACGACCTACTCCGAAGCTCTCGGATTCATTGAAGCCTGTGGGCCTGCGCTGATTCGGCTTGACTTCAACGGCGAGACTCGTTTCCTGGCGGTGATACGCGGCGGTCGCGGCTCGGTTCAGGTTCTTACGACCGAGCTGGCGATTCTTCGTGTTAGGTCGGACGCGGTTCGCTCCGCGCTTTGTCATCTGCTCGAGGCGCCTCTACTTCCTGAAGTCGACCGGCTCCTCAATCAGGCCGACGTGTACGGCTACTACCGGCCGAAGGCGGTGGCGTCAGTTCTGAACGAAAGACTCGGCGTCGTAGCGATTCAGGATTGCTGGATTCTTTGTATTCCAGCCGGCGCGAGCCTGCGATCCCAGCTATCCGAAGCGAGACTGTTTCAACGGCTGACAGTCTTCCTTGCCGCCCATACCGTCGACTCGCTGCTGATCATCGCCGCGTGGTGGATGATCGGTCAGGCGGTGCTCCAGGGTCGCCTGGACTACGGTTTGTTCGCCGCGTGGGTTCTGTTGGTGATGACCCGTGTTCCAATCCGGATGCTGGCCACGTGGATGCGGGGCCGGCTTGCCATCGATGCGGGATCCATTCTAAAACGGCATCTGTTAGCGGGAAGTCTGCGCCTTCAACCTGACGAAGTGCGCGAGCAAGGCGTAGGCCAACTTCTAGGCCGCGTGATTGAATCGGAAGCGCTCGAATCTCTGGCATTGAGCGGCGGCCTGTCCGGACTTACATCCATCATCGAGTTGATCATCGCGGCCGTGATTCTGGGCGCGGGCGCGGAAAATCTGTGGCTCGCCGCTCTGCTCGTGTTATGGAGTGCGCTCGCTGGTCTGCTTGCCCGTCGGCACCTCCGGCAGCGGCAGGGCTGGACCGAGACGCGACTAGGCATCACCAATGACCTGATTGAGCGCATGACCGGCCATAGGACGCGGCTGGCGCAAGAGGCTCGGGAGCGATGGCATGACGCCGAAGACGACACTCTCGATCGCTATCTCGACGATTGCCGCAAGATGGATCGCAGTTTAGTCGTGCTGATGAGCGTGGTTCCGCGCGGCTGGATGATCCTTAGTCTGGTGTGTCTTGTTCGCACGTTCCTCTCCGGTGAAAGCGCTTCAACGTCGCTGGCCATTGCGTTCGGCGGCATTCTTTTTGCCAGAGGAGCGCTGAAGAAGCTAACCGATAGCCTCGTCTATCTGGGCGTGGCGGCGATCGCCTGGCGGAAACTGAAGCCGTTGTTTGAAGCGGCGACCCGTCCGGACGTCATCGGCTCGCCCGATGTCAGCCTGGGCGAATCGAAATCCCGCGACTATGAAACGGTTGTGGAAGCTCATGATGTCGTGTTCCGTCATCCACGAAGAGCCGAGAACGTGCTCGATGGATGCACGGTGCGGATCGCGGGAAAGGATCGCATTCTGCTGGAAGGCGCTTCTGGTTGCGGGAAGTCCACGTTCATGTCGATTCTCACCGGCATTCGTGAGCCTCAATCGGGTCTGGTGATGGTGCGTGGTCTTGACCGGCAAACAGTCGGATCGCGCGCCTGGCGCCGAACCGTCGCCGCCGCGCCACAATTTCATGAGAACCACGTGCTCACCGGTACGATGGCTTTCAATCTCCTGATGGGACGTCGCTGGCCGCCGCGGCAGGAGGATTTCGAAGACGCGGAGAAAATCTGTCGCGAAGTCGGACTGGGCGATCTGCTCGATCGGATGCCGTCGGGACTCCTTCAGCAGATCGGCGAAACCGGATGGCAGTTATCGCACGGTGAGCGAAGCCGGCTCTTCCTGGCTCGCGCTCTACTGCAGCGCGCCGACATGGTGATTCTCGATGAGTGCTTCGGGGCGCTTGATCCGGACTCGCTCAAACAGGCGATGCACTGCGCGCAACGGCGTTCCAAGGCCTTGATGGTAATAGCGCATGCCTGAAGCCCTTCAATAACTTGCGTGTCTGGCAATCAATCTGCTCGAAGAACGCTGGTCCAAGGAGGCAGGTTATGAAGAGATCTGTTTTGAAGGCTTTGCTATTGAGCGGAGTTCTCGCGGGTATGGTCGGGGCGGAAGAATTTTCCCAGACGCCGAAAAGGGAAACCCTCGCCGAAGCAGTCAGATTTGAGAAGTACAAGATAGCCGCCGCGGAAGCGCAAGCTAGAAAGGATGCCGGCGAATCGGCGTCGATAGCTCGGAAAGCGCGCAAACAAGGCCAAGCCGACACAACCAAACAGCGCCGGGCAGATACAACTAAGTCGGAAAAACAGCCCGCGCCCGTCAAGTAGACTCACCGTCGAGCTCGTCGGCTAAGGTCATCGAGATAAACGGATAGAAGTTTCGAGACAGGAGGAGATTCTTGCGGCGATTTTCTCCCGCAGCCCGGGATTCAACCGCACGCTTGGCAATATGACCCCTTCTCTCCAGTCGCGCGTGTGATCCTCGTCGCAGACAGTATGGACGCGGATAAACTCGAGATCCCAAGGATCCAAGCCGAGGCGTTTCAAACCGGCTCCCATCTTTATCCGATGGTGGGCCATCTCCTCTGTGGCGTAGAGTGATCCGATCAGGCGCCAGGGATCGATGTAGTAGCCGTAGTAGAAAACGAGTGTGCGATCGATGAGACTCGCATATTGATCTAATACTAAGCCATCGCCGGCTTTTGTCTTCAATGCCGCCATCAGACGCCGCATTCGGTCGGTGTGCGAAGCTTGATTCTCTGAACTGCCGAGCTGTGACCCCATACGTTCAAGGCATGTCTGCAAGGGATCGTGTTGCGTTAAGCACTCCATATTTCGTTACCAGATCATCCGCTGCCGGAAAGTAGCGCTCGCTATAGCGGGCGAAACGCAAATTAGGATCGTCCGACCGGAGCGAGTTCCAGTCCATCCGCAGATTGCACTCCGATCATCCCAACCCGTGTGGGGGCTTGTTAATCGAGATGAGGCGGCGATGCCGCGGAAAAGGTCTGAAAGAAAGTTCCGGGAGCAAGCCCAGCCTCAAGGATCATGTAATCGCGTCCGGCCTGCTCGAAGAAGTATCCGAGTTGAAGCCCCGCTGGGCCAGCGCCAATCACCAGGTAGTCCACGTGTCACTCCAACCAAATCGTAGATTTAGCACGGCGTATTTCGCGGTTGGTGCGAGGATTTGTAAAAAACGAGTGAACTAGCTGCGCCTGTGGAAATTGACGTGCTGTTTAGTGATTGGTTTTGCCGGCTACTCGTGCCGTCCCATTGCGGAGTAGTGCTTGGTATCGCGCATTGTCAGATACACGATAAGTGACGTTCCGATTACAGCCGTCAGATAGTAATAGAACCACGTCTCATGCCCAATCGACTTGAACCACAACGCGATCGATTCCGCGGTACCACCAAAGATCGAAACCGTGATCGCATAGGGCAGTCCGACGCCGGTTGCGCGAACCTTGGTTGGGAATAGCTCCGCCTTCACCACGGCGTTGATCGAGGTATATCCAGCCACAATCAACCATGCGGCGGCGATCAGCAGGAATGCCCCGAGCGCACTCTTCGCGGCCTGCAGCGCATAGAGCAGCGGGATTGTACAGATCGTGCCCATGACGCCGAACCAGATCAGCACGGGCTTCCGGCCAATTCTGTCGGAGAGCGCGCCGTAGATCGGCTGCAGGCAGAGCGCGAAGATTAGCGAACCGGCGGTCACGAGCGTGGTCTGGATATCGTTGAGGCCCACCGACAGCTTAAGGAACTTCTGCATGTAGGTCGTGTAGGTATAGAACGCCGTCGTGCCACCCATGGTTAAACCCACGACCACCAGCACCTCGCGTGGATACTTCATCAGCGCCTTAACCGAACTGCCTTTGCGCTTCACGTTTTTGGCGGCGATGAAGTCATCGGTCTCATGCATGTTGCTTCGCATCGTCAGAGCGATGAGCGCCAGCAGAGCCCCAATGACAAACGGGATGCGCCATCCCCAGGCCCTCAATTGATCACCCGTGAGGAATATCTGCTGCAAGAGCAGCAAGACTAAAATGGCGCATAGCTGACCGCCGATCAACGTCACATATTGGAAGCTGGAATAGAAACCGCGATGCTTCTCATCCGCCAGCTCGGCGAGGTAAGTTGCGCTGGTTCCGTACTCACCGCCCAGACTCAAACCCTGAACCATCCGCGCAACGCCCAGCAGGACCGGCGCCGCAATCCCGATCGAGGCATATGTCGGCGTCACCGCGATCATGAGCGACCCAAAGCACATGAGCAGCACGGAGAGCATGAGAGCATTGCGCCGGCCATAATGATCGGCGAGATGGCCAAACAGCCACCCGCCGATGGGCCGCACAATGAATCCGA
>Ga0075421_100002419_pt1 | contig 22344 bp, 19 predicted proteins | sample SoiMetdeltSBSDD5_FD_75292 | JGI IMG/M metagenome (GOLD analysis project Ga0075421, IMG submission 75292) | Bulk soil microbial communities from a Populus tree surrounding site in Tennessee, USA - Soil MetaG P. deltoides SBSDD5 | ecosystem: Environmental > Terrestrial > Soil > Tree plantation...
GACGTCTTCGGGCCTCGCCTCCGCCACTGCACGATACATCCAAACATCAGCCGCCTTCATAGAAGGCTAGGGCGTCGACACCGCATGCACAGAGGCCTTGACTTGGGACATCAGAGTGTCCTGATCGCGAAATTCGTCGCCGCGTCCGGCCGATGTTAAACGAATTTCCCGATTTGACGGGCACGCGTTGAATTTGTGTGCCAGTGCGATTGCGATCGAGAAGTCCGCCTCTCGGCCTTGCTGCAGAGGTGGTAGCCGACCTCTGGGTCATCGCACGAGCCGGCAGAGGTGTACTCGACACCATGCTGCCGGACGGATGCGAGATTGGCGCACCCGTCGTTTCTTGTCTGTTTTGACTACCGCGACCCTTGCAATTGACGGGAACATAGTGTCCCTATCCCGCGAACGAGAGTTTGCGGCCGCTGATACGCGCCTCCGCAAGCGGGCGGGTTTCTCCAGATCAAGGTGGCCATCGCTGACCGGCCTCCAGGCCCTGGAGTACGCCTCCGGTCGGGCGCTGGCGTGCGTGGCACCGCGCAAGTGCAGTTCGGCCGCAAGATCCGTTCAGCGTGGTGATTGCATGCAATTCTACCTGCCGGTCGCCGAGATGTCGGCGAACATCTTCATTTTCATCGCCATGGGGGGAGCGGTCGGCTTTCTTTCTGGACTGTTCGGCGTGGGCGGTGGCTTCCTGATGACCCCGCTGCTGATTTTCTCGGGCATCCCTCCGGCCGTGGCGGTTGGCACGGAAGCCGCCCAGATCGTTGCATCCTCGGTGTCGGGTGCATTGGCTCAATGGCGCCGACGCAACATCGACATCACCATGGGGCTGGTTCTGCTGGCAGGCGGCATCGTCGGCTCGTTCTTCGGCGTCGAGCTGGTTGGCGTGCTGCGCCGGCTCGGCCAGTTCGAATTCTTTGTCTCTGCCTGCTATGTCACGTTTCTTGGCGTGATCGGCACGCTGATGATGATCGAGAGCGTCAACACCATTCGCAAGATACGCGGCGGCATGGTCGTTGGGATGCGGCGGTCGGGCCAGCACAACTGGATCCATGGGCTGCCACTGAAGATGCGCTTTCAGCGCTCCAAGCTGTATATCAGCGCCATCCCACCCTTCCTGCTCGGTCTGTTCGTCGGCCTGCTGGCGGCCATCATGGGCGTCGGCGGCGGTTTCATCATGGTGCCCGCCATGATTTACCTGCTGCGTGTGCCGACCAACGTGGTGGTGGGTACGTCCCTGTTCCAGATCGTATTTTTGACAGCAGTCACCACCATACTGCAGGCCCGGCTCAACTATACGGTGGATGTGGTGCTGGCAGTGCTGTTGATGATGGGGGGCGTGATCGGCGCGCAGTTCGGCGTGGCGGCGGGCGAGCGTCTGAAAGGCGAGCAGCTCCGCTTCCTGCTCGCTGGGCTGGTTCTGCTGGTCGGACTGCGCTTTGCCTGGCAGTTGATCGCTGAGCCGCGCGACCTCTATTCCCTCAGCCCGGGAGGTGCCTGATGCGCACCGGTCTCGTTCGTGCCGCGGTTCTCGGTGTGACGGTCGTGCTGGCCGCGACATTCCTGCTATTGGCGGCCGGCGAGGGGGCAAGCCAGGGCCAGCCGCCACAGCGCAAGAAGGCGCCGGCTCCCGTTGCCAAGGAAGCCACGCAGGGCACCCCCCAAGAGGTCAAGCGCGAGCAGCAGCCGGGTGCGCGCGAGTCCGTGCAGGCCGACGTATCGGCGCGCACCGTGTCGGTGACATCGAGCTTCAACGGCACGGAGATCGTCATCTTCGGCGCGGTCGACAACAGCCAACAGCCGAGCGCCGAGTCCGGCTACTACGATGTCGTCATCGTGGTCGAGGGCGTGCCGGGCCGAGTGGTGGCGCGGCGCAAGAACAACGTCGCAGGGCTATGGCTCAACACCTCGTCAGCCACCTTCGACGCGGTGCCGAGCTACTATGCGGTTGCCTCCACGCGCCCACTCGACGAGATCGCCTCGGAGGAGTTCCGCGCCTCGCATGGCATCGGCTTCCAGCACCTGCGCCTAACGCCTGCGTTCGGCCAGGCCCAGGCGCTGTCGACCGAGGATCTCAAGGAGTTCCGCTCGGCTGTCATCCGCCTCAAGCAGAAGGAGGGTCTGTATGTGCAGGACCCCTATAGCGTCGCCTTCATTGGCCGCAGCCTGTTCCGCTCGGCTATCGAGCTGCCGGCCAACGTGACGGTCGGCCCATTCACCACGCGCGTATTCTTGTTCCGCGAGGAGAAGCTGCTCAGCCAGTACTCCGTGCGCCTGACACTGGAGCGCGAGGGCCTCGAGCGGTATCTGCACTCCTTCGCATTCGGCTATCCGACCCTGTACGGGTTCATGACCGTGGCTATCGCCGTTGCGGCAGGCTTGCTGGCCTCCACCGTGTTCCGCAAACCTGCCCACTAGTTGGGCGCAGACGGTAACCCGGCGTCAATCGATCGCGTCCAAGATCGTCGCGCTGCGCGGCAGCTGCAGCCGCCGACCCGGCCAATGAGAAGCTTCGAACGGAGACGATAGGTGCCCCGCATCCTGGTAGTCGACGATGCAGAGGCCGTTCGCACCCTGATCGAGCTGATCCTCAGGCGCGACGGCCACCACGTAGAGGTCGCCGAGGACGGCCAGGCCGGCGTCGATGCCGTGGCTGACACCGCTTTCGACCTGGCTTTCGTCGACCTGCTGATGCCGGGCAAGGATGGCATGCGGACCATCGCCGAGATGCGCAGGATCGCTCCCTTGCTACCCGTCGTTGCCATGTCGAGCGTGAGCCCCGCGCACGAGCCGGACCAAGCGGCGGCCACTGCGTGCAGGCCCATCACCGCATCGGCCATCTATTGGCTGCACAAGCCGTTCAAGCCCGACCGTGTGCGCCAGCTGGTACTGGCCGCGCTGGGTATCGACGACCCTGGCCAACAGGCCGTTGTTTCCTGACGTGCTCGCGCGCAATAGTCTGTGCGGGCAGCCACATTGTGGGCTGCCGGCGCGGTTAGTTTCGGTGTGTGCACATTCGGGGGAAATCGATGCTCAACCCAGCTCGCTCGGGGCTGCGCCGGCTGCGGGTGGCGGCGGCGTTGCTTGCGCCATGTGTGGTCTTGCTTTTCCTCTCCGCGGCAGCTGTTGCCGAGGATCCCGGAAGGACGTCGCCGGTGTGCTGGTCGGCGGATATGCTCACCTCCAAGCCCGATGACCATAGAATTCACGCGGCCGGCCGCAGCGCCCTGCGGGCAGCTCCCAAGCGCACACCAGTCGCAGGCCAGCCCCTCGACCCGTCGCTCCGCCTCGCCATCCGTCGTGTCGATCTGCCGCCCGGCCTGAAGCTCGTTGCCCTGACCTTCGACCTGTGCGAGCAGCCGCATGAAATTGCCGGCTACCAGGGGGCCATCGTCGACTATCTGCGCGCGGAACGCGTCAAGGCCACGTTCTTTGCAGGCGGCAAGTGGATGCTGACGCATCGCGACCGCACGCAACAATTGATGTCCGATCCGCTGTTCGAGATCGGCAATCACTCGTGGGAGCATCGCAATCTGCGCCTGCTGCGCGGTCCTGCACTCGTGAGCGAGATCGAAAACACGCAGGTTTCCTACGAACAGGTGAGGGAGGAGCTTGGCGCCCGGCAATGTCTGGGCTTTGATGGTCGCCGGCCCGCCGTGCAAAGTTCTCCAGCGCGCCTGTCCCTATTCAGATTTCCGTTTGGAGCATGCGATGACCCCTCGCTCGAAGCGGTCGGCCAGATGGGCTTGAAGGCCATCCAGTGGGATGTGTCATCCGGCGACCCGTGGGCAGGTCAGACCGCGGAGCGCATGACCAGGGGTGTGCTGGGCGGTGTCAAGCCGGGATCGATCGTTCTTTTTCACGCCAACGGTCGTGGCTGGCACACGGCCGAAGCCGTTCGCGCGATCATCCCCGCGTTGAAGGCCAAAGGTTATCGCTTCGTGACGGTTACGGAGCTTCTGGCAAGCGGCAACCCCATCTACAGCCGCACCTGCTACGACAGCCGTCCTGGCGACACCAATCGCTACGATCAGGTCGCGCAACGCCTGAACGGGCAGGCCGTGCGCCAGAAAGCGAAGGCCGACAGCGGCGGCTTCCGCACCGAAGTTCATAAGCAACCGTAAAGGCGGCGGGCCGGAGCGGCTGCTCCGGACCCGCCTGCAGCTCAGGTGATGTGGGCGCCGCGCGTTTCGACGTAGACGGCATAGAGGGACTGGCTGGCCGTCATGAACAGCCGATTGCGCTTGGTGCCGCCGAAGCAGACGTTGGAACAGATCTCGGGCAGCCGGATCTGGCCGATGCGAGCACCGTCGGGTGAGAAAATGTGTACCCCGTCGTAGCCGTCGCCGACCCAACCCATGCCGGCCCAGACGTTGCCGTCCTCATCGCAGCGAATGCCATCCGCGAAGCCCGTCTTGCCGTCGAGCTCCATGCTGGCGAACGTTTTAGGATTCTTGAGCGTTGCGCCGTCGACGTCGTACACCCAGATGACGCTTTTCGCGGCCGGGTAGTGCGACACGCCCGTGTCGGCCACGAACAGGCGGCGATAGTCGTGCGAGAAGCACAAACCGTTCGGCTTGAACGGCTGGTCGGCAACCTTGGTGACGGCGCCGCTCTGCCCGTCGATACGGTAGATCGCCTCCTTCTGCAGAGGGCTGACGTTGCTCGCGCTTTGCGGCAGGCGATTGCCTTCGTACTCCATCAGCGACCCGTAGCCCGGGTCCGTAAACCAGATCGAGCCGTCATTCGGATGTACAACCGCATCGTTGGGTGCGTTGAACTCCTTGCCGTCGAACTTTTCGGCCAGCACCGTGATCCTACCGTTGTACTCGTAGCGCACGACCTTGCGCGTGCCGTGCTGGCACGAGATCTGCCGGCCCTGATAGTCGAAGGTATTGCCGTTGGTGTTGCCAGACGGAAAGCGGAAGCGGCGGCCGACATGGCCGTCTTCCTCGTTCCAGCGCAGGATCTCGTCGTTGGGGATGTCGCTCCACAGCAGATAACGGCTGGCCCCATTCCAGGCAGGACCTTCGGCCCACATGGTTCCGGTGTGGAGCCGCTGGATCGGCGTGTTGCCAAGCTTGTACTTGAAGCGCTTGTCGAGCACGACGACGTCGGGCTCGGGATAGCGTTGCGGTGGCGCATCGGGCCCGAAGTTGCGTGCAAATGCCGTCTGCGACATTCCGGTTGCTGCCGCGAGACCGGCGGCAATTGCCAGGAATCCGCGGCGGTTAACGGCAATTTTTTCTGTCTCGACAGGCGACCGTCTTTGCGCAAGGTCGATGAACTGATGCTGCTGCACACGCTGCATATCCTACCTCCTCCTGGTGGCTCCGCTGCTTGATTTTGCCGGAGCCATTGGCGTGGACGAGCCATACCTCGTCCGTGTACCCGCACACGGATTGCGCCTGTTCATTGTGTCGGAATGCAGGGCAACGACGCGGTTATCCAACGCATGTGCGGTGCACACGCGAAATGGTGCGCCGTATGCTGCCGAAGCGCTCGCTCGCAGACAAGGAGCCTGCGACGGGTCCCGGCTCAGTCCTGGCTGAGCAGCCGGGTAGCGACGGGGAACAGGCCAGCCTGACCCAGCATCCACACGGCCATGCCGCCGTCGCCGAATAGCGGATGGAACGCCTCGTCCAGCACATTGAGGCCACCGGCGAAGGCGCCGAACGCCGGCATGACGAGGCGACGGCCGTTGGCCACAAAGCACGGTCGGCGAATGATGTAGCCGTGCATGGAGATGCGCGCCGCTGGGTGCATGTGTCCGGCGATCTCGTGCGTGACGCAGCCGGGTGCCGGCTGGTGCCGCAATCTGATGCCGGCAATTTTCAGTTCCGAGCAAACCCGCCCGCCGAACACTCCGGCAATGCGATCGTCGTGGTTGCCGGTCAGCCAGATCCACTCGCGGTCTTCCTGCAGCAAGCGCAGGATCTCGAGATCGGTACCCGACATGCGCTCTGGCGCGCTATTGTCGTGGAAGCTGTCGCCCAGCGCGATGATCCGATCAGGCTCGTAGCGGTCCATTACTTCGGCCAGGCGGGTCAGCGTTTCGCGCGTGTCGTAGGGTGGCAGCATAATGCCACGCGCAGCGTAGGCGGAGCCTTTCTCAAGGTGCAGGTCGGCCACCAGCAGGGTCTTCTCGGCCGGCCAGAACACCGCGCCCGAGCTATCGCCCACCAGCGGCTTGCCGCACAGCGCAAGCGGATGCGACTGGGCATCCTCAAGCAGATTATAGCGCTCCGACTTCAGCAAGACGTTCACCCCCGCTTAGTGCCCCGAGCGCGAAGTTGGCCTGACATTAGGGCTCGCGTCCGAGCCAAACTTCGCAATCACAACGGGCACTCAATTCACCAAGTTGCAAGCGCGTCACCGAGTTGCAAGCGCGGTTCAGATCGAGAAATCACTCACCCCTTTGCCGTCAACATTGGCCAATTTCTCGATCATCGCACCTGCATTGCTTCCCGTATCAGATCGTCGGCGGCCTCGCGCAACAGCGCGTCGCCGACATGGCCGCCGTATACCAGCTCGCGACCTATTTCCAGCAGGACCGGCACCGCGAGCGGCGACACACGGTGCAGACGCTTGTAGCGGATATGCCCCCTGATTCGCCGCAAGAACTCGCCCAATCGGGCGATATCGAGCAGTCCTGTGGCAGCATCCGCCCAGGCTGCCTCGAGCAGGATGTGCCGCGGATCATGCTTACGCAGTACGTCGTAAATGAGGTCGGACGAGATGGTCACCTGTCGGCCTGACTTGGCGTTGCGCCAGGCGTGGCCCGGATGGCGGCGCTCGATCAGTCCGGAGATGACGGCGCAAACGCGGAAGGTGCGCTTCATCAGGGCCGACTCCGCGAGCCAGGCGTCGAGGTCGTCGCCCAGCATGTCCTCCTCGAACAGCCGTGCTAGCTTGAGGCGGCCGGCATCCATGAGCGCGGCGATGTCGCCGATGCCCCACACGGCGAGCGCATAGTCGTTGGCGACGAACCCGATCGGCGACGCGCCCTCACGATGCAGCCTGCGCGTCAGCAGCATGCCGAGCGTTTGATGCGCAAGCCGGCCTTCGAAGGGATAGGCAACCAGAAAATGCCGGTTGCCGCGCGGGAAGGTCTCGACCAGAACCTCGCCGGCATCAGGGATCACTGAGCGCTCGGCCTGCAGGACGAGCCACTCGCCAACCGGGGTGGGCAATCCTGCCCATTGCCGATCGTCCGCCAGCATGCGGCGCACGCGCTCGGCGAGGTGGGTGGACAGCGGGAACTTGCCGCCGGCATAGGATGGGATCTTGGGCTCGGGATCGCTGCTGCGCGAGACCAGAGCCTCTGTCTCCTGCAGGCCCTCGAAGCGCACCACCTCGCCGGCAAAAACGAACGTGTCACCGACGCTGAGCTGCTCGATGAAGGATTCCTCCATTTCGCCCAGCACCCGGCCGCCAAACAGAGGACGCGGCGTGCCGGCCTTGCGCCCCAAGCGTCGGCCGACAAGGCGGACCTTGATCATCGGCGCCTCGATGATGGTGCCGACGTTGAGGCGGTACTGCTGGGCGAGGCGTGGATGGGCGAGCCGCAGGGCTCCGTCCGGCGTCGGCTTGAGGCGGGCATAGCGTTCATAGACGCGCAGCGCATATCCACCGGTCGACACGAAATCGACGATGCGGTCGAACTGGCTGCGCGTCAGCCCGGCATAGACGGCGGCCGAACGCACCTCGCGATAAAGATCATCCGGGTGGAACGGTCCGGCGCAGGCCGTCCCCCACACGTGCTGGGCCAATACATCGAGGGCACCAGTGCGGTTCAGCACGGCGTCCTGGGCGCCCTCCGTGGCGGCATCTATGGCGGCGCGGCACTCGAGCACTTCGAAGCGGTTGCTGGGAACCAGCACGGCGCGCGAGGGCTCCTCGAGGCGATGGTTGGCGCGGCCGACGCGCTGGATCAGCCTGCTTGCGCCTTTCGGCGCACCGACATTGATGACTAGGTCGACGTCTCCCCAGTCGATGCCCAGGTCGAGCGTGGATGTGGCGACCACAGCCTTCAGCATGCCCGCTGCCATGGCTGCTTCCACCTTGCGGCGGCGCACGGCGTCGAGCGAGCCGTGATGCAGCGCAATCGGCAGATTGTCGTCATTGATGCGCCATAGCTCCTGGAACAACAGCTCTGCCTGGCTGCGCGTGTTGACGAACACCAGCGACAGGTTGTGCGACTTGATGGCCGCGAAGATCTCGGGTAGCGCGTAGCGCGAGGTGTGGCCCGACCACGGCAGAGGCGCCTCGGTCTCCATCATGCGGATCTCGGGTCGCGCACCGCCCTCGACCTGTACCAAGTCGGCGAGGTGCATGACGCTCGTACCTGGCTGCGGCATCAGATAGGACCTCAGTTCGCTCGGCCGTGCCACGGTGGCCGACAGACCGATGCGCATGTGGCCGGGCGCTATCGTTTGCAGGCGGGCGAGATCGAGCGCCAGCAGGTCGCCGCGCTTGGTGGGGCTCAGGGCATGCAACTCGTCGAGGATGACGGTGTCGAGGCTGGCCAGGAAGCGCGGCGCGTCGGCATGCGACAGCAGCAGCGCAATCTGCTCGGGCGTGGTGAGCAGGATGTCGGGCGGCCGGGCGCGCTGGCGCTGCTTGCGCGAGGTGGAGGTATCGCCAGTGCGCGTCTCGACGCGGATCGGCAGCTGCATCTGCTCCAGCGGCGTGAGCAGGTTGCGCGCCACGTCCACGGCCAGCGCCTTGAGAGGCGACACGTACAGCGTGTGCACGCTGTGCTCGCCGTTTGCGCGCTTGCGGCCCGACAATGCGACGAGGCTCGGCAGGAAACCGGCCAACGTCTTGCCCGATCCAGTCGGGGCGATCAGCAGGGTCGAACGGCGCGCCGCGGCCTTTTCCAGCAGGGCGATCTGGTGTTCGCGTGGCTGCCAACCCCGCTTTTCGAACCAGGTCCGGAACGGGGGCGGCAGCAGAGGTGGCGGTGCGACCGCGAGCACTGCGTCTGCGCGCCGCTGCCGCAGCAAACCGTGCTTGGCGGACGTGCCGCGGGCTGCCATTCCTAGTCTCCTGACCGCGAAATTCCTCGCCAGGCGCGGCTGCAGTTCAACGAGCTCCGCGATCGGAAGGACACTAGTTGAATCAAGCTCCTAGTGCGATTGACATCGACAAGTTCCACCTCTCGATCTTGCCGCACACGTGCCAGCGGACTTTCTCGAGCATCGCACGCGCCACTCCAGCTCAGGCTCAGGCTGTTACGAGCAACAGGCCTATGCTAATGCCATTTCGGGCGCGCTGCGCCGACCTCAGAAGGAGAGCGACATCATGGACCGACGCCAGTTCTTCGGCGAGAGCGTCTCCGGCACGATCATCCGCCTGGTGCTGCTGTCGATCGTGGTCGGCGTCGTGTTTTCGGCGCTCGGCATTACGCCCTTCAACCTGGTCGAACGCCTGCAGCAGATCATCCGGCGCATCACTGAGCTCGGCTTCGATGCATTCCGCTCGGTGTTTGAATATTTCCTGCTTGGCGCCGTGATCGTGATCCCGATTTGGTTCATCATGCGCCTGCTCAGTCGGCCGCGCGATCCTCGGCCGTAACCTGTCATCCCGGATTTGCAGGGCGTCACGCCTCGACGGGCTTGACCGCCCACACCTCGGCCTGGCTGCCGGCGGCATCTGCGACACAAGCGAGGCCGTTGCGCTCGGCGTAGGAAACGAGGTCGTGCTTGATGCGCGCGAGCAGGCTCGGGCCATGGAACACGAGACCAGTGTAGAGCTGCAGCAAGCTGGCGCCGGCTTCGATCTTGGCAATGGCTGCCGCGCCCGAGTCGATACCGCCGATGCCGATCAGGGGAATGCGGCCCTCGGTCAGCACGTGCACGCGCGCCAGCACCACCGTCGAGCGGTGAAACAACGGCGGGCCTGACAGGCCGCCAGGCTGTGCGGCATAAGCTGCATCGCTCACGCCGTTGCGGGCGAGCGTTGAGTTGGATACGGCTATGCCGTCAACACCATGCGCAACCAGCACGCGCACGATCGGCTCCAGGTCGTCCTCGGCAATGTCTGGCGCCAGCTTGACCACGATCGGCCGCGACGGCTTGCCAGTGGCCGCCAACTCGGCTCGCGTGGCAAGCACGCGCGCCAGCAGATCATCGAGCGCGGCCGGCGCCTGCAGGTCGCGCAGGCCCGGCGTGTTGGGCGATGACACATTGACCGTGAAGTAGGATGCGACGTCCGTGAACAGGCGTACGCCGGCTGCATAGTCGGCGGCGCGATCGGCAGCGTCCTTGTTGGCACCGACGTTGACGCCGACCACCCCGTTGGCCCGTCGCGCATGCAGACGCACCAGCGCCCGTGCATGCCCGCCGTTGTTGAAGCCCAGCCGATTGATCAGCGCGCCGTCTTCGATCAGGCGGAACACGCGCGGGCGCGCATTGCCGGCCTGCGGCAGCGGCGTCAAAGAGCCGACCTCGGCGAAGCCGAACCCCATGTCGAGCACGGCGTCGGGCACCCGCGCATCCTTGTCGAAGCCTGCGGCGATGCCGAGCGGGTTGGGGAATTCCATTCCCCACACGTTGAGCGCGAGTCGCGGATCGTCTGGGACGGAAGGTCGCGGATAGATGCCGGCTTCGAGCGATTTGAGCGTCAACTCGTGCGCCCTCTCCGGCTCGAGCGCGAACAGCAGCGGTCGGGCGAAATCGAATGCGGCTGCAAGCATCTGTAGGTCCTCTGCAACTGGCCGCACCCGGAAAACAAGGACCGGCTCGCTTGTCAATGCGCACCATGACAATTGGATGGCCGACACGCAGAATTGAGAGTTGCACGTGCCAGATGATTTGTGCTCTGGATGAAATCTCCAGCGCGCAAATTGCGGCGCGCCGGCCTCCAGGAAGGGCAGCCAATGTCGTCGCAGTTTGCCGCACGTTCAGTCCGGCTGGGCCAGGTTTTTGCCGATCCGATGCACATTGAGGTGCCGGCCTACCAACGCTCCTATGCCTGGACGTCGACCGAAGCCAGCCGGCTGCTCGACGACATCACGCTGGCCATGGAGGCGGACGGCGCCGAAGCCGCGGACTACTTCCTCGGCACCATGCTGTTTATCGATTCCGATCAGGATGCCTTGCTGCGCGAGGGGTGGCCGCTGACCGGCAACCAGCGTGCCTTTGAGGTGATCGACGGCCTGCAACGGCTGACCACGCTAACGATCCTGTTCTGCGTCCTGCGCGACCTCGACACAGAGGACCGAACAACGCCGCACGCGCGGCTCGCCGCTGCCATCCGGGCCGGCAGTGGTGCCGGTGCCGTGCCGCGGCTGACGCTTCGGGGCACCGACGAGAGGTTCTTCCAGGCCTACGTACGCGCGGCCGGCGCCTGCCGCACCATGCCGGATCGCGACCGGCTGGCGCCCGCCGAGGAGCGCATTCTAGAGGTGCGCGAGCACTTCCTGACGGCCCTGCTCGATTTTGATGCCGCGCAGCGCCGGCGGCTGGCTGAGTTCCTGCTCGACCACTGCGCCGTGGTGATGGTCGCCACCATGGGCATCGACCGCGCGCATCGCATGTTCATGGTCCTGAACGAAACGGGCAAGCCGCTCGCGCGTAACGACATCCTCAAGGCTGAACTGCTGGGCAGCATCCCTGGCGGCGTGGCCGGCGCCGCCTGCGCCACCTGGGATGCCGTCGAGGCGCGGCTCGGTTCGGAGTTCGAGAGCCTGTTCAGCCACGTCCGCACCATGTACGGCCGCGGCAACAGCCAAGTGATCGCCGGGATTCGCGCGGTGGTTGCGGAATGCGGGGGGGCCGAAGCCTTCACCAGCAATGTGCTGGCTCCCTCCGCGACCATTCTCGATGACCTGCGCCATGCGCGGCATGCGGGTTCGGTGCAGTCCGCCGACATCTCGCGTTTGCTGACTTACCTGGCTTGGTTGCCGGCCTCGGACTGGATACCGCCGGCCATGCTGTGGTGGCTTACCAAGGGCAAGGACCCCGCGGAGCTCGCTTGGTTCCTGCAACGCCTGGATCGGCTCGCCTACGGCATGCGCATTCTCGGTCTCGGCGCCAACCGGCGTGCCAAGCGCTTCGGCGCCGTCATTACCGCCATCCGCGACGGCAGCGATCTGGCGGCCACAAGCAGCCCGCTCACCCTGCAGCGCGAGGAAATCCGCAACATCGAGCACAGTCTGAGGGATTTGCACGCCCGCAGCGCACCGCTCTGCAAGCTGGTGCTGCTGCGTATCAACGACGAGATGGCGGGCCGACCGCAAAGCCTCACAATCGGTGAGCTGACCGTGGAGCATGTGCTGCCGCGCAAGCACGGCCACGGCAGTGCCTGGCGTGGCTCCTTTCCCGAGACGCAGGAGCGGGAGCAGTGCACCGAGGCGCTCGGCAACCTTGTGCTGGTCAGCAAGGCCCAGAACGACAAGGCCGGCAACCTCGACTTCACCCGCAAGCACGCCATTTACTTCCCGCCGTCCGGCGGGCCGACGCTGGCCATTAACGAGTTCGTGCGCCGCCAGAAGCAGTGGACGCCCGTCCAGGTCAGGGAGCGCGACGAGGAGCTGACGAAGCGCCTGCAGGCGCTGTGGGGCTTCGGCGGGGAGGTTCGCCGCCCCCGTCCTAGTACGGGGCTGGGGTTGCAGAGTTCCCCAGCCCGCTAGGTCTTCTCAGTAGGTTTTGGATTTCGCCGCCGGTGCCTGACCGCGCACCTCGCGCACGGCCGCAGCCGCGGCATTGGCCATCAACCGCACGTCGTTGAGGATGGTGCACATGTGGAAACCTTCCTCGAAACGACGGATGGCCGTCTTGGCGCCGTCGGTGTGCACGCCAGCGATTAGGCCGCGTTCGCGCGTCTCCTTCAAGATGATACCCATGGCCTCCAGCACGGTCTTGTCGCTCGGATCCAGCGTTGGCGTCTTGCCCATGCTGAGCGACAGATCGGACGGCCCGATGTAGACGCCGTTGAGGCCCTTCACGGACAGGATCTCTGACAGGTTGCTGACCGCCTGCCGTGTCTCGATCATGGCGAACAGCAGCACCTCGTCATTGGCATGCTGCCAGTAGTCGGCGCCGGCGTACTGGGCCGCGCGGAACGGGCCGAAGCTGCGCTCGCCCATCGGCGGATAGCGGCCGGCGCGCACATAGGCCTCGGCTTCTGCCTTGGTGTTGATCATTGGGCAGATCAGCCCCATGGCGCCGGCATCGAGCGCGCGCATGATGTAGGAGGGATCGTTCCAGGGCACGCGCACCAGCGGCGTGGCGTCGCTGGTGCATACCGCCTGCAGCATCGATACGAGGTCGTTCATGGTGGGTGCACCATGCTGCATGTCGATGGTGACGCTGTCCCAGCCCTGCGCGGCGTAGATCTCGGTCGAGAAGGCGTTGGGGATGCCGGCCCAGCCGCCCACCACCTGGACGCCGTCGGCGATCTTCTTCTTCAGCGTGTTGTGCTTCATGCGTGTCTCCTTGGTTGCGTCATGCCCACGATGGTGGGCATCCACGCTAACTTGGTCTTTCCGTCGACGATGCTCTTGCATGGATCCCGGCCGGCGCGGGGACGACGCTACTTCTTTGGCTTCTTCAAGACTTCCGGGTTGAACACGTGGCTCTCGGGCAGGCGGCCATCGAACATGTCGAGCACGTTCTGCGCCACCGTCTTGGCCGAGCGGATGTAGGTCTCGCTGGTTGCGGTGGCCGAATGTGGTGTCAGGATCAGACGCTCGCATGTGAGCAGCGGATCATCCGGCTTGGGCGGCTCGTCGACCTGCACGTCGAGCGCTGCGCCCATGATCAGCCGGCTGTTCAGCGCCTCAATCAGCGCTTTCTCATCGATGATGCCACCGCGCGCGCAATTGATGAGGTAGGCGGTCGGCTTCATCATGGAAAGCTCGCGCGCGCCGATCATGTTGCGCGTGTCATCCTGCAGCGGCGTGTGCAAGGTGACAAAATCGGCGCGCGGCAATGCCGAGCGGAAATCGTCAACCGGTTCGCAGCCCATCGCTTCTATCTGCGCCGGCGTGTACGCCGGGTCGACGCCAAGACACTTCATGCCGAGTGCGTTCAGCGTCTTGGCGAGGCGGCTGCCGATGCGCCCGAGGCCGATGATCAGCACCCTGCGGCCGCCGATATCCTGCGCGTCGAGCTTAAGCTTGCGCATATAGTCGCCGCCGCGCGTGTCGCGATCGACGTCGAACAGCCGCTTGGCCAGCGCTAGCATCAAGGACAGCGTGTGCTCGACCACCGATGGCGCGTTGGCCAGCCCGACGGTCGCGACTACAACGCCGCGCTCGGTGGCAGCGCCGACATCGATGTTGTCGCAGCCGACACCGTGCCGGGAGATGATCTTGAGGTTCGGTGCGGCCTCGATCAGAGAGCGCGGGATCTTGGTGAGGCGCACGCACAAGGCTTCGGTGCCCGGCAGGAAGTTGGACCAGGTGGCCGGGTCCGGATTCTCCGGCACGATCACCTCAAGGTCGTCGCGCGCATGCAGGATTTTCATGCCCTCCGCATGGATGGGCTGGATGACGATGACCCGGTGTTTCATGGCGCTCAGTGGATCTCGTCCTGTTTGGCCAGCGCCTCGCGCAGCTTGGCGATGTTGAAGCCGGGCGCGCGCGCCATGTCGAGGATGACGGCCTCCTTGCGGGTCAGCAGATCGCAGGCCGCCGGGATCTTTGCGGCCATCGCCTCTGGAATGGTGACGGCGCCGTGCCGGTCGGCGTGCACGAGGTCGCCTGAGCGCACCAGCATGCCGGCCACCCGGGCCTCGTGGCCGAAGCCTGCCAGATGTACGTGGGCATGGCTCGGCACGATCGAGCCGGCCAGCGCCTGGAAGCCCGGCGCCCACTGATCGATGTCGCGGATCGAGCCGTCGGTGACCACGCCGAGGCAGCCGAGCCCCTTGTGCACCGCGCTCATCACCTCGCCCCAGAAGGCGCCGAAGCCGACCTCTGAGCCGTCGAGATCCTGGATGATGACCACGCCGGGCGCCGGCTTGGAGGCGATGTACTCGTAGTAGGCGATGCGCTGCTCACGCGCCTGCTTGGCGTCGAACTCGTGTGCGTGCGTGGAGCGGATGGTCGCCGTCTTGGCGTAGCCGCAGATCGGCGGCAGGCTCGGGAACGGACACACCAAAGGCTTGACCGTGAAACCGGTCAGCCGTCGCGCCGGATCGATGATCTCCAGCGCATTGCAGATGGTGGGCGTATCGTACTTCTTCAGCTTCTCGAGCAGATCGATGTCGATCACAGACCGGTCTCCTTCTATTCCCTCTCCCCATACTTCATGACGAGAGGCTTAGGGTGAGGGCGGACGCTCGTTCCAGCGCTCGTTGCTGCCCTCACCCCGACCCTCTCCCCGCAAGCACGGGGAACGGGGGTTCACATCAGTTTGCCCCCACTTGCTGGATGCGGCGCTCGTCGACGCCGACCTGGCGGGCAGCGTTGACGATCGAGGCCCAGGTGTCGTCGGGCAACGGCACGCCCTCGGCCAGGCGCAGGTGGCGCGTACGCTCCTCGGGTTCGCCGGGGGTCAAGACTTCGCCGCCCGGGGTGGCGGGCTTGGCGCTCTTGAAGTAGGCGATGTAGCGGGCGACGTCGGCCGGAAAAAGCGCCTCCGGATCGACCACCGCCGGATCGATGTAGATCGACAACATGCCGTTGCCGAAGCGCTGGCCCTCGCCGGTCGCGCTCATGCCGGTAAGCGAGCCACCGAGCAGCTCACACATCAGGGCGAGGCCCGAGCCCTTGTGGTCGCCGAACGCGCGGATGGCGCCGGATCCGGCCGTGTGATTGCGCGGCCCGGTCGCAGTGTATTCGCCGTACAGCAGGCGCGGGTCGGTACCCATCTGGCCGTCGAGCGCGATCAGCGCATTCTCGGGTACCTTCTTGCCGCCCTGGCTCGCCACCAGCACCTTGCCCTCGGCCACCACCGAAGTAGCAAAGTCGAGCACGATCGGCGACTGGCCGGGACGCGGGATGCCGGCGCAGAACGGCGCCGTGGACATGCGCCGCTGACTGCCGCCGAATGGGGCGACGAGCACGCTGCCGGACGCATTGACGAAATGCAGAGAGACGAGGTCGGCAGCGGCGGCCATCTCGGCCCAGTCGCCGACCCGGCCGATATGTCCGGCGTTGCGCAGCGCCACCATCGACAGGCCCATGGCCTTGCACTTGTCGATGCCGATCTGCACCGCTTGCGGGGCCACCGTCTGACCGAAGCCGTACAGGCCGTCCACCACCGCCAGCACGGGAGTCTCGGTCTTGATCTTGACCTTCTGGTCGGGGAGGACGGTGCCCTCGTGCTTGTTCTGCAGGTAGCGAGGCACTCGCACAACGCCGTGGCTGTCATGGCCGGCCAGGTTTGCTCCGACCAAATACCTGCCGATGCGCTCGCCTTCGGCTGCCGAGCAGCCGGCCTTGATGAAGATATCGCGCACGAAGTCTGCAAGCGCGCCCGCCTTGATAGTCACCATCGAATGGAGTTCCTCTCCCGTCGGGCCGCGTGGAGCTGGGCCCTTGACCCAGCTTAGAGCAGGGGCGGGCGCAAGTCATGGGCCGCAGGCATGCCGCGGCGTCAGGTCTGCTCGTCGTCTGCGTGGGATAGCCCGCCAGCGTCTGTGGAGCAATGCCCAGGTGGAGCTTGAAGCTGGTGTTCCCGTGGCTGCGAGGGCATCATGCCGTCGCCATCGCCCAGAGGTCACGCCATGCCGAGCCCGAAGCGAAAAACCATACCGCGCCGTGACGCCGGGGGCCGTGCCACGCACGACGTCGGCGGCCTCGAGTTCGGTCCGATTGATCGTCAGGAGCACGACCTCGCCCTGTGGGAGAAGCGCACCGATGCCATGCTGATCCTGCTGGTCGGCCCCAAGAAGGGCGCGTTCACCATCGATGCGCATCGCCGCGTGATAGAGGACTACGGCCAGCAGACTTATGACCGCATCACATATTACGAGAAGTGGATCCGCGCGATCCGCAACCTGATCGTCGAGCAGGGCATCGTCTCGCGCGAGGAGATCGATCAGCGCCTGGCCGAGGTGCGCGAGCGTTTCGCCAAGACAGGGCGCCAGGCCAGCAAGGAGCGAATCTCGTGGTAGCGCGCCAAGGCAAATTGCAGGCCACCGCGCAGTCCGGCAGCCGGTTTGCACCAGGCGAGGCGGTGCGCGTCGCCGAGCGGCCGGCGCTCGGGCACTGCCGCACTCCCTGGTATCTGCGTGGCAAGACCGGCGTGGTGGCGTCTGTGCAGGGTATCTTCCGCAATCCCGAACGGCTCGCCTATCACCAGCCCGGCCTGCCTAAGCGAGTGCTCTACAAGGTGCGCTTCGAGCAGGCCGCGATCTGGGACGACTATCGCGGCCACGCCGGCGATCATCTCGAAGCCGACATCTACGAGCATTGGTTGGAACCTGGGAAGGCGCGATGATCCATCACGACCACGACGATCACGACCACGATCAGCATGATCACGATCACAAGCACGCGCATGCGCCGCCGCACAAGGACCACGACACCGGCCCAGTTGGCGCCTACGAGCTGCTGGAAGAAGCGGTGCGTTCACTGCTGATCGAGAAGGGGGTGCTGACCGCCCAGGAGATCGCCGCGCAGGTGGATCTGATGGACAGCCGCTCGCCCGCACTCGGCGCCAAGGTCGTGGCGAAGGCCTGGGTCGATGCCGACTTCAAGAAGCGGCTGCTGGCGGACACGCGTTCGGCGTTGGCCGAGGTTGGCATCGACATCGGGACGCTTGCCGACTACCGCACTGTCGAGAACGTGCCTGGCACCCACAACGTGGTCGTCTGCACGCTTTGCTCCTGCTACCCCAAGCTGCTGCTCGGCATTCCGCCGGCCTGGTACAAGAGCCTAGCCTACCGCTCGCGGGTGGTGGTCGACCCGCGCGGTGTGCTCGAGGAGTTCGGCGTCGAGCTGCCGGAGGGCACCGAGGTGCGCGTCCATGATTCCACGGCCGACCTGCGCTACCTGGTGCTGCCCATGCGGCCGAAGGCCACGCGCGGCTGGAGCGAGGCCGACCTCGCCACCCTCGTAACCCGCGACTGCATGATCGGTACCGCCGTGCCGGTCGTCGCAAAGGGCAAGCGCAGGGCGGCTTGACCCCGCACCTTCACCTGGCGCAGTCGCTGCGGGCGTCGGATGACGGCACCCTTGCAGGTCGGCGTTAGCCCTCGTACTGCAGAACGTGCAGGCCGGCATTCCAGTCGCTCACGTACATCAGACCCTCGGGCGTGACGTAAGCGTCTGCCGTCTTGGCAGCGAGAGCGATGTTGGGCCTCGGATCGATCAGCTTGGCTGGCGTCGGCGGCACCCAGAATGCAACTTCAGCCGGCTGAAACTGATTGCGTATGTCGAAGACGCGCACGCCGCCGTTGTTGTAGGTGGCGATAATCGTCTCCTCGCTCTGGAACGAGCCGGGGCGATTTTCGTGCAGATTGTGTGGGCCGAACGTGCCGGCGGCCGAGCAGTAGTCGCGGTCCTTCGGCACGGGAAACGTTGCGATCGGCACAGGGTTCTCCGGGGCGCGCACGTCCACCACGAACGTGTGGAACATACCTTTGGCACACTTCTCCGCATTGGCCTCGTCGGCAACGATCGCCAGCTGCCGGCCGGGTAGCGGCAAGGGTGTGTGTGTTCCTCCCGGGAACGGCGGCGACCAGTTGATGCGCGATAGCAGCTTCGGTGCCGCCGGATCGCTGATGTCGTGGATGGTCATGCCCCCGTCACGCCAGGCGGCGTAGCCCAAATTCCCTGCTGTCAGCATGTGGTGCAGCGCGTAGCGGCGGCCCTTCGGTGCCGTCGGCGTCTCGCCCGCTGCCCGGTTCATACCCGGCAGCCACCACTTGGAGACGATCTCGGGCTTGCTGATGTCCTTCAGGTCGACGATGCACAGGATGTGATCGGTGAACCCATCGAAGTGGGCCGCCACATAGGCGTAGCGCCCGCCCGGCCACCAGAGCCGGTTGATGCCAAAACCCGGCATCTCGAGAAATGCGATCTCGCGCATCTCTGCTGGCTTTGAGATGTCGTGGATGGAGAGTCCCGACCGGAATTTCTTGCGGTTGGAAATGCTGTCGACCAGCGTGTTCTCAAAATAGCCGCGCTGGTTGTCGTAAGACTGCATGGCGACGATGTTGGCGCCGTTGGCGAGCAGCATCATATCGTCGGCGACCTGCAGGTGGTGCGTGCGCGTGAATTGCCCCGCCGTGAAAAAACCGACCGGCTTCAGGGCGCGCGGGTTCGACGCGTCCACAATCGTCACGCCGTCGCTGAACATATGCCCATAGTAGACGTGGCCTCGATTGACCATCACCTGCACGCCGTCGGGGCGGCCGCCGACGTCGCTGTAAGACAGATGCTTGATACGGTGACCGATACCTTGGGGAGGGATGGGCTTGTCCTGCGCCAGTGCCGACAGCGGCATGGCGGCAGTCGAGGCAATCCCAAACAGGCTCTGCAGATGCGCTCTGCGCGTAAGCATGCGCCGCTCCCCCTGGTTTCGTGCAGCCTGGTGCTATCGAACGCCATGCCCCGACAGGCCGCCCCGCACGGCGCCTTCGCTGGCTGGGCGAGCCTGCACCCGCGCAGGGCAGGAGGCAAGCAACGCCAGCGTGATCACATGACAGTCGGTTCTTGCCGGCCGCGCCCATCGTGCAGGGCACAGTCTCGCTTCGACGGCTTGCTGCGAACGGTTTCGCTGCAAGGTGCTTGGCCAGCGTGCGGGAGACCGGCGCCGTGCTGTAATGGACATTGTGGCAGCGCCGACTATGTAAGGGCACCTCGCCGGATTAATGTCCCGCACTGGAGGCCAACGAGATGGACAGCCGCTGGAACGATGCCGATGCCCGCAAGGCGGTCGAGACCTACGCCAGGCAGGGTGTCGGCGAGGCGCTGGCGTTGCGCACCTACACCACGCGCCTATTGGGCGGCGACCCGATGCTGGTGCTGCACGGTGGCGGCAACACCTCGCTCAAGACCGAGATGGCGGACCTGCTCGGCACACTGCACGAGGTGCTGTGCGTGAAGGGCTCGGGCTGGGATATGGCGATCATCGAGCCGCCGGGTCTGCCGGCCGTGAAGCTCGGGCCGCTGCGCGAACTGCGCAAGCTCGACAGGCTCTCCGACGAGGACATGGTCAACTTCCAGCGTGTGAACCTGCTGGATTGGACGGCACCCAATCCATCGGTGGAGACCCTGCTGCACGCCTTCCTGCCGCACACCTTCGTCGATCACACTCATGCAGCCGCCGTGCTGAGCCTTATTGACCAGCCGAATGGCGAGGCGCTGATCGAGGAGGTCTACAACGGTAGTCTGGGCTTCGTGCCCTACGTCATTCCGGGCTTCGCCCTCGCCAAGCTCGCCGCGCAGGTCTACGAGGCCAAGCCGGAGGTGGAGGGCCTGATCCTGCACAAGCACGGCATCTTCACGTTCGGTGATACCGCGAGGGAATCCTACGAGCGCATGATCGCGCACGTGACGCGGGCTGAGCGGCGCCTCGCCAAGGGGCGCCGCACCGTGTTTGCCGCTGCCAAGCTGCCGGCTGGACTAGCGTCGGCGGCCGAGGTTGCGCCCATCATTCGCGGTGCGTGCGCGCTAGGGCCGGCTGCAAGTAGTGGCGAGCCCAAGCGCTTCGTGCTTCACTTCCGCACCAACCCCGAGATCCTGAACTTCGTCGGAGCCGCCGATCTCGCCGCCGTCAGCCAGCGCGGTGTGGTGACACCCGACCATACCATTCGTACCAAGAACAAGCCGCTGCTGGTGCCGGCGCCCGATGCGGCCATGCTCGACGACTTCAAGGCTGCGGTGCGCGGCGCGGTCGACCGGTACATCTCAGAATACGATGCCATGTTCGCGCGCGAGAACGCCCGCGTCGGCGGCATCAAGACCAAGCTCGACCCCGTGCCGCGCCTTGTGCTGGTGCCGGGCGTCGGCCTGTTCGGCGTCGGTGCCACGCGCAAGGACGCGGCCATCGCCGCTGACCTTGCCGAGGTAGCCGTCAAGGTCGTCACCGACGCCGAGGCGATCGGCCGCTTCGAGGCACTGCCGGAGAGCGACCTGTTCGACGTCGAGTATTGGAGCCTGGAGCAGGCCAAGTTGAAAGGCGTGGTGGGGAAGCCTTTCACCGGCCAGGTGGCGGTCGTGACCGGCGCCGGCAGCGGCATCGGTCGGGCCACGGCCCAGGCGTTGGCGGCGGAAGGCGCCGCCGTGGCCTTGCTCGACCTCGACGTGGCCGCCGTGAAGGCCGCGGCCAAGGAGGTTGGCGGCCTCGGGCTTGACTGCGACGTGACCGACCGCGCGTCGCTACGCGCCGCCTTCGCGTATGTCGCAGAGCAATTTGGCGGTGTCGATATCATCATCTCCAATGCCGGCGCCGCCTGGCAGGGCAAGATCGGCGAAGTATCCGATAAAGTACTTCGCGACAGTTTCGAGCTCAACTTCTTCGCGCATCAGGCGGTGGCGCAGGAAGCCGTGGCTATCCTGCGCCAGCAAGGAACGGGCGGCTGCCTGCTCTTCAACGTGTCCAAGCAGGCGGTCAACCCGGGTCCTGACTTCGGGCCCTACGGTCTGCCGAAGGCGGCCACGCTCGCCCTCATGCGCCAGTACGCCATCGACTACGGCGCGGAGGGCATTCGCGCCAACGGCGTCAATGCCGATCGCATCCGCACGGGCCTCTTGACCGACGACATGGTGGCCAAGCGCTCCAAGGCGCGCGGTGTGAGCGAGGCCGACTACATGGGCGGCAACCTGCTGAAGCGCGAGGTAACGGCCGCCGATGTGGCGCAAGCCTTCGTGGCGCTGGCCAAGGCGCGGTCGACGACGGGGCACATCGAGACCGTGGATGGCGGCAACATCGCGGCTGCGCTGCGTTGATTGTCATCCCCGCCCGAGCGCAGCGCAACGGCGGGACACGGGACCCGCACGGGTTCCGTGTGGCGCGCGTTCCGGGATGACAACACCAATCAGCGAAACAGATAGATGGGGCTCGACCACATGCGATGGCCGTCTTCCTGTTGGGCGCGCACGTACAGGCGCGTATCGCCGGTGGGGCCTACCTTGATGCGGCGGCGCACGGCCATGCGGTTTTCACCCATCACCTCGGGCAGGCGCTGCAACTTGACGGCGCGCTCCAGACCGCCAGCGGCAAAGATGCGCGGTTCGACGCCAAGTTCGGCGATCGCAACCTCACCCGATACGGGCTTGGTCTTGAAGCTGAGGCGACCCGATGCTCCGTCCAGCCATAGGTCGATGCCGCCGTAGTTGCCGGTCGTCACCGCCTTCCAGGTAAGGCCGGTAGCGTCCTGGCTCTGGATGCCGCGGTCGAGGTTCCAGTTGTTGATCACCGCGGTGCGCAGGATGCGCGT
>Ga0075421_100002420_pt1 | contig 22340 bp, 20 predicted proteins | sample SoiMetdeltSBSDD5_FD_75292 | JGI IMG/M metagenome (GOLD analysis project Ga0075421, IMG submission 75292) | Bulk soil microbial communities from a Populus tree surrounding site in Tennessee, USA - Soil MetaG P. deltoides SBSDD5 | ecosystem: Environmental > Terrestrial > Soil > Tree plantation...
GCCGTGATCAGCGTCCCCGCGAGTGTCGCTCGCGGAATGGTGCGTTCCGGGTCGCGCACCTGGCCCGCCGGCACGGCAGCGGATTCGATACCGAGCATCGCGTACAGCACGATCGCCGACGCCGCCAGCACCGACGGCATCGTCACCGGCGTGGTGGGCAGATTCTGCGTGTAGGCGCCCGGATCCGCGACCAGCGTCCAGATTCCGAGCGCGATGATGACCACCATCGGAACGAGCTTGACTATCGTCGTGACGATCTGCACGCCGCCGCCGGTGCGTACGCCGAGCAGGTTCACGATCACGAACAACCAGATCAGCCCCACCGCGACGAGGACGGGCGGAATGCTGCCGAGTGCCGGCACGACTGCGACCAGGTACCCCACCACCCCGACCGCGAGCGCCGCGTTCGTCACCCAGCACGAGACCCAGTAACACCACATTGCGAGGAACGCGACGCCGTCGCCCTGGGTCGCGCGGATGTACTCGTACGGTCCATCCGCCTGTGCCATGCGGCGCGCGAGATGGGCAAAGATCAGCGCCAGCAGCACAGTCCCGAAAATGGTGATCGCCCAGGCGATGAGCGCGTTGTGGCCGAAGGGCGCGAGCGAGGCCGGTTGCAGGAAGATCCCCATGCCGATCGTGTTGCCTATCACGAGCGCCGTGCACATCCAGAATCCGAGCGGCCGGGGCGCCACGCCCTTCTCGCCGGCAGTACCCGCAGCGAGCGTCGCCTCATTCATGTCGTTGCCCACCTTGCGCGTTTGTGTTTTGCTCGGCGCCCGTTTGTCGGAGACCCCGCATGCTGCGAATCCTGACCGTGTCGATCCTGCTCGTTGCGTCGATCGCTCATGGGGCCGAACCCCGCGCCCGCGATCTCGGCATTCCGTTCGACGGCACGCCCGGTCCGCTGAACGCCATCACCGACGTCGCCGGGGTTGCGGTGGGCCAGGTCACGCTGATCGAGGATCTGTCCGATGGACGCAAGGTGCGGACCGGCGTGACCGCGATCCTGCCGCGCGGTCGCGCGACCCTGGACACACCCGTCTTCGGCGGCTGGTTTGCGCTGAACGGGAACGGCGAGATGACGGGTACCGCCTGGCTCGAGGAGTCCGGGTCGCTCGAGGGCCCGGTGATGCTGACCAACACCCACAGCGTAGGTGTGGTGCGCGACGCGACGATCGCCTGGCGGGTGCGCGCTGGCGCGCCCGATGCGAGCGGGTACTGGTGGTCCCTGCCGATGGTCGCCGAGACCTGGGACGGCGAGCTCAACGACGTCAACGGCTTTCACGTGCGACCCGAGCACGTCGACGCCGCGCTCTCGGGTGCGAGATCGGGCCCGGTCGCCGAGGGCAACGTCGGCGGCGGCACGGGCATGGTCTGCCACGAGTTTAAGTGCGGGATCGGCACGGCCTCGCGCGTCGTCGACGTGGACAAGTCGAAGTACACGCTTGGCGTGCTGGTGCAGGCCAACTACGGGCTCCGTGACAGCCTGCTCATCGCAGGCGCGCCCGTCGGCAAGCACCTGCGCAACGATCGCATCTACTCGGCCGGCGACGAGACCGCGGCAGACACGGGCTCCATCATCATCGTCGTGGGCACCGACGCGCCGCTGCTGCCGCACCAGCTCGAGCGGATCAGTCGCCGCGCCGGCATGGGGCTCGCGCGGATGGGCAGCAGCGCGGGCAACGGCTCGGGCGACCTGTTCATCGCCTTCTCGACCGCGAACGAGACGGCGTTCGCTGCGGGCACACGCTCGCAGGCCAGCTTCCTCGGCAACGACCACATGGACCCGCTCTTCGTTGCAACCGTGCAGGCGACGGAGGAAGCGATCACCAACGCTTTGATCGCCGCGCGCGACATGCAGGGCAACGAGAGGCACTACGCAAAAGCGATCGACCACGAGGCGCTCGTCGCCGTGCTCAAGCGCTACGGCCGGATCGTCGAGCACCCCTGAGGCGGATTCGTTCACTTGGCAAATGCTCGATATTTCTGCTGAGCCGCTCGCAGGTAGTCGAGCGTCGCGGTACGTTCCTGCTCGTCGTTGAAATCCTCGCGCGCCGCCGTCGTCGTGATGACCCGCTCGAGCCATTCCACGAAGTAGCCGGCATCGCCGGGCGCCGGCGGGAGCGGCGCCGGCAGCTCGAGCCAGATCGGACTCGTCGTCGCATACGGGTACAGATCGAGCACCGCGGGATGCGCCGAATCGCTCCACGCTCGGAGCAGGATCCAGCCGCTCGCGTCTACCGGCAGCTCGCCCTCGGCATCGAAGGATCGGCGATCCCCGGTGAGCGTGAACGTCCGGGCCACGCGGCCGTTGTATACGAGCTCGAGGTGATCGATGGGGACGGGTGAGCGCATCGCCACGCGGAACGGGAGCGCGCCCGAAGCATCGCGGGAGACGGTGGCGCCGGGACGCGCGCCGGCGAACTCGAGCCCCACCAGCGGGCCGTTGCTCACGAAGCTGCGGCCCGCCTTGATCGCGTCGCGCACGGCCTCCGGTGTGCGGTGGCCGCCGGTGTCGAGAAAGACGCGCGTCAGCCCCACCGGGCCCCGAAGCGAGGCGTAGTTCGCCATCGCATCGGTACCGGCGCCGGCAGCCACGCGGAATCCGAGATTGAGCAGCCGGTACCACACGGCGGCGGTGATGCGATGGTCCGAGAAACCGACGACCTCGAGATAGTCCACCTTGCCGTGCGCAACATCGGCCGGCAGCTGGTACGTGAGCGACTTTTCCCTGGCCGGGTCGATCTCGAAGTCGAACGGATGCACGTAGCCCACCAGCGCGCCCTGTTCGTGCGCGAGATCGGCGATCACGCCGTTGTGCGGCCAGGGGCTTGCAAGACCCGTGTGCCGGTAACTCGAGAAATCCGGCAGCAGCAGGTGATCCGACAGATTGAGCAGACCGAGATGGCCCCAGAAGCTCGTGTGGTATTCCTGCGCCTGCATCAGCAGACCCGTGCCGCCGCTGGCCGGATCCGCGCCGGGGTGGAAGCGCGCGATGTCCGGAATCCGCTCTTCCTTGTTGACGATCAGGTTGTAGACGACGTCGAGATCCTCGGCCTCGGCCTGCCGGAGCGCGTTCTGCATCGAATTCCGGTAGTGACCACCGTAGTTCGTGTGTACGTGCAGATCGGCGCTCAGCCAGTCGCCAAACGGGGCCGGCAACGCGTTGGGTCGTAGGTCGACGGCGACCTCGCGCGACTGCCCGGTCGCGAGCGTGAGGTCGGCGTGCCAGGGCAAGTGCGCGAAACCGTGCTGAACGTCGACCGACACCTTGCCCGCCGGCACATCCAGGCTGCACGGCGTGGCACAGTGGAAGTACTGCGTCTCGAAACGCTGGACACCGCGGTCGAAGCCGTCGTCGGCGTGCATCCACGCCGTCGCCGGCGCGTGGGCGCGACCGTCTGCCGCGCGCACCGCGACTCGCGCCGGCGCGCTGCGGCCCTCGCCGTCGCGGATCGCGATCGTCAGTCGCGCCTGCGGCAGTCGATGCTGGCGTCGCTTCGCCGTCACCGGCGTGCACTTCCCGCCGACCACGTCGAGCACGACGAGCTCGGTGTTGCCATGCTCGTTGCTCACGTACGCGACCCGCCTGCCGTCCGGCGACCAGCGCGCGTTCCGCGCATCGAACTCGCCGAAGGTGAGCGGCAGCGGCGCGGCGCCGGTCGCTGTCGTGAGCCACAGCTGATGCGACTGGCGTCCGTGATAGCTCGAGTACAGCACGCGTCGCCCGTCCGGCGCGACATCGGGACGTGCGCTCCAGCTCGTCTCCTCGCTCAGTATGCGTACGCGGTCCGCGGGACTGTCGGCGGCAACCGACCAGAGATCGCCGCTACCCCAGGCGACGCCCGCGTTGTCGACGAAGTAGATGCGCTTGCCGTCCGGGGACCACGACGGGTTGATCGCGTGATCCCATGCCGAGTAGTAGTAGCGATCGATTGTCGTCCGCCGCTCGGGAAAGAAGGCTCTCGCGTTCTCGAGACCGGCCGCTCCAACGTCGGCGATGTGCAGATCGAAGCGTCCGTTGCGCCGCGTCGAGACCCAGGCGAGGCGCCGTGCGTCCGGCGAGAGCCGCGGCTCGACGTTCACTGCACCCTCGCTCGTCAGTCGCTGCTCGCGTCCGGTCGCGAGCTCGAGTCTCCAGAGCTCGATCGCCGTGCCGTCATAACGGGCGAACACCACCGAGCGGCCGTCGGCGGAGACGTCCGGCTGATAGTCGTACGCCCCGGTTGCATGCGTGAGCTCGACGGCTTGGTCCGCACCGATCTCCTGACGCCACAGCGAGCCCGACATGCTGTAGATGAGCTCGCGACCGCCGGGCAGGAAGTCCGCGGCCGACGGCCCCGTGGTGAGCTGCGGCAGGTACAGCTCGCGCCAGTAGTAGCTGTGCGGGACGTCGACCTGCTTGAGCACCGGCTCGCGCGCGGCCTGCGCGCCCGTCGCACAAACGACGCACAGCAGCGCGACCAGCGCCGCGCCCCCCCGTACGGCAGTCACTTGCCGACCAGGCTCAACGCCTCGCTCAGGCTCGTGCGCAGCAGTCCGACGGCCTCGTCGACCTGCGCCGCGGTCACGTTCAGCGGCGGCATGAAGCGCACCGTGCTCAGACCGCAGGTCAGGAGCAGCAGGCCGTTGTGAAAGGCGCGCTCGATCACCTTCTGCGCGAGATCGCGCGCCGGCACACGCTCGGGTTCCGGACCGATGAGCTCGATGCCGAGCATGAGCCCGCGGCCGCGAACATCGCCGATGCACGGAAACTCGCGCGCAAGCTCACGCAACCTGCTTGCGAAGTGCGTACCGACGGCGGCCGCGTTCGCCGCCATGCTGCTGTTGACGAGGTCGAGCGTCGCGTTCGCCGCCGCGCACGAGAGCGGGTTGCCACCGTAGGTGTTGCCGTGCGCGCCGCGCTTCCATTGCTCCATGATGCGCCGCTTGGCGACCATCGCGCCGATCGGCAACCCGGATCCCAACCCCTTGGCGAGCGTCATGATGTCGGGAGCGACGCCCTCGTGTTCGGCCGCGAACATCCGGCCGGTCCGCCCGACACCGCATTGCACCTCGTCGAAGATCAGCAATATGCCGTGCTCGTCGCACATCGCGCGCAATCCGGCGAGGAAGCCCGCCGGCGGTACCAGGTAGCCCCCCTCGCCCTGCAGCGGCTCGACGAGTATCGCCGCCACCTCCTTCGGTGGCAGGTTCCGCTCGAACAGCATGCGGATGTAGTTGAGCACGGCCTCGCCCTGGTCGGCGCCGGCGAACAGCGGTCGATAAGTGTTCGGATACGGAACGTGCATGACGCCCGGCATCGTGGGCGCGAAACCCGCCTGCTGCGTGTACTTACTCGACGTGAAGGACAGCGAGCCCATCGTCCTGCCGTGAAAGCCACCCAGGAAGCCGATGAACCTTGGTCGGCCGGTGACGTAGCGCGCAAGCTTGATCGCCGCCTCGACGGATTCCGTGCCCGACTGGCACAAGAAGGTCATCACCGGCTCGCGCATGGGCGCGAGCGCCGCCAGGCGCTCGGCAAGCGCCGTCATCCGCTCGTGCCAGTAGTCGCTCGAGATATGGAGGAACTCCGACGCCGCCTGCTGCACGGCACGAACCACCTCGGGGTGCGCGTGCCCGGTCGAGCAGACGGCAATGCCCGCCGCGAAATCGAGGAAGCGATTGCCGTCGACGTCCCAGACCTCCGTTCCGCGGCCGTGCGACATGACGAACGGGTAGTCGCGCGGATACGAGGGCGAGCTCACGCCCGCATCGCGCGCGATCATGGCCCGCGCCTTCGGCCCGGGCAGATCGGTCTTCAGATGCACGTTAGCCACGGCGGCTTTCTGGATGGCGGACATCGCTGGAACTCCTGTTCGGGATATGAACCGGCCGGGCGTGTGCCGCAGCCGTGCGCGCATGAAGGGCCCGTAGCGCCGACAGCTCCAAGGGTGTCGGGGCCGGGACCGGGATCGGAGAATCGTGGATTGCGAGCGGCCAGCCGATGGCCGCGCGTGTCTCCTCGACGGAGATGCCCGGATACGCGCCCGAGAGCGCGAGCTCGTCGGTGCCGGGCAGCGGCGTCAGGATCCCGACGTCGGTGATCACCGCGCGCGGGCCCGCGCCAGTCGCGCCGCTCCGGCCACGCGCGCCGTTGCCGTCGAGGAAGCCCGCGGTGGTGCGGAAGTCGAGCCGCGGCACGAAGCTTCGGCGCGTTGCCTTCATGACCACAAAGGTCTGCCGGGCGTGCGCTGCGATCTCGGGCGCGCCGCCCGCCCCGGGCAAGCGCGTGGCCGGTCGATCGTAGGGCCCGATCACCGTGCTGTTGAGATTCGCGTAGCGATCGATCTGCGCGGCACCCAGGAAACCGACGTCGACCCGACCCGCCTGCAGGTAATAGCTGAATACCTCGGGCAGCGGCACGACGCACGCCGCGGTCTCGGCGAGCTCGCCGTCGCCGATCGAGAGCGGCAGCACCTCGGGCCGCGTGCCGATCGTGCCGGATTCGTAGATGAGCACGACTCCCGGCGCGTGCGTGAGGCGGGCGAGATTGCAGGCCGCACTCGGCAGTCCGATGCCGACGAAGCACACGCAGCCGTCCCAGAGCATCCGTGCGGCCGCGACCGTCATCATCTCGTCAGGCGTGTAGCCGCTCACGCGGCCTCCTCGAGACTGCGGAGGAAGCCCGCATGATCCGGGGTATCGAGCACGTGGCGGGCGATCCACGCGCGGAACGTGTCGCGGTCCCGCGCGATGTCGTCCCACCGTTGGTAGAAGGCGTTGTCCCGCGCGTAGTAACCGTGCGCGTAGGACGGGTATGCGCCGCCCGGACACGGCACCACCGCCGACACGAGCCAGTGCGGCAGGACGATCCCGTTCATGGCAGGCGGCAGCGCGTCCACGATCTCCTCCACCGTGACGACGAGGCAGCGCGCGGCGAGCGCCGCTTCACGCTGCGCACCCACGATGCCTTCGATCCCGACGTTGCCCTGCTTGTCCGCGCGCTGCGCGTGCAGGATCGTCACGTCGGGATTCAGCGCAGGCACCGTCGCGATTTCCGCCTCAGTATAGGGGCAGCGCACCGAGGCGATGCGCGGATTGTGCGCCACCAGGTCCGTGCCGATGTATCCGCGCAACAATCCGAACGGCAGGCGTGCGGCGCCCGCGCAGTACGCCGCGGCCATGCCGGCGTGCGTGTGCTCGTCGAGCTCGAGCGGCGCCGGCCAGCCACGCTCCACCGCGTCGCGCAGTCGATGCAGCGAGCCGACCCCCGGGTTTCCACCCCAAGAGAACGTGAGCCGCCGGGCACACCCGGTGCCGATCAACTGGTCGTATACGAGATCGGGCGTCATGCGCACCAGGTGCAGATCGCGACGACCCTGGCGGATCAGCTCGTGGCCGGCCGCGAACGGGATCAGGTGCGTGAACCCCTCGAGCGCGACCTGCGCGCCGTCGGGCACGAAGCGCGACATCGCAGCCGACAGCGACATGAACTCCATGACTACTCGACTACGGTGCGCGATTGCTCGCGCAGGTAGAGCGGCAGGTAATAGAACGACGCGATCGCCTTGCCGGTCGACCCCGAGCCCTTCCATCCGCCGAAGGGCTGATAGCCGGGCCAGGCGCCGGTCGTCGCACCCTGGGCGCGATTCGCATAGGTGACGCCGGCCTCGATGTTGTCGTGAAACCAGGCGATCTCGTCCGGGGACCCGTAGATCCCCGCGGTCAGTCCCAGCTCGGTGTCGTTTGCGAGCCGCATGGCTTCGTCGCGATCCGCGAAGCGATGCACCATCAGGATCGGGAGGAACATCTCCGTGCGCCAGAGCGGGTGCGTGGTCGGGGCTTCGGCCAGCACCGGCTGAACGTAGTAACCCGAGGCACGGCCGTTCTCACGCAGCTGGCGACCGCCGCGCCGCAGGCTCGCACCTTGCGACGCGAGCTCCTCGATGAAGCGCGCGTAGTTGCGGTAGGCACTCGCGTTGATCACCGGACCGAGCCAGTTCGTACGTTGCCGGGGATCCCCGATCTGGATGGCGTCGATCTGCTGCTCGATGCGCTCGAGCAGGCCGTCTGCCACGCCGTCCTCGACGTACAGCCGGGAGAGCGCGGAGCATTTCTGCCCGCCCATTCCGAAGGCCGAACGCACGATGCCCGTCGCGGCCCGGTCGAGGTCCGCGTGCCGGGTCACGATGCACGGGTTCTTGCCGCCCATCTCGGCGATGCAGGGCTTCGGTATGGGGCCGCCGGTGAGCTGCTGCTGGATGCTGCGGCCCACGGCCGCCGAGCCCGTAAAAGTCACGCCCGCGGTGCGCCGGTCGCGCACCATCGCCTCGCCGACCGAGGCGCCGCCGCCTGCAAGGTAGTTGAAGGCGCCCGGTGGCAGACCCGCGTCGCGAATGCAGTCCGCAAGCAGCCTGCCCGACCAGGGCGTGTCGCTCGCGCACTTGAGTACCACCGTGTTCCCGGTGATGAGTGCCGCGGCCGTCGGCCCGCCGGCCAGCGCCAGCGGGAAATTGAACGGCGCGATGATCGACCAGACCCCGTACGGACGAAGCACGCTCCGGTTGTGCGAGACGATGCCCTCCATGGGGTCGTCGGGGAGCGCCACGTCATACCCCCCGTGCGATTCGAAGTCGTCGGCGTAGTACCGGAAGAAGTCGACGGTCTCCTGCGTCTCGCCGAGCGCCTCCATCCGGGTCTTGCCCACCTCGAGGACGAGTGCCGCAGCGATCTCGTAGACGCGGCCCTCCATCACGTCCGCGACGCGGCGCAGCGCGGCCGCGCGCTCGGGCACGGGAAGCGCGCGCCAGCGCGGAAACGCCGCTTGTGCCGCGGCGAAGGCCGCATCGATATCCCCCGCGACTGCGAGCGGGAAGCGGCCGAGCGTGAGCTCGGAGCCTATCGGGCTGCGCTTCTGCTCGAGACCGCGCGCCTCGCGATCGCGGCCGTCGACGAAGAGCGGATGCACCTCACCGAGCCGACCCTGCACGGTGGCGAGCGCGGCCTCGAAGCGCTCGTGTATCGCTTCGGGCGGGTTGAACATCGTGCCGTAGGTCAGGCGAAAACTCATGGGTTCGACTCCGTTCCCTGGACTTGAGAAAAAAAGCGCGTCAGCAGCCGATCCAGGACTGCAAGCGCGTCGGTGAGTTGCTGCTCCGTGATGACGAGCGGCGGCGCGATGATGAGCAGGTTGCCACGCGCACCGAGCGAGATACCGGCCTCCCTTGCTGCCGCCAGCAGGGATGTGAGAGCGGGTGGCTGTGCCGGCCAGGCCGCCAGCGGTGCGCGCGTGGCCCGATCGGCGACGAGCTCGAGTACCGCAAACAGGCCGTGCCCGCCGCGGACGTCACCGATGACCGGATGACGCGACTGGAGCCTGCGGAGCTCCTGGATAAGCCTTGGGCCCATCCGGCGCGAGCGCTCGATCAGCCGCTCGTCCTCGTAGGCGGCGAGCGCCGCGACGCCCGCCGCGCACGACAAGGGATGCCCGCAGTACGTGAGGCCGGTCTGCAGGGTCACGTGCTCGAGCGCAGCGGCGACTTCGCGCGAGAGCACGATGGCGCCGAGCGGCAGCGCGGCGCCGGTCAGGCCCTTCGCCAGCGTCATGAGATCGGGTCGCCCCGCATCGCCGTGACGCTGCCACGCAAACCACTCGCCGCAGCGGCCGAACGCACTCATCACCTCGTCGGCGATCAGCCAGACGCCGCGTTCCGCGGTCGCTGAACGGAGCGCCGGCCAGTAGCTGTCGGGCGCGACGATCCCGTTGGTGCCCGCGTTGGGCTCCATCAGGACGGCGACGACCGCGTCCGCACCCTCGCGATCGATGCAGTCGGCTACAGCCGCCGCGGCCCGACGACCGCACTCCTCCTCGACGGTGCTGCCGAACGGACACCGGTATGCATAGGGGGGCGGCACTTGCCGCACTCCGAGCGCCGCCGCGTCGACGTGCACCTGCGTGCGGCTGTCGCCCGACAGCGCCATTGCGAGATAGCTCGCGCCGTGATACGAGCGGTCGCGCGTGATGACGAGCCCGCGGGGGCGCCTGCGCGCCTGGCGCGCGATCTTGATCGCGTGCTCGTTCGCATCCGCGCCGCCCTGCGTGAAGAAAACGCGGCCGCCGGTGAATCCTGACAGCTCGAGGAGTCGGCGCGCCAGGGCCGCGCGTGGCTCGGCGCCCCAGGCGCTCGTGACGAAGCACAGCCGTTCGGCCTGCTCGCGGATGGCCGCGACCAGCCGCGGATGCTGGTGTCCCAGGTTGCAGCACTCGGCCAGACTGCTGAGATCTAGGATCTCGCGGCCGTCGGCCAGCTTGAGTGTTGCGCCGCGACCGCCAACGACGGTGGGCGCGGACCAGTCGGCCTGCACGCACCAGCTGTGCAGGACCACGTCGCGTTCGGTCAGGGGCAAAGGAAGCCGGTCTCCGTCCATAGAGTTGTGCGCATTGCGCACAACGGGGCGAATTGCGCACAATAGTAAGAACCCGACCGTGTTCCGTCAACCGCACGCCCATGCCGTCCGTCCCTTTCCGTGCACCGCCCGTCGACAAGCCCCCGTCTCGGCGCAGCGCCGCCCGCGAGGGAACGTTCGAGCAGAGCCGCGACTACGTGCAGTCGCTGGCGCGCGGGCTGGCCGTACTGCGCAGCGTCGGCGGTGATCGCGCGAGCGCGACGCTTGCGGAGATCGCGGCACGGTCCGGTCTTTCGCGGGCGGTCGCGCGGCGGCTGGTGCTGACGCTGCAGCACCTCGGATACGTCCAGGCGGCCGGGCGCGAGTTCCGGCTGACGCCACGCGTCCTCGATCTCGGCTACGGCTTTCTGGGCGCGCGCGATCTGACGGATCTTGCTCAGCCGTGGATGGAGCGGCTCGCGCACCAGGTCAACGAGAGCTGCTCGATGGCCGTGCTCGACGGCCGCGATATTGTGTACGTCGCGCGCGTGTCGGTGCGCAAGGTGATGACGGTTTCGCTCGCCGTCGGGGCACGCCTCCCTGCCTACTGCACGTCGATGGGCCGTGTGCTGCTCGCGGGTCTGCCGCCCGAGCGCTTCGCCGCCTGGCTCGAAGGACTCGAGCCGCATCGCTATACGAGCCGCACGGTGGTGGATCCGGCGCGGCTTCGCCGCATCGTCGAGAGCGTGCGCCGTGAGGGCTTCGTGTGGGTCGAGCAGGAGCTAGAGACCGGGCTGTGCTCGCTCGCGGTGCCGCTGCACGATCGCGCCGGACTGGTGGTGTCGGCGCTCAACCTCGGCATGCCGTTTCACGCCGACGCGCGCCGGCGCGCACACCAGGAGCTGCTGCCGGCGCTCAGGCAGACCGCACAAGAAATCGAGCGCAGCATGCCCTCGAACTGGCTCGCGCCGGTCGGCGGCTGAACCAGATGCGGCCAGGCGGTCGCGCCCGGGCCGCCGCGGTTCCTAGATCAGGGCCGCCATGTGCTCCGCGTACCAGCGATCGAAGGTGTGCACGCAGTCCTCGCTCGGCTGATACGGTCCCGGACGAAAGCCACGCGACTGCGCGCCGAGCTGCACGCGCTCGCACAGACCCCAGTCCTGCCGGTTCGTTACGTCCCAGAACTCCACCATGTCCGTCGGATCGAAGTCCGGACGTGCCAGCGCCTCCTGTGTGAACAGGAACTCGCAGACGATCTTCGTGCGACCCGGTGCGAGCGGCCACGCCGTGTGCGTCAGTACGTAGTCGGGATGCGGGCTCAGGAGCAGGTTCGGATAGATGACGTAGTAGTAGACGAACCGATGATCGTCGGGCTTGAGCCCTGCGATGATCGGAATGGTGCGCTTCCCGGACATCGACATGGTCTCGTAGCCGTCGCGCAGCATCATCGGCCCGCCGTTGAAGCAGGTGCCGATCTCCTGCACGCGCTCATGCCGTGCGATGTGGTCGCTGATCCGGAAGAGCTGCGGGTGCACGCCGGGACAGTGGTAGCACTCGCTGTAGTTCTCGCAGATCAGCTTCCAGTTCGCGGCGACCTCGTATTCGATCCGCTTGCCGAGCCGCAGGTCCTGCATCTTGAATCGCGCGAGGTCCGGAAGATCGGCCAGGTACTTCTCGAGCGGCTCAGCCGCATCGTCGAGGTTCAGAAAGATGAACCCGGCCCAGGTTCCGAGCCGGACCGGCACCAGGCCGAAGGACTCTCTCGAGAACCCCTCATCCATCCGCGGCACCTGCGCCAGCGTACCGTCGAGGCGATAGGTCCAGGCATGGTACGGGCAGACCACGCGGCTCAGGCCCTTGCCGCAGGCGGAATCGAGCAGCCGCGCGCCGCGGTGCCGGCATACGTTGTAGAAGGCGCGCACCGCCCCGTCGGCGGCGCGGGCGACCATCACCGACTCGCCGCCGATCTGGTGGGTGAAGTAGTCGCCGGCGTTTGGGATGTCCGCCTCGCGTCCGACGCACACCCACATCCGCGCGAACAACCCCTCCTGCTCTAGCTTGAGCACCTCCGGCGAGGTGTACAGGAGCGCGGGTAGCGTCCGCGCATCCGGCATCTGCTTCAGGGTCGGCGCGAGGTCGGCGTGGGTGAGGCCGGATTCGACGGCCGTCTGCGAGGGCGCGCTGCGGCGCGCGGTGGGCTTTTCGAATACTGAGGACATGACGCTCTCCCGGTCGACTGACCCGGCCGGCGCCTATTCTAAGGCAGTTTGAAGGCGAGACCGCCCTTGATGACGACCGCGACATCGCCCAGCGCGCGGATGTCGGCGAGCGGGTTGCCGCGCACCGCGATGACGTCGCCCATGCAGCCGCGCGCAATGCGCCCGACCTGGTCGCCCCGGCCCATGTGGCGCGCGGCGACCGACGTCGCCGACTGGATCGCTTCCATCGGCGACATCCCGCGCTCGACCATGATCGGGAACTGGCGGGCGTTGAGCCCATGGGGATAGACGGCGGCGTCGGTGCCGAAGACGATGTCGACCCCGGCGCGGTGCGCACGCGTGAAACCCTGGCGCTGCGCCTCGGTGGTCTCGATGTTCTTCCGCAGAAACTCTTCCGGCCAGCCCTGCGCGCGACCCTCGGTGTCGATGTAGTCGCCGTTGTATACGTCCATCGACAGCGCGACGCCGCGCTCGCGGGCGAGCGCAATCCCCGCATCGTCGATCAGCGAGGCATGCTCGATCGTATCCGCGCCGGCTTCGATCGCTTCGCGAATCGAGCGCGCGCCGTGCGCGTGCGCCGCCACCTTGCGACCCGCGGCATGCGCCACTTCGACGACGGCGGCGATTTCGTCGGGGGTCATTTCAGGCTCGCCCGGCACGCCGCCGAACGCCAGCACGGCGCCGGACGCGATCACCTTGAGCAGGTCCGCGCCACCGGCGATCGCCTGCTCGGCCTTGCGTCGGAATTCCTCGGGTCCTCGAGCCACGCCCATCCGCACCTGTGCGGGAATTTCCGATTCCGGATGACCCGGGATCACGAGATCTCCGCCCCCGCCAGGAATCGTCAGGTAATAGCCCGCGGCCTGCATGCGCGGGCCCACTGTCTTGCCCGCGTCGATCTCGTCCCTGAGCGCGCGGTCGGCCCAGGCGATGTAGGTGCCGACGTCGCGCACGGAAGTGAACCCGGCGAAGAGCGTCGCCCGCGCGTTCTCCCGTCCGAATGCGACCTGGTCCTCGATCGTGCGCCGGTAAAAGATGCTGAGGTCCGCGGTGTCTCCCGGGCGGTCGACCAGGTGCGTGTGCATGTCGATGAGACCCGGGAGGCAGGTGTAGCCCTTGAGATCGATCACCGGCACGTCGCGCGGCGCGCGGGCTCCCGTCGCGACCCGCGTGATCCGCCCATCGACGATCACCACGGTGACATCGCGAGCCGCCTCGCTGGAGCTGCCGTCGATCAGCGAGCCGCAGCGGAGCGCGACGGTGCCCGAATCGGGCTCAAAGGGCGCCACGGTCAGCTCCACGGCTGCCGGGCTGGCGCAACCCGCGATGAGCAGGCATACGGCGACGAGTTGGCGCGGGTGGAAGTGCAAGCTGCTTATCGATGCAAGCATAGCGTCACGCGGCGCGCTTGCGCAGTCCGGACGCGTCGATGATAGCGCGCACGAGATCCGGGTCGCCGGGCGCGATGATGTGCGCGCCGCTGATGCCGGGCACGCTCGCGAGCTCGCTCAGCATCTCGGCGCAGATCTGCACCCCCGTCTGCTCGGGATCCGTTGACTGCTCCACTCGCCGCACCAGGATCTCCGGGATGACTGCCCGCCGCATGTTCGTACGCAGGCGGCGAGCCGATTCGGCGGACAGCAGCGGCGCCACCGTCGCCACGACGTGCACGCGACGGGTCAGCTGGGCAGTGACGAAGCTGCGCATGTAGCGGCGGAGGATTGGCAGGTTCATGCACAGCTGTGTCTGCACCCAGTGCGCGCCGGCGTCGAGCTTGCGTATCAGCGAGGTCGGCTGCCAGTCGGGGCCGGCGTCGAAGACCGTCGCCAACGTGCCTATGAAGAAATCGGGCGCCTGCGCCAGCCCGTACTGCGCCGGCACGCCATCGCGGATGCGACGCGCCGCGGCGATGAGCTGGCGTGCGCCTAAGTCGAAGACGGCGTGTTTGCGCGCGGATCGCCCGACACGCATCGGTATGTTGCGGGTCAGCAGCAACGCCGTGACCCCGGCGGTAGCGGCTCCGAGCAGCTCGCCTTGGAGGGCGATCCGGTTGCGGTCGCGGCAGTTGAGGTGCAGGACCGGCTCCATCCCCGCCTCGCGCAGGACCCTGGCCGCGAGCAGGGGCGAGCCCAGCGGCCGCAGCCCCGGGTTTTGCGTGATCTGGATGGCGTCGACGTAATCGCGAAGTCGCTGCGCGCGAGCGAGCAGCGCGGCGGCATCGGGCATCGGGGCAAGCTCGGCCGTTACCGCGAACGGTGAAGCACGTAGGGCAGCTTGCAGACCAATCATCGCAGCGCAAGCATAGGGGATCCGTCGCTCACGGTTGCGGGATCTCCAGGCCACGGATCACCGCCGGCCGCTCGAGAAACGCCTCGAGCACGCGATGCACGTTCGTGTAGTCCTTGAAACCGACGAGCTCGCCCGCGCCATAGAAACCGATCAGGTTTCGCACCCAGGGAAAGGTGGCGATGTCGGCGACCGTATAGGTATCGCCCATGATCCAGCGCCGGCCGGCGAGACGGGCGTCGAGCACCTCGAGCAGGCGTCTCGCTTCAGCGACGTAGCGGTCGCGAGGACGCTTGTCCTCGTACTCGCGGCCCGCGAACTTGTGAAAGAAACCGACCTGGCCAAACATCGGCCCGATCCCGGCCACCTGGAAAATGAGCCATTGCAGTGTCTCGTAACGCTCGGCGGAACCGCGTGCAAGCAGCTGGCCACTCTTGTCGGCGAGATACACGAGGATCGCTCCGGATTCGAACAGCGGGAGCGGCTTTCCGCCCGGACCGTTGGGATCGATGATGGCCGGAATCTTGCCGTACGGATTCAACGAGCAGAACTCCGCCGACTTCTGGTCGTCGGCATCGAAACGCACGAGATGTGCCTCGTACGGCAACCCCGTTTCCTCGAGCATGATGGACGCCTTGACGCCATTCGGCGTGTTCAGCGAGTAGAGCTGGATGCGGTCCGGATGACGCGCGGGCCACCTGGAGGTGATGGGGAACGCCGAGAGGTCGGTCATAGCGGGGTTACTGCTTCTGGTCGTCCGCCGGCGTCCCGCACGCGCCGCGCGAACTCGAGTGCCGCTGCGTCGTGTCGCTCCGCGACGTAGCCGTCGCGGCAGTTCGCGTGTGCCACCCCGCCGTAGCGCATCCCTAAGTAATTGAAGGTGTCGACGAAGGCGCCGATGAACGACGGCGGAACCTCATCGTAGATGGACGTGCATACGACATAGGCGTGCTTTCCACGCAGCCGGCGGCCCTCGTCGAGAAGCTCGGGCAGGTCCAGGAAGTCGGAGATCCGGTCGAGGAACACCTTCATCGGCGGACACACCGAGTACCAGTACACCGGGGTCGCAAACAGGATCTGGTCATAGCTGAGGACGCGACGCATCAGTGGCTCGAAATCGTCACCCCGGTTCCGGTGCTCGTAGTCATACGCCGACATGCGCTGCCGTGACAGGTCGATCACCTCGATCGCAAGCTCGCCGGCGATCCGGTCCATGAGCTGCCCCGTGTTGCCGTTACGCCGCGAGCTCGCGAAGAGGGCGACCGTCGGAAGCACGCGTCACGGCCGCCCTTCGATGAAGACCGCATGGCCACGAGCGCCCTGGAGCCGGAGCTCGAGCAGCGGGCGATACTCCGGGGAGTTGTACCAGCGGTGCGCCTGCTCGAGGCTCGGGAACTCGAGCATGACGGGGAACGTCGGATGCCACGTCCCTTCGACGACGTCGCACTTGCCGCCCGCGATCAGATACCGACCGCCGTACTGCGCTACCGTCGCGGACGCGCCGGCGCGGTATTTCTCGATCTTGGTCGGATCCGTGAATTCGAGGATGTCGAAAAAGCAGTAGGCCGTCATGGGCGCTCTCCTGTTGGAAGGTCAAAGCTACTTCCGCGATCCGCGCTCTGCTTCTTACTCTTGCGGTGCCGTGAACCCACGACACACCACCGCCAGCTTGTTGCCATCGGGATCGCGGACATAGGCGGCATAGAAGTCGGGGTTGTACTGCAGCCGAAGGCCCGGCTCTCCCTCCGAGCGCCCGCCGTTCGCGATCGCGGCGGCAAAAAAGGCGTCCACTTCCCGCCAGGAGCGAGCATGGAGCGCAACCATCGTCCCGTTGCCTGCCGACGCAGGCCGCTTGTCGAACGGCTGACAGACCCAGAGCGCATCCTGTATGCGGCCTTCGTCCTCGTACGTGCCCCAGCCCGCCCAGCCTTCCCAGTTGGGCTCGCCGGATACGTCGCAACGCGTGAGCCCGAGCGTTTTGAGCACCGCGTCGTAGAAGCGGCAAGAGCGCTCGAGATCGCTGGAGCCTAGACAGATGTATGCGAAAACTTGCGAACCCCGTTTCGATGAGATCTCATCCGGCACGTGCGCGCCTCCCCAAACCTTCCGCGACCGAAGGGTAACATCTACGGATTCCGACGCGTTCATCGACAGCGGTGAGGCACCGAGCTCGACGTTCAGAAGCTGAACTGCGACCGCAGTGCGTAGATGTCCAGTGTCTGCCCAACCTCGACCCCGATCGGCGGCGTTGCGGGCGGGGCACCGAACGGCGTCGGGTTTTCCGGACCCGCCGGGTTCAGTCGATCGACGTCGACATGCAGATAGTCGAGCATCAGTTTTACGTTCGAGTTCAGATACCAGTTCACACCCGCTCCGAGTATTGATTGCTCGCCGCCGCGAACGCTGCCGAGAGGGGCTTCCGTCCCCAGGATGCCCTCGTCGAAGTTGAGATCCGTGCGGCTGTAACGCAATGCCAGCTCCCAGGCTCCCCAGCCTCCTCGGCCATCGAACGGCACTCGCGGTCTGGGCGCCTGGAATGCGGCGTTCGCCGTCGAGTAACGGCGGCTTTCGCCGGTCAGGAGCCAGCTGGCCTCGAGGTAGCCTCCACTGAAACTCGGATCGTCGAACGTCGAGTTGCGCCGCTCGATGCCGTACCAGAAGTGCTCGCCCTGCAGCAGTAGGTTCTTCCAGTTGGCCGCGAGCTCGACGCCGGTGCTGTACGCACTGTCCGCGTCGATCCCGCCGGTGTCGATCAGCCGCGTGCTGTCAACCCGCATCTCCGGCCGATCCCTGAAGCGGATTCCGGACTGATTGGATCCGTCCGCCAATGAGGTTTGTGCGGGCCTCAGGACGTACGTGCCATTGATGCCCAGGTGCAGGTTGTAGTCCGCTGCGGACGCGACGAGGCCACCCAACCGCCCGACGAGCGCCTGCTGCGAATCGAACACCTCGGCGTCATTGACCGTTCGCCCCGTGTATGTCAGCGCGGCCAGCCCTCGGGCACCGGCTATCCGCACTCCGAGGCCCAGTCGCCCATCGGCACCGCCGAGCGCCCGCGAAAGGTCCGCGGGCGTCGCGCGCTCCATGAACAGCAGGTCCTCGGTCGAGGTGCTGTCGGCCAGGTTTGCGGGCGGCGAGAACGCGCCGAGTTGAATCGCGAACGGCGCGAGTCGCGTGTACGCCAGATAGGCGTCGTTGATGCGTGTCGGACCCTCGGTGCCCGCGCCGCCGAGCTCCATCAGGAAGCGATAGTTGAAGTCGCCCGCGATCGTGCCTTCGACGCCGAATCGTGCACGCCGGAAGTACGCGCCATCGCTCAGGTCGCGCGCGGCATCATTTTCACGGGACCCCGCTCCCTGGGAGCCTCGCCGATAGTCGGTCTCAGGGGGACCCGCCGGCGACTGGTCGTGGTGCGCATAGTCCACCTGCACGTTGGCGCGAACCGCGATCGCCGAGCGACCATCCACACTCGTGACGGTCGCTCGATTTGCATTGAACGTGACCTTCGGGTTTTCCTGCGCATCGAGTTTAGCCTGCGCGATAGAGCGTTCGACGCTCTCCAGTCGGGTCGCCGAGTCAGAGGCTGTTGCGACAGGCACCTCAGCGTACGCAGCCCGCAGTTGATCGAGTTCCACCCGCTGCGACGACAACTGGCGTTGCTGCTCGTCGAGCTGCGTCTGCTGGCGCTCGACGAGCTGTCGCAGCGATTGAATCTGCTCCTCGACGGTCGCTGACGAGGATGCGGCCGTCGCGACTGCGGTGGTGGACGTCGCAATTGCCGCAACGGCGGCGACGTAAAGCAACTTCTGCAACTGCATGCGAATGACCTCCGTCATCACAGCACGATGAAACCGTAGCGTTCGAACACCGCGCGGCTGGCATCGCCGCGCAGGAAGTCGGCAAATCCCGCCGCATCGGCGATTGCGTCCTTCGTCAGTGCCATCGGGTAGGTGATTCGCGGATGCGTCTCTTCTGGAAACAGGCCCACCAGCCGCACTCGCTTTTCGACCCGCGCATCGGTCTCGTACACGATGCCGAGCGGTGCTTCACCCCGTGCGACGATCACCAGCGCAGTGCGCACATCCTCCGCGCGCACCAGGCGGTCGGCAACATCGTTCCATACCCCCAGGCTCATCAGCGCGGATCGTGCATAGCGCCCCACGGGGACGATGTCCGGATCGCCGGTGACGAGGCGACCGGTGCCGAGAGCAGACAACAGCGGGAAACCCGGCTCTATCTTCAATGTGATGTTGCTGTCGGCCGGAGCGATCAGCGCCAGCCGGTTGCTGAGCAGATTGTGGCGCGTCGACCTCTGGATGAGACCGCGTTGATCGAGGTAGTCCATCCAATCCTGGTCGGCAGACAGATACAGGTCCGCCCCGGCGCCTGCCTCAATCTGCCTGGCGAGGATGGAGCTCGAAGCGAACGAAGACCGCACGGGTATACCGGTTGCCTTCGTGAACTCACGACCGAGCTCGTCGAGCACGTTCGTAAGCGATGCCGCTGCGAATACGGTGACCGGCCTCCTCTCCGACTCAGCCGCGCCGACGACGGTGCAGAGACACAGTGCCGCAAGGACCAGGAGCCGTTTGGACATCTCACTTTCTCCTTTCTCGATATGTCTGTTTTGCCATATCGTTGCCCAGAGCAGCAGCGCTGTGCAACTTGGTGGCCGCCGCTGGCTGCGCTGGATCGCAATCCTCCAATCCGGAGCGCATGCATGCCTCGTCCAGTTGTCCGACTACGAATCGATTTCGCACCTGGCCGTGCGCTCGGACCGGGGAAGATCGGGCTGCTCGCAGCCATCGGCCAGACCGGATCCTTGTCGGCCGCGGCTGCGGAGCTTGGGATGAGTTATAAGCGCGCGTGGGTCCTGCTCCAGAGCGTCAACGAGCTCTTCGATGCGCCTCTGGCGGTGATGAGCAAGGGCGGTAGGGGCGGAGGCGGCGGTGCAACTGTTACAGATCGCGGGCTCGAGGTAATTGCAGCGTTTCGAACCGCTGAGCACAAATCCACGCTTGCCACCGCGCGGGCATTCGGCAGGCTCCTTGCGACTGTGTCGCCGACGACGCGGGGAGCAGTCGTGAGGCGGCTGCGTCCAAGGACAACAAGGCGCAGTCGGAAACCGCGGGCCTGAGGAGGCTACCGCGCTTTAGAATCGACAGCCCTGTACACGAAGCGTGTGGACGTCTACGTGGCCTTCAACTCGCTGTTCTGCTCGGCGCGGGCGTATCGACCTGCCGCCCAGCCCCCGTTCTAGGCCGCCTTGGGCGCGCAACAGCCGCTCGGTGGCGATGCCGCGACGTCGCACCCGTAGGTGGTGCTCTCGCCCGTCGTGAGGAACGTCTCCCACTTCACGCCCTGTGGGTCGCTGATCCACGCCTTCTCGCTATTCGCGTAGCAGCATGAGATCGCGCCCTGTTCGAGCACAGGTCCATCTGCGCGCTGCAGGCGGCTGTAGAGATCGGCCAGTTCGACCCTGTTCTCAACCTGAACGCCGAGGTGATGTACACCGGGCGCCATGCCGCCCGTGCTCACGGCGAAGTTCACGCGCGGATCTTCGAGCATCCACTTCGCGTAGTCGTCCTTTCGGACCGTCGGTTCGGCTGCAAACAGGTGCGAATAGAAGCGGACCGAGGCGTCGAGGTTCTCAACCGCGACATGGACATGTAGTCGTTTCATCTTCGTCACTCCGATAGGTGCTTGATCATGAATGCTGAGCTTGCCGGGCAGAGACTCGCGAACTCTCGCGTACCACGGATGCTCTCGGGCGCGGTGCTTCGCTCGGTGCGAGCGTAGCCTCGTGCACCGAAGAAGCCCTCTGCCGTTGTCGTGAGCAGGTAGATCGACTCCGCGCCATGAGCGCGTGCATGTGCCTCGGCATGCTCGACCAGTCGTGAGCCGAGACCGGTGGCGCGGACCTTGGGATCGACCACCAGCGACCGCAGCAGCGCGTGGCGGCTGAAAAGCTCCATGCCTACGAGCCCGACAGCGGACTCTGGCGCGCCGGCCATGAAGAAATGCTCCAGGTGCGAGTCGGTCAGATCCTCGGTTGGAAGGCCAGCGGCTCGCAGCAGCGCAATGGCAGCGGCAAGCGGTGGTCGAGCAGTGATCGCGACCCGGTCCATGACATGGCTCAGGCGGCGGTCTTCGCCCTGCGTGGCTTTGCCGCGGCCGGTGGTGCAAATGGCGCACAACCCGTCGCGCTGCCGCAGCAGTTCTCCGTGAGGTACCCGACCAGCGCAGTCATCGCGCCGAAGTCAGCGGAGTAGATGAGCTGACGCCCGTCGCGGCGCTGCGCAAGGAGTCCTGCGCGCTGCAGGTTTTGAAGATGGAACGTGAGCGACGAAGGAAGGAGCCCGACACGGTCAGCGATGCTGCCCGCGTTGAGCCCTTCGGGGCCTCGGCTGACGAGCAGACGGAAGATCGCGAGGCGATGCTCGTGGGCCAGCGCCCCGAGCGCGGCGACAGCTTGTGCTGACTTCATGACTATACGATAGTATGACGATCCTCGAAATGTCAAGCTGAGGTACGACGACGTAGCCGCTCGCTCGGACGCGGCCTCCCCGGCTGCGTCATGTGCTCTCGGATGCGCTGAACGACACCGCCCACCTGGGCCTGACGGCAAGCAACCTGCCGCAGCAGGCCATTCTGGAGTTCGTTCGAGCTATGTGCGCTAACGTACCTACAGCGTGCGCTAACGCACTTACAGTGTGCGCGAACGCACCTCATGGCGACGGCGGCACTGGTGTCTACACAACGTTGTCCCGATGGCAGGATTGCCGGAGGGGTCTGGCCTGCACTGACGATTGCCGTGCTTTGCGTGCTCGGCCTTTGGCCCCGGTACGCGGTGGCCCTGGAGTGGCTGAACAGTGGCGTTCGAGTGCGGTTCGATGACAAGACGGTGCTGGGCAAGAAGCAGCCGGAAGTATTTCGCGAGTACGATGTGTTCGCGAACCTCCAGTTGCCCTGGCAACATCAGTACGCGTCAGGCTGGGGATGGAGCCTGAGGTTGTTGGCGAGTGCCGGCATCATTCAGGGAGCGGAAGAGACAGGGTTCGTCGCTTCTGGTGTCCCAGTGCTGGTCTTCGGCCGCAAGGATGGGCGACTCTCGGCCGACGCGGGCGCTGGGCTCGCTTTTCTGAGTAGACATCGCTACGCGCTGCAGGACTACGGCGGACCGGTCCAGGCCGCTTTGACGTTCTCGGTCAGCCTGCCGCTGCACCGGCGAGGCGGAATCGGCTACCGCTTCATGCATTACTCGGATGCAGGTCTCTACGGAAACCACACCACCGGCGCCGACTTCCACATGGTCGAGTTGCTGTATCGCTTCTGACACGCCGCAAAGGCCGCAAGCCCGGACACCAGACCACCCCTGCGAGACCGCGACAACTGGCCGGGTCATCGATCTGCGCTGCTTCGCGTTATGAATCTCCGTCAGCAGTGCGATCGGGCACCAGCCCT